>JDSH01000091.1_pt1 | contig 31599 bp, 38 predicted proteins | sample 199451 | NCBI WGS metagenome assembly JDSH01 (sample SAMN02584198, study PRJNA231836) | bioreactor metagenome | isolation source: continuous culture bioreactor electron acceptor NO2- transfer2 day 38 after... | place: Germany: Bremen | reverse complement strand
AGTAACACCTTCCGGCAAGCGAAAGCTTACGTCTGTGGGTAGCGATTCAACCGTGGTCTGGAACCGGGCCCGGGAAAAGCGCAGCGTCTTTCTGATTTTCCAGACTCTGCCTGGCAGAAAATGCTGTGCGTCGAAACAGCCAATGCAGCATCGGATTATCGGGTATTAAATGAAGGCCAGAGCCACACACTGGGCGTATTCATCGGCCGCGCCTGAGCGGCAACTTCTTTGACACAGGGAGCGGGCATGGGCCTGGCATCGTATCTGAGATCGAAACTGATACCAGCGGAACTGGACGAACAGGTAAACCGCATTCGCAAACCCATCGGCACACTGGGCTACGATCCATGGGGGGGTTATAACAACGAAGCGGTGAAATACGGCTTTTCCGTTGCCCGGCAAATCTACGAGAAATACTTTCGGGTCAGCGCCTCCGGCGTTGACAACGTGCCGGCAGAGGGCCCGGTGCTGATTATTGCCAACCACTCCGGCCAGTTACCCATCGACGGCCTTCTCATTGGTTATGCCCTCGCCTCACGGGAAAAAAAATCCTCGAATTCCCCCCCGCGCCATGATCGAGCGCTTCTTTCCGACGGTGCCGTGGCTTGGCAATCTCCTGAACGAAATCGGCGCCGTGCTCGGAGACCCGGTCAACTGCGCGAAGATGCTCGCCAACAATGAAGCAGTGATTGTGTTTCCGGAGGGCGTAAGAGGCTCCGGCAAGCTCTACCGGGACAGGTATCAACTGAAACGTTTCGGCAACGGTTTTATGCATCTGGCCATGAAGTACAAGGCACCCATAGTGCCTGTGGGCGTAGTGGGTTGCGAAGAGACCATCCCGGCCATTGCCAACATCAAACCCCCCCTGGCCAATGCTCTGGGCGTACCCTACGTTCCTGTCGCCCTGCCCGTGGTGCTCCCCCCCGCCAAGGTACACCTGAATTTCGGGGGGGAACCGATGTATTTTGATGATACCGAAATCCCTGAAGAGCAGGTCACCGAACGGGTAGAGGCTGTGAAAGCCGAGATCAGCCGACTGATTGACAAGGGACTAAGCGAAAGGAAAAGGCTGTTCTGATGAGCAAGCACCAAAGACCCCCCCGCATTCTGATCACCGGTGCTGCCGGTGCGCTGGCCCAGCAAGTGATCCGCCGCCTGCGAGAAAGCTGCGACCTGGTGGCCGTCGATTTCCGGGAACAGGTTTACCTGGGCGACGACATCCCCCCCAGCTACTGCATTGACTTCAACAAGCGGGTCTTCGAAGACCTGTTCCGACGCTATGAGTTTGATGGCGTGATACATCTCGGCCGCATCCTTTCCAGCCAACTGACCCGCATGCGCCGCTATAACGCCAATGTACTCGGCACCCAGAAGCTACTGGACCTGTCCCACAAATACGGCATACGCCGGGTGATTGTGCTCTCCACCTACCACGTCTAGGTGCCGTGGCCTATAACCCGGCGCTGATAGACGAGTCCGCCCCCCCCTCAAAAGCGCGGGCCTGAGCGCGGACCTGGTGGATTCAGTGGAGCTTGAGAATCTCGCCAACATCTATCTTTGGCGGTACCCGGAACTCAACATCACTATTCTTCGGCCCTGCAACATCGTGGGCCCCCCGGCGTTCGCAATACCATGAGCACCCTGCTCAGCAGTGAGCGGGCACCCGTATTGGCTGGCTTTTCGCCGATGATGCAGTTCATCCATATCGACGATATGGCAGACGCCATTGTCGCCGCCTGGGCAAAGCCCGTAAAAGGCGTGTTCAATGTCGCGCCGCAAGACTGGGTCGCCTACCAGCACGCCCTGAAGCTCTGCGGTTGCAAAACCATACCCATTCCCTCCATTCCACCGAGCGTGCCGAAGGCCATTGCCCGGGTTCTGAACCTGCGCAGCTTCCCTCCCTACCTTATGGCATTCTTCAAATATCCGGTGGTGATTGACGGTCGCGCATTCGCCCGGGAATTCGGTTTCGAGCCCAAACGGCCATTGAAAGAGATTTTCCGGTATTATCGCGATAACAAAAAAAACCGGTGTGAAACTCATCGGTAATTTGAGTATTCAAATAGACGAACGGCCCTTTTCGGCGCTACCCTGTACATATTAAATACAGTACCCGGGCACCGGCAGGCCCGGGATTCCCGGTGTTCAAGGAAAGAGCTAATGTTCAGGGATCTCAGCGTGATCAGTCACGGTGCGGCAGCCGCTGTCTTTGCGGTTCTGGCCGTTCTTGTGGCAACCCGTTATCTTCGCCGCGACATTGATCGTGCTCTGTTCCTTGCCGCCATTGTTACCGCCCTGTGGGCCTCCGTCCTGGTTACCCAAAGCCTCTGGGGGGGATCGCCCGGATTCTTCACCCGCTACCTCCTGGAACTGCTCAGAGACACAGCCTGGTTACTCCTGCTGTTCGCCATGCTTCGCGACGGCTTTCGCCAAGGCCGGTTCACCAGTCAAATAAAGAAGGTATTGGGTGCCGCGACGGCGATACTGATCATCACCTTGCTGGCCCTTGGTACACTTGAGTTCGCCCTCCACATCGATCTTGTCAGCGGTAAAACCAAGGTGATCGGCCAGATCGCCCTGTCACTCCTGGGCCTGTCGCTGGTCGAGCAAATCTGGCGAAACTCTACTGTCTTCGGCCGCTCCAGCATGAAATACCTGTGCATTGGCGTTGCCACCATCTTCGCCTTTGATTTCTTCATGTATGCCGATGCGCTGCTGTTCGGGCAAGTCGCGGATTCGTTCTGGAATGCGCGCGGTTTTGTGAACGCCGCACTCATGCCCCCCCTTTTTGCCATCAATGTGGTGAACACACGCAAACAACCTGTGGACTTCCAGCTGTCCCGTTCGGCCGTATTTCACGCTGGCACACTCATCTTCGCGGGCGGATACCTGTTACTGCTGGCCATCGGCGGTTACTACGTACGCGCCCTGGGTGGTGAGTGGGGGGGCGAAGCCCTGCAGGTTCTGTTCATCACCGTTTCCCTGGCGTTTCTGGTCACACTTCTGCTGTCGCGGCGTATTCGCGGCCGCCTGATGGTCTTCATCAGCCAGAACTTCTTCGACTACAAGTACGATTATCGCGATGAATGGCTCAAGCTCACCAAGGAACTTGCCAACCTGAGCAACGAACCACCCCCCCTGCCCGAACGAGTAGTGCGCATTCTGGCCGGACTGGTGGAAAGCAATGCCGGCGCGCTCTGGATAAAGGGCGAGCAGAAAGATTTCCACCTGAAAGCAAGCGTCAATATCGCGACTCCGAAGTACACCATCATTGACGAAGACTCGGATATGGTGAAGTTCTTTAAAGATCGTGAGTGGATCATTGATCTGAGTGAATACCGGGAAGACCCGGTGAGCTACAACCTGCTGGAAATACCGGACTCCATCACCAAGACCCCCCCGGAAGCCTGGCTGGTCATCCCTCTGTATCTCGATAACGAACTCTACGGCATTGCCATGGTCGGCGCTCCCTACGCCAGGGTGGAGCTTAACTGGGAGAACTTCGACCTGATCAAGGTGGTAGCCCGCCAGACCTGCAACCTCATCGCCCAGAACGATGCCCAGAACCGGCTCTCACGGGCCATGCAGTTTGAAGCCGTCAGCAAGGCCAGCGCGTTCATGGTGCATGATCTGAAAACACTGATCGCCCAATTGTCTCTACTGGTCAAGAATGCGCCCAAACATCGCAACAACCCAGCCTTTATCGACGACATGATTGCCACCACCGATCATGCGGTCCGTAAAATGTCGAACCTCGTGGATCATATCCGCAAACCATCCTCCGGGGGGGCGGACGAGCAACGTGCTCCCATAGACCTGACCCAACTGGTCCGCGAGCTGATTGAAGACAACAGCCGCCGCAGCCCGGCACCGGTGCTACTGGGCGCTCCACCCGCCATCCAGATATGTGCCGACAAAGAACAACTGCGCAGCGTGCTGGGCCACCTGATTAGCAACGCCCAGGACGCCACGGCTCCAACCGGGGGGGAAATCACACTGAACCTGAAAACGGCCAAAGGCAGCGTGGTGCTGTTTATCCAGGATACCGGCAGCGGCATGACGGAAGAGTTTATCCGCACCCGGCTTTTCAAACCCTTCGAAAGCACCAAAGGGCTTACCGGTATGGGGGGGATTGGAGCCTATCAGCCCGGGAATACATACAGGAACTGGGCGGTTCGATTGACGTAACCAGCGAGCCCGGCCTGGGCTCCTGCTTTTCGGTACGTATTCCGCTGGCCAATGCAGCAACCGGCGAATCAGCCGGGAACAAGCCGGAACCGACAGATTCCGGCTTGCAGGAAGGCAGGCAAGCCGTCAATTAACCGACGGAGAAGACTATTTTATTAAGCGAGCATTGCAAAGTGTCAATGTTCAGTTAAGAATCAGAGTCATGGAATCGCGTTCGCCTCATGGGCGTCTATCCGATATGAACACGGAACAAAGGACTGGTTGTTGTTGTGAAGCAGTTATTGATAGTCGAGGATGATCCTGGCCTCCAGAGCCAGATGCGATGGTGCTTCAGTGAAGACATTGAAGTCTCGGTGGCCGCTGATCGGGAGGCAGCGCTAACGGCACTTCGGCGTCTCGAGCTGAAGTGGTGACGCTGGATCTTGGCTTGCCACCCGACCCCCCCGGCGGCGCCACTGAGGGTTTCGCCCTGCTGGAAGATATCCTTCGCCTGGCGCCCATGACCAAAGTGATCGTGGTGACTGGGCGGGAAGACAAGGAAAACGCCGTCAAGGCATAGGCATGGGAGCCTGCGACTTCTACCAGAAGCCGCTGGATGCGACATCCTCACCTTTGTGGTAAATCGGGCATTCCGCCTCGCGGAACTGGAAAAAGAAAACCGCGAACTGTCCTCGCAAGGCAATGGCACCAACATCAAAGGCATTGTTGCCGCCAGCCCCCCCGAAATGCTGGTGATTTGCCGCACGGTTGAAAAGGTTGCGCCTACCGATGTCACCACCCTGATTACCGGCGAAACCGGTACCGGCAAGGAACTCCTGCCCGGGCCCTGCACGACCTGAGCCATCGCGCCGACAAACCCTTTGCGGCCATCAACTGCGCCGCCATTCCGGAAAACCTGCTGGAGAGCGAACTGTTCGGGTTCGAGAAAGGCTCCTTTACCGGCGCGACCCAATCCAAGAAAGGCAAGATTGAGAGCGCCAACGGCGGCACCCTGTTTCTCGACGAGATTGGCGATATGCCGATGGCACTGCAGGCCAAACTGCTTCGCTTCCTGCAGGAACGAGTGGTCGACCGGGTAGGTTCGGTAAAACCGATTCCCGTTGATGTCCGGGTGGTGTGCGCCACCCACCGGAATGTTCAGGACCTGATTGCCCAGGGCGATTTCCGGGAAGACCTGTATTACCGGATCAGTGAAATCACACTGGATGTGCCTGCCTGCGTGAACGGGATGGCGACCCACTGGTGATCGCACAATCCCTCCTGAAAACCCTGGGGGGGAAACAAATGGACCGCCCTAACCTCACGTTCTCGGACGATGCGGTTCAGGCCATCAATGCCTACAGCTGGCCAGGCAATGTGCGTGAAATGATCAACAAGGTGAAGCGGGCGATCATCATGGCCGATGGCAAGCGCATCACCGCCGAGGACCTGGTTCTGCCGCTCGAAGGCTGCGACACCGACTTTCAGCTCAACCTGCGCCAGGTACGTGAAGCGGCAGAACGAAAGGCGATTATTCAGGCCCTCACCACCAGTAATTTCAACATGGCTCAGGCATCGCGCCTTCTGGGCGTTACCCGCCCGACGCTATACAACCTGACCGACAAGTACCGGATTGAGACCAACACCGCCCCCCCGAACGAGGCCTGAGACACCCAATGCTGGAACAGAACAAGACCCGACGAAGGAAGGACCAGGGCATGAAGATAAGAACTATTGCGCGTGCATCACTGCTATCCGCTGCCATCGCTTTGGCCGTGACGGGGGGGTGCAACAGCGAACCGGACATGTCTCAGGAAGACATTCAGTACATCAGCCATGTAGACCAGGCACGGTTTTTCCAGCGCCAGGGTGAGCTGAAAGCAAGCACCATCGAGGCCCGAAGCGCCATCGATCTCCAGCCGAATCGCGCCGCCCCCCCCTACTTTGTCATCATCCACAACCTGCTAACTGCCGGTGATGCGGCGAACGCTGAACGGCAACTGGACAAGCTCCTTGAGAAGACGAACATTGAGGAGCTGGGCCAATCGGAACGCAACCAGGCTGCGTTGATCCGGGCTGAAGCCCGTATTCTCCAGGGTAAACACCAGGAAGCCCTGGAATCTCTGGACCAGATTTCATCGCCCTCTCCGGATCAACAGTTGCAGGCAGACAACCTGAAAGGTCGCGCCTGGTTGACCAGCGGCGACTTTGACAAAGCCGAAGAGGCCTACCAGAGCGCGTTCGACAAACACAGCAATAACGTTGTTGCCATGGTCGGCCTGTCCCGGGTTGCCACGGCCAAGGCGACTTCGACACCGCAAAGGAACGCCTTGAGAAAGCCATAGAAATTGACGCTGAACACGAGGACGTCTGGCTCTGGAGAGCGCAATTCGCCCATGCCCAACAACAATGGGCCGAAGCAGAACAGGCGTACATACGCGCACTGGAGACCATCGGCCAGTTCGACGTTATGACCTTCCGGAAATACCAGACCATTTCGGCCTTGATCACCGTTTTGCGTGAGCAGGGCAAATCGGCGGAGGCATTTGTCTACGAGGAAATCCTTGCCAAGTCCGGCCCGGGTACGATCAAAAGCAACCTGGAAGCCGCGGCCTCAGCCTATAATGATGGCGACCTGAATACCGCCGCCAGGTATCTGCAGGAAGTCCTTAACCAGGTTCCCAACCATCAACAAAGCGCATTGATGCTGGGCGTAATACGTTATCGGCAAGGCCGCCCCCCCGAGGAGGCGGAGAAACTGCTTGCACCGCTGGCCGATATGGAAAACGCCGATGAAGTACGCAAACTCCTGGCCGCCACCCGCATATCCATGCGCGACCCGGCTGGCGCAAAATCACTGCTGGAAGACCTGGAGGGCAGCGACGCCGATCCACAAACACTGGCACTGGTAGGCATTGCAAGCCTGGCTTCTGGCGATGACCAGAGTGGCCGCCAGCTCCTGGAAAAGTCGCTGGAACTGGCTCCAGACAACCACAACCTGCGTTTGCGCTATGCGGCTTACCTCACTCAAACCCGAGATTTCGCCAATGCCATCAAACAGGCCAGACAGATTCCGTCGGATGCCACGGAGGCCCTGCAGGCGACAATCCTGACATCCCAGGCCCAGGCTTTGTCTGGCAATTCGCAGGCGGCAACAGACACCCTGGACACCTGGCTTAAAGCCAATCCGGACAGCATGGCGGCTTTGATCGCCCGCGGAAACCTGGCCAGCAGCCTGAACAACACCCAACAGGCGGCCAGCTACTTTGAGCGGGCGCATAAGCAACACCCGGAAGAAGCAGCCCCCCCTCTGGTAGCTCTGGGCAACCTTGCCCGCGAACAGCAGAACACGGAGCAGGCGATTACCTGGTACCGCCAGGCGGTCGAAACCAACCCGAACAACCTGCCCGCCATTCAGGCCCTTGCCGGTGTGATGAAGCGCGATCAACTGACCGGGCTGATGCAGGAAATCAGCAGCAAACATCCTGAGGCAAACGGACCGCGGCTGATCCTTCTGGAATCCGCGCTGATCAACAACGATACGTTGCAAGCCGATGAACTGACCGCCCGGTTGATGGAAAGAGAGCGGGAAGACCAGCCCTCACCGGCTGAACCGCTGGTCGCTGCGGTATATGAAGGCATTGCCACTCAAATGGCACAGCGCGACAACAGCGAGCGCGCTCTGGAGATCCTGAGCCGCGGACGAACGCTCTTCCCTGAGAACGAGGCCATCGCCCTAAAAGTGGCTGCCATCGAATTCAGCAATGGCAACGCAACCGCCGCGCGCAGCGCGCTGCAGGATGCCAAGCAGCATCACCCGGACTCCCCCCCCGCGCCCTACCAGGTAGAAGCCAGCTATTACGAGAACCAGGGCGAACATCAGCAAGCTGCTGAGCTTTATCAACTGGCGCTGGCCAAGCGACAAACGGCGGAACTGGCCATCGCCCATGCTCGCGCACTCTCTAACGCCGGCCGATCTCAGAATTCGATAGAAGCACTGCAGGAAGCCAACAAACAATTCCCGAACAATTCGTCAATTCTGCTTACACTGGCGCTTCAAACCCAGCAAGCAGGCCAGACGGATGCGGCCATTGAGCACTACCAGCAGGTTCTGCAACTGACCCCCCCGGACAACGCCCTGGCGCTGAATAATCTCGCCTGGCTGTATTACGAGGCCGGCAACAGCGAAGCGGCATCACTGGCCAAACGCGCCTACGAACTGGTGCCCGAAAATGCTGCGATTGCAGATACCTACGGCTGGATCCTGTTCGAGGCTGGTGAACACGAGCAAAGCCTGGCGGTACTGGAAAGAGCCCATTCCCTGGCACCGGATTCTCAGGAAATTGCCATGCATCTGGCCGAAGCTTATCGAGCCACCGGCCGCACGGATGCCGCCCAGCAGATCATGGACAAGTTCAGCACAGGCAACAACGGCTAATCATTACTCACGCTATAACCAAAGAGAGGACATAACGAAACGTTCCTAGCCGCCGGTGGCAGCCCTGACACACTGCAACAATACTTTACATATTGTTTCCAATAGCAAGGAAGGTGGGTTATGGCTGCTATCAAAGTGTTGAGCGTAGGCACCATGGTGGTTCTGCTCAGCGGCTGTCAGAACTGGCAGTTCAGGGATATTGAGGATTTGCCACCGACAGCCGCGTTACCTGAGACGAGCGAGCCTGGAAAAGTCGATGTCTGGTATTTTGACGGTATCTCAGGGAACTACGTTCAGGGCATGCTGGACGCAGAGAAGTATCCGGATTCGCCCGATGAAATCACTGAACTCACCCAGCTGCGCCAAGCCACCAGCCGAGCCAATAATTACGGCACGCTGATCCGGGGGGCTTTATCGAGCCCCCCCCGAAACGGGCGAATACACCTTTTACATCAGTGGCGACGATCAGACACAACTGTGGTTATCTGATTCCCAGAACCCGGACGGTGCGGTTCAGATCGCCTCCACCATGTCCACGCCCCCCCTCGATAATTTCACCCGCTACGCCTCACAAACCTCCGGCGTACAATATCTGGAGGCCGGCAAAAAATATTACTTTGAATTCAGACACAAGGAAGGTGGATGGGACGACCACTTTACCGTCGCCTGGTCCGGCCCCCCCGGCATCTCTCAGCAAGTGATCAGCGGCAGCGCGCTACATAGCTACGCCCAGAAAGCCCCCCCTGACTCGGCCCCCCCCGAGATGACAACCGAAGATGCCTACCATCTGGGCTACCGAATCGGCTACTTTGACGCTGAACAGGGCCTCTCATTCAACAGCCAGTACCCACCACTTGATGCGGACAGTGATGATCTGTACGACAACTGGGAGATTGTGTACGGGCTGGATCCATACAATGCGGCCGACGCCAAATCCGATACCGACAATGACCTGCTTACCGCCATGGATGAGTTCTGGGCCAGGACCAATCCCGGAACCGAAGATACCGACAACGACGGCATTCCGGATGGATACGAATACGCCTATGGCACGGACCCCCCACCAACCCGGGCGATGCAATGTAGATCTTGACGGTGATGGCTACACCATCCTGCAAGAGTACCAGGCCGGCACCAATCCTACCGATGCCAGCGACTTCCCTGCCCCCCCCAGGAAGTGTATGCAACCGGATTCGTCGGCCAGTACTTCACAGGCACCGAGTTTGACAGCTTCGTTTACAGTCAGCGGGATGCGACCGTCAACTTCAACTGGTATAGTGGAAGCCCGTCAGCGGAGCTTACAAGAGACCGGTTCAGCGTGCGTTGGCAGGGATGGTTTACACCACCTCACAATGAAGGAACCCGGGACTACACCTTCACCACCACTACGGATGATGGTGTTCGGCTTTTCCTCAACGGCTCTACCGTCATTGATCAGTGGAAGAACCAATCCCCCCCACCAGCTACAACGCCACAGCGAGTCTCGAAGCGGGGGGGACCCCCCCCGTTGCCATCACCATGGAGTACTTTGAGTTCGGCTGGGGGGGTGCCACAGCACAACTGGCGATTACCGACGCCGCCACTGGAGATGCCATATCCACGACCAACACCGTCCAGCATCTGGCATTGGACAGCGAGTTCGCCGAAAGCACCTTGAACGACGGCATCGACGATCTTTACAAACTTCGCTACGGACTCCCCCCCCTGATGCAACCATCAGCCAGCCGGGTGCTTAACGATAGCGGCGTGACGGTTCTTGAGGCTTATCAATCGGGCCTGCACCCGTACACGCTCGAAACCGTATCGGAGCCAGAATCACCGGTCACCAGCCAGCCCGGTGATACCGGCGATGCCAGCGGCAGTGTGACACTGTCGTGGACGCTCCCGGCACCAGGGTAGACGGCAGCAGCATTTCGCTGAGCGAAATTGACCGTTACCGGATCAACTACGGACAGGATGCTGCAAACCTGACTCAAACTCTGGAGGTGCCGGCAGGCACAACCTCAACCACGGTTACCGGCCTGGCGCCCGGCACCTGGTACTTTACGATTCAGGTAATTGATATCAATGGATTGAGTAGTGAACCGTCTGATCCGGTAGAGCATCAGGTTAACTGAGCGAGCATTTTAGTTGTCGAGTTATTTTACAACCAAACAGCAGCGACCAGAAAAGTTCATTAATATTCAATGACTTAAAATCTGGCACGAAGCCTGCTTATTAGAGGATGACGTAACGCAAAGACCACTCACTGGAGGAGTGACTCAAATGAAAAAAAATTGACTCAAGCTTGGCAATGGCTGCAGCCGTCGGTTTTGCGGGAGTAGCTCAGGCTGCCTATATCGATTCTGTTGCCAATGCAAACGCACCTGGCGCTGTAGCTGAGCAAAGTGTTCCGGGAGACAACGATTACGCCACTCGCGTAGGTGGTACCTGGACAGCGGATGCACCTCTGTACAACGTGGGTGATACCGTATTGTTCGGCCACAACCTGAAATCCACCAGCTCCGATCCGTTCAAGCTGACCTTCACCTACCTGGGTAAAGAAGCGAACGACAACAACCAGTTTTACTGGGGGGGTAACACGCTGGTATTCGATACCAACAGCAATCCTGATGACCAGTTCAGCGCCGTATTCTACGGTGGTCTTGACGCCCTGCTGAACTTCAAGTTCATCAATGGCAGCGGAGTTACCATCAACAACGATGGCGCCAACGGCAGTCAGTTCAACAACATCGCCAAACCGAACTCCAGCACCAACTTCAACCTCTTCTATGTTGAAGAAGATTACTTCGTAATCAGCCTGGACGATGGCTATGTTGGCGATGACAACCATGACGATATGGTGATCGCAGTTCGTGCCACCAAGGTTCCCGAGCCTGGCACGCTGGCACTGCTTGGCCTTGGTCTCGCTGGCATTGCCGTCCGGATGAAAGGCCGTAAAAAAGCCTGACATCGAGTTCTATGCTACGCTTTAAAAGCCCTGCACTTGCAGGGCTTTTTCATTTCAGGTCAGGTTCATGGATGTACTGATTGTTTATGCCAATAGCGGCAGAGGGCTGCAAAAAGATGCCAGGATACTGGAAGCAGCCCTGCAGCGGCTTGGGCACCAGACCAGGCAGGTTCAACTGCCCCCCCCTACTCCCGTATGGCGTTCCCGCCTTTCAGCCTATCGATTCAAGGCATTAGAACGATTTTGCCCCCCCGGATTTCTCAGCAAACTCTTCTATCGCAGTCAGATCGGCTTGCTCAGGCTGCTACATCCGGTTCAACAGGCAGATCTCGTCATTCACCTCGAGAATATCTGGATATCTCAATTGGTTGCTGGCCGACACCACTGGCTCATCCCTAACCAAGAATGGTTCGTTGAATCGAGAGGTCCCTACCTCAGCTTTATCAACCGTATACTCTGCAAAACACACCACGCGGTATCGATTTTTTCCGCCTTACATGCAGACACCCAATACCTGGGGGGGTTTACCGGCGGTGAAGTTAGCGCTCAGACCGGCTCAGAAAGGAAAGACTACCGTTTGGCTTTGCATGTAGCTGGCAACAGCCAGTTCAAGGGCACGCAACGTGTTATTGCATGTTGGCAGAGGCATCCCGAATGGCCAGAACTGATCATTGTCTCCCAGCATCTGGACGCCACCCCCCCCGCCGCCAATATCAGGGTAGAGAAAAACCTAACGAACAATGAACTGAACACACTCTGGGCCCAGGCCGGTTTCGCAGTACTCCCTTCTGAGGTGGAGGGTTATGGCCAGGTACTGGCAGAGGCCATGGCTTACGGCTGTATTATAATAACAACTGATGCACCGCCCATGAACGAGCTGGTTGGGAAGGACAGAGGCTTTCTGGCACACGTGGAAAGAAAGCTGACGTTTCGCCTGGGCACCCGTTACCTTGTCTCAGGACACGCTCTGGAGCGGAGCATTCAAGCTGCGATAGACCAGCCACCGGACACGCGGGCCCACATGTCCAGGTTGGCAATCGAATGGTATTCGACCAATCACGAACAGTTTCTCTCCCGATTAAAGAGCCAACTCAACGATCTGGTCGCACCACCTCTTGATCAATCTGCTCAAGAATCACCGGAAAGGTAGACTCGATAAACTCAGCAAGCGTTGCAGCCACCTCACAGCCATCGCACGCCACTGCAGAGATGAGTAAAGAGGCATCATCACGGCCACTGAAGAACCCGCCCACCTGAGCAAGCTTCGCGCGCCACTGATCGGTTTCCCACTGCCCCCCCTGAACAAAGTAGCTATACCCCCCCAGATGCACACGTTGTCCCGAAACACGATGTTTCAGGGTGACTCCCTGCACCGGGATATTCAGGCTGTTTTCAACATCAAAGAAGCCTTCCGGAATCCAGAAATCACGGTCATAAAGGCGGTTACTGTACTGGATGAGTTCCGCACGATGCCTTTGATAGTCATAGGTAAACGCGCCCAGATAGTAGGTTGTGCCCAAACCTTGCCCTGCGCGGGCCTGCAAACGGTCAAACAGGGTCTGCGCATACACTCTGTCTGGATTGAGAACGTTGGGGGGGCGCCACCCCCCCTCCAGTGCAGATCCGAAGACCGGGGGGGAATACCTTTCAATTAGATCAATGGTGTACCTTCGGGTTCAGGAGCAATGTTGCCTCGCTTGTCCGGCAAAGCGATCCAGGTAACCAGCCCCCCCAACAGCGCGACAACCGTTACAGCAACGGTGGCTTTACCTGCGGGTTTAGCGTGATCTTGCTTCTCGTCATTGTCCTGGCTGGCAACAACCTGGTCGTCCCGTTTCTCAAGCTGACGAGCCAGAAAATAGAGGGGGGGAACAAGCGTGCCCGCAAACACCCACCAGCCAAAGTTTTCATGATCCTCGATCAGGCCGGACTGCATGTTCGTTTCATACCCCCCCATGTAGATGATGACGAACACCCGGATCCAGTTGGCAAGTAGAGCGAATGCCACCCCCCCCAAACAGAATAACGTGATGCGGGATCGTAACCTCGACAGGTATAACTCGCCATAAATCAGAACCAGCGCCTGCCCCCCCACCAGCAGATACCGGAGTCCAGAGCATCCATGAGCAACCTCAAAGGTTCCGACACCGATGAGGTAAACGAAAACGCCCTCCACCTCAAAATCAATATCGAAAAAAACCCAACAGGAACTTATTAACGGCAACAGTAATTACCTGTAGCGTCCAGGCCAGGAAATCCCACACAGGAATGGTCAGAAACAGCAAACTCAGCGGCACAATGAACCAGCGAGCCTGGCTCCACCCCCCCATTAACGTCGCGCAGGCAGCAAACAAAAGAGGCACCAACGCCAATTGCTGAAGCGCCTGAAGACGAATCACCCCCCCCTACCCAATAGGCAAGCAGACACGCTATCAAAGGAAGAACCCAAACCGGGGGGGCGAAGCCCGGGGGGGCCACCGGATTGGCCTTCGCCTTTCGCCAGATCAGATACAGCGACACGCCGGCTAACAAAAGACCATGGGAGTATGATTCGTCCCACTTTAACCATCGCGTCACGATTCCCTCCAGAGTAGGAAAAGTAACGAACGCCAGCACACATAAGACAAGCAGGAACGGCCACAGGCGACTCATCAGACTGATAGACGGCATCCTTTCCCTATTCATGACAACACCCGCTCAGAGACGAAAGAAACGATTAATTGAGGACACTAAACGGGGGGGAGGCATACAACCCCCCCTTGCCCCCCCATAAGCCACTTTAAGAATGGGAGAACGAACATACTCAACGGTGGTAAACAACACCTTCTCCCCCCTCTGAAGTGCTGTTTGTAGAACGTATTTTTCCCGGACCCGGCCAGCAAGTCGTAACTGACAATGCTCGAATCCTGAAAGGATCGCTCAATGGCATAACCCAAATGGAGCGTGCCCAAGGATAATTTGTTGTGGAAATCCTGCATGAACCCCCCCGCCTGCAGGTTGTATACCCGATTGCCGGCGCGGACATCATAAAGTACAGACACAATCTGATTATCGGCTCTCAGTACCGACATTCTCGCGGATTGGCTTCCGGAGAGCCGGTTCAGAAGTGACTCATGGAAGCGAACAGCATTATCGTCAAAGCAGGGCTTTCCCCCCCAACGCTCGCAATGAAAACGATTGAGTAATGCCAGAAACGTCTCCGGGGGGGTCTGCCATTCCTCGAAGGAACCATTCAAAGTACCTTCAAACAACTCTCGCCGATTATAGGCTTTCAGACGGGTATTCTTTCCAAGCCTTGATAACCAGTCCGTAAACTGCCCCCCCTGAGTTGGAATCACCACACCTTCCGACTCGCTCCGAACTACCCGGGAGAGAGCCAGCGTTTGGCTCAGGCCAGATTCGATCATACTCATTGATCTCGCGGAGGCATCCGCAATGATCATCTCATCCCACCGGACCTCGGCGAGATAACTCCCGAGCGCCTGCAGGATGGCCTGTTGCTCACGCCGATCCACAATGACACCCACGTATTCCGTACGCACCGTAGGCCCCCCCAGCTTCCAGGCATTACCTACCACATGCAGCCTTCGAACTTTCCAGCCCAGCGGGGGGGTGCTGACGGCACTCAGGTAGAGCGGAGCCAGGCCAACCAGCGTATCGCCCGGGGGCGTATACGCCCAGCAGCAACAGATCAAGGTTCAGTCTATCGCCCCCCCAGGTTTCCCACCAGGACGCCTGCCAGGCCCAGCTCATGAACAGCGGGTCGGCATTACTCTGCTCCAGCAGATGGTCCCAGCTTTCCTGCAACCCGAAAAACTCTTTCTCAGACAAGCGACGAACGGTATATGTCACATTCGCCTCCCTCGGCTGGAAGTTAGCAGCATTTTTACAGCGAACCGCCAGGGGGGGCCCATCCAGAACGGGTCTTTCGACAATGACCGAAGCAAAGAACGAAAGGCCTGGCGACGCTGACCAGACGAGTACTCATATCGCCCTTTCCGAATAAAAAAAATAACTTAACCCCCCCCGGCGGGCCTCACCCCCCCGGGTAACCGCTGAAGGAAAGGCTTTCAGAAAACCCTGGACCAGCTGTTCGTTCGCTCGAAACCTGCTCTCCTTGTCAGAGGAAATCTGGTTTTCCATAACCCGGTAATACCCAAGCACCGCTGGAACATATAGAAACTGATAGCGGGTGGAAAAACGCAACCAGAGCCCGTAGTCCTCCGCCAACCGATCGGCGCTGTCAAAGCCCCCCCCATCTCGTCAAAGCAGCGCTTGCGGGTCATAGTTGTGTTCATGCTCACAAAATTATCCCGGAGCAACTGCGGCGTGATACGGCCGGAATAACGGGCCATACGATTCACACCATGTTCATGCCCTTCCCCCCCGTCTATGGTTATGAAATCACCATAGACGATATCCACCTCGGGATGTTCCTCAAAGGCCTTCAGACTGGTTTCCAGCTTTGTACTCACCCAGGCATTATCAGAGTCGAGAAAGCAGATAAACTGGCCAAGGGCCTCGGCAATCCCGCGATTCCGGGCCACACTCTGCCCCCCCTGGTTCTCCTGCTTAAGATATCGAATGCGCGAGTCCGCCAGATACCGCTCCATCAGCTCGGCGGTGCCGTCCGTGGAACCATCGTCAATAACGATCAATTCGAAATCAGGAACCGATTGAGACAGAACGCTCTCAACCGCAAACGGCAGGTAGTCAGCCCGGTTAAATGTTGGCGTAATGACCGACACCAGAGGATTAGAAGACATGACTGCTTACTTCCCTGTCTTATTCATCATTGTTTTTATTTCAGCGCTACCGCAAGCAGCGCTCGCCAGACGTTGGTTTCTGCCGGCGCATACTTCAGCGCTTTCATGATTTCTCTAATGCCCGCAAGCTTTTTACCCACGGCGCCCAGGTAACGCCCCCCCTTCCTGATGTAGAAATGGGCAAATCCCTTATCGAATTCACTCGCACTGAGGGCCTCAGGATACTCTCGGCGAAAGTCGCGAATGATGGCTTCATTGACCCGGAACCGCTGTGTTTTATCCGACGAAATCTGATCCTCCATCACTCGATACCAGGCCCAGTATTCCGGCTCATAGCGAAACTGATACCGGGCGGAAAACCGTAGCCACAAATCATAGTCGTCAGCCACACGTCGTTTTCCGCTCATGCCGCCCATCTCATCAAAGCAGCGGCGCCTTGCCATTGTGGTGTTCATGGCAACACAGTTGTCCCGAATCATCCTCGCGGCAATGCGTCCCGAATAACGCGACATATTCTTGCGGCTGATCTCAGCACCCTGTTCGTTGATAATCACATTATCGCCATATAGCACATCCACTTCCGGATGCTGTTCAAAAACCCTGACTTGTTTCTCCAGCTTATCAAGCGGCCAATAGTTATCCGAATCCAGGAAGCATATGAAGTCGCCGGACGCCTCCGCCAGAGCCACATTTCGGGCCACACTCTGCCCCCCTGGTTTTCCTGCTGGAACAGACGGACGCGTTCATCCTGCAGGTAGGGTTCAAGCAGTTCCACCGTATTATCCGTTGAACCGTCATCGACGATCAGAAATTCAAAGTTTCCGTACGTCTGCCCCCCCATCACACTCTCAACCGCCTGCAGAATGAACTCTGCACGGTTATAGGTAGGAGTGATAATAGTGATCAAAGGGTCTTTAGCCGACATCCGTTATCGTCCTTGTTAATACGTTCTTCATTCCACGCTTCCCGGGCAGACTGCAGCAGTTCGCCATCAGAATCCCCCCCCATAATGAACCAGCCGCTGGTGCAATCTCCGCTTGACGAAACTCGCTGTGGTGATTCCCACACAAAAAAATCGGGGGGGTTGCTCACGACCTTGATAGAACCCGTGCGCTTTCATGACCTGCTTCAGCTCCAAATCAGACGTCATGGCAGAATAAGAGGCTGCATTCGGCCATTCCCGCAACATTGCGTCTACAACCGCCGACTTCAGCGCTGCTGATGCTGCTGGCCCGATGTAATCGACCAGCCGAACCTGTCGGTCATCCGCACGGACAACTCCCAGAGCTTTCAGGGAATCATTCTCGTCCCGTACTTCCAGAAATAAGTACTGTGCAAACGGATGCCGCTGATAGCGCCAGTCAAGGTAAGCCCAGTCTCTCACAACAACCTTGTCGTAGCTTTGCGCAACTGCCGCCCACAACTCATCAATCTGTTCTCTGGGTGGCAATTGCTGCAGGAGAGACGCACGCATGTGTCGGCTCTGCACTGGACGATTAACCAGTCGAGTGCAAAATTGCAGAAGCATCAAAGCCCAGTCACGAGCGCTACGAGGCTGACGGATTTTACGAAGAAAATGCACCTGGTCGCTGGCACGCCAACCCATCCGCTGCAATACAATGGCGGCGACCGGGCTGATGCCAAACGACATAAGAATAGGAGAGCGTTGTGCCAACTCTACTTTGATCAGCCGGCCTACGCCCTTTCCTCGCTGGCGCTCAGACACCTTGAAGTCGCAGCTCCACATGGCCTGTGTTGGCCGGCCATTCCATAGAATACTTACCGGCACCACCCCCCCGTTGAAGCCGACAACCGAACCGTTCTCCTCCGCCACCACCGGAGCAAAGCCACGATCACGCGCACCAGGATTCTCCTGGAACTGATAACTCCAGATATCACGTTTGAACGCCACATCAGCAAACAGGTTCAGCACCTGCTCCCGATGGCGTTGATCATCATAGGGTTTGATTTCAGCCACCCGTGCGCTCCAGCCATGCCAGAAACATCAGAATGCCCCCATAGCTCTGCAGAGTAATCCTCCCGCCCTTGAGGTGCTCCTGCCAATAGGCATTCACAACTGAGCGGTCCAGATAGTCCTGCTTGTCAAAGACAGACGGTTGCAGCAGCGCCTCCGCCCAAGGGCGCAGTGGGCCCCCCCGTAACCATTGCCCCCCCACGGGCACCGCAAACCCTTGCTTGGGCCTGTCCACCAAGGCCTTTGGCACGTGGCGGTACAAAACGCTACGCAGCACCTGCTTGCCAACACCGCCATTAAGGTTATAGCTCAACGGTAACGACAGCGCGAAGGAAACCACCTTCGGGTCTAACATCGGTATCCTGGTTTCAAGCTACAGGCCATCGCTGCCCGGTCGACCTTCACCAGAATGTCATCGGGCAGATACCAATTCAGATCTCGCCACATCAACGCTTTCAAGCCGTCGGGGGGGGAACACCGCGCGGGATTGCCTGGGTCAGACCATATGTGGGTTCCTGAACGTCCCTACGAAAACACTCGGGCTCATTCCAGAAAGAGACAGACTTCCGATAGAAATCTGACAGATCCGCGGCCGAGGCCAGCGCACGTTCCGCTTTGAGCGATGACGAATCGCCAACGTCGACCGACCTCGCTGGGAAGGCACCAGAGCCGGATCGCCTGAGCCGTCGCACCCTCTGGTAAGCGGGATAACCAGCGCCGGGCGACACCAGCCGGCTTGCTTCGGCTCCGCCAACGGTTATAAACCGAGGGATACCGAGTGTAGCCACAGAACAACTCATCTCCGCCATCACCTGACAATGCAACCGTGACATGCTTCCTTGTCATCTGGCTGACAAGAAAAGTAGGCAACTGCGAGGAATCCGCGAAAGGCTCGTCGTATAGATCTGGCAACCGCGGCACGAGGTTAAGCGCATCCTCGGGAGTTACGTACAACTCCGTGTGTTCGGTTCCCAGATGACGGGCAACCTCTGCAGCATGCTCTGCCTCATTGAAGCCCGGCTCATCAAAGCCAATACTGAACGTTCTCACGTTCTGGCTTGCACGGGCTTGCATAAGTGCAACCACGGTGGAAGAGTCGATACCGCCGGAGAGAAAAGCACCTAAAGGAACGTCCGATACCATCTGGTCTTCGATCACGTTCCCGAGTAAAGCCTCCAACTGGTCACTGGCAGCCTCAAAGCTTTCCGGCGCCCGGCTCTCTGTAAAGCAATCCTCAAGGCACCAGTAGCATTGCGGTTCCGGTAACATACCCGGTGAGGATCCATCAAGAGGAAAACGAACCAGTGAGGCAGGCGGTAGTTTTATAATCCCTTTGTGAATACTGATCGGTGCTGGTATCACGTTGTGCCGGAGCAACAGCGCCAGCGCCCCCCCAGGCTCTACACCGCCTTGCCATGCAGGATGTGCCCGAAGCGCCTTGAGCTCCGAACCAAACAACAGAGTGTTGCCTTGCCATCCATAATACAGTGGCTTTTCACCCATTCGGTCTCGGGCCAGAATCAGATCCCGGCTTTTCAGATCCACCAGGGCAAAAGCAAACATTCCCGAAAACTTCGGTAGGCTCTCTTCCAACCCCCCCCAACGCTCAATTGCGTGGAGCATCACTTCCGTGTCTGAGTGGCCCCCCCGAAAGGTGCATCCCTCCTTTTCAAGCTCTGCTCGCAGCTGCCGAAAGTTATAGATTTCCCCCCCATTGAAGGCAATAACAAAGCGCCCGCTCGCTGACGCCATCGGCTGCGCACCAGCCGGTGACAGATCCTGAATGGCCAACCTGCGATGCACCAGACCCAAACCAAGGTCTGCCTTGAGCCAGATACCTGAATCGTCGGGCCCCCCCCGGTGAGCTATGGCAGCCCCCCCCATGCCCTCCAGGGTGGCCTCCGGGGGGCTCTACCCACATCCCTGTTTACGAATCCTGCAAAACCGCACATGGACTATTTCCTTCCTGCGATGCGAGCCAGTCGAGCGCCCACGTAATCTCGTTCTTCTCGGTTCAACACCAGCAGCCAGAAGGCTGCCAGCCAGCCAATACTTCCCAGAATCGCACCCAACAAAATATGGCGGTAACTGTCGTACATCAGATATTGACCAACACCCAGAATAATAACTGCCATTAACCCAGCCGGGACGAAGCCAGGCAGCACAGACGAGCGCAAATACTCTCTGACGGGAAGTTCGAGATGGCGGCAGGTATATCGGAGATATAAAGGGACAAAGATCAACCCGGGAACGACGGAAGCAAAAGCTACGCCCTCAAGGCATACGGGTGAACAAGAACAAGGCTCAGGCCAATATTCAGTGCGGCTGCCAAAGGAGTGAGGCGTGCAAAAATCCCGTGTTTGTCAATCGCCGTCAGATAACGACTGGCGAACGGATTGATGAAAGGCAGCACCGTAAAGAACACCAGAAACACGATAAGCCATTCCGCCTTCTCACCAAACTCGGGCCCCCCCAGCCATACTGAGATAAAAGGCACTCCCAACAACAGAGCCCCCCCCGTGCCCATGGCCAAAAGAATGCTGACAACGTAACGGGACGAAATCAGAAAAACCCGCCGGATGGTGTCGTTCTCAGCCCTCGCACTCAAGCCGCTGAACAACGGCATAAAAGCATGAGTTAGTGTCCACCCGAGGTTTCGGATGTGCTGAGTCAGGTTCGCGGGAATACTGTAGAACGGAACCATAGCAGGCCCCCCCATAATCAAACCAATCACCAAAACGTCCGTAGCATTTTCAACACGGGTGGCAATACCTTGAACGAATGATTTAAAACCGAAAACAATCAGCTCTTTCAGACGCACCCAGGAGTATGAACGCCAACGGGCTCTGATCGCACCAAAGGCGGGGGGGCGTGACAGCAACCACATGAAGAGGATGTACTTTATGGAAATCCCAATGGCGTTGATGCCTGCCAAGAGCACCAGACCGTTTTCAGGAGTGATGAACAGGTAAAGGAGCGTGGAGCCCACGATCGAATTGATAATCGTGATGTTGTTTTTTAGGTAGTACTTCTGGAAACCTTCCAAGTAGCTCTCTGCAACATATCCGGGAAACGAGATTAACAGGTGGGCGCCGATAATGATCAGAAACAGCGTGTACTTCTGATATGGCTCTCCCTCCGGGGGGGCGATCGCACCGGAAAACCATATTCCCCCCCAGCATAAGAAAAAGGCGAAGAGGAGCAGACCGACCATCATCATGAACGCAAAGGCGGACATGTACACAGACTCAAGTGCCTGTGAATCCTGCTCGGCGTGGTGTTTCGCGGCATACCGACTGATGGCTGGCCGCAGGCCCAGGTCCAATATCCCCCCCATGTAGCCAATTACAGCGCCAATCATCTCCCACAGACCGTAGTCGTACTTCCCAAGGTTGTGAACGAAAACGGGGGGGGTCATAATGAAGGTGATGACCAGTTTAACGAGCATCACCAGGACATTTGAGCCGGTGTTGACGAATAGGGTACGAATCATTCAGTGGCCACCCGACAGTCTGCAATAGAGAGTTCGGAGTGAATCTGCTGGCCGTGTAATTGCAAAACGATCAACTGCCTCAGGCTGGTAGCGAATGAACGCCTCTTTCGTCGGTTTGTGTATTTCCTCTGTGATCAGCTCAGCGAGTCCCCCCCCGACATCCCCCCCGGGAGAAAAGATACGAGCAGGTGATCCCGCAACGACCTCTCGAAGCCCGATACAGTCTGTCGAAATAAGAGGAACACCCGCCGCCAGGACTTCCATACCCAGAAGACCACATGCCTCCCAACGGGATGGCATGACAACCATATCCATAGCCTTGATCATAGCCGGCATGTCATCTGTCCCTGGCATTTGGATAAAACGATCACCAAGCCTATACTCTCCAGATAGGCATAATCTTCCCTAATAAACCCGCCCCCCCATCCGAAAGTTACTACTACCGGAAGCTGGAGATTCTCCTCGTTACGCTCCTTCATTAGAGCAATTGCATCAACAAGCGTACGAAACCCTTTCTGGCCCATAAATCGGCCGAAGAAACCGATCAGAGGAACAGACGCTGGAATCGAAAGCTCCGTTCTTAAATTCCACGCGATACCATTCTGAAAGTAATGAGTATCAACTCCATGAAGATAGGATAGAAAGCTGACTGAGAAACACCTGGAAAAAAAACTCTTGAAAATTGCGGGTAGCATCCTCGGTCACGGTGTGTATCGCATCTATCCTACCGAAGACGAAGCCCATGATACGTTTTTTTTATCCGGGATTTTGCATTCTCGAACTGGGAAGGCAAAAACACATCGTGGGCTGTCATTAAATGCTTGGGACCAATGACGAACGTCGAGGCTATCTCGGTGAGTAAACCGGCACCAAATCCGTGCGAATGTATTAAATCATAATTGTCAGATTTCAGTTCATTTCTGACAGATCTTATAAACTCAAACGGTGCACAGCCGGTGTGAATCACAGAAATCTTTCCGGATGCTACAGTCGTGTCAAGAAAACGCTGAAGTGAACCATCGGGATCCGGAGCGATAAGCACGAAGCTATCTTCCTTGAACGCAGGCTGCTGGTAAATGTACCTAAAAAAAAGGTTTTTATGCCGCCACTTGGCTGCATTGCAGTCATTAATACTTTCATCTATCAATCCAGATCTGACAATACTACTTGCCAACTTGTCGAGAAAATCTTTGCGCCAGTGGATACTTTGGCTCAACAGACGCCACAGGTCCCTCATTAACGATATTTTTGCTTATAATATTATGGAAAGCCAAAGCGAGCCCTCCGAACAAATACCAGTAATACTGAGACAAACCCCCCCAATAATTTAGGCTATAAACTACATACATCCAAAAAACAGCAATCATAGACTTATTTAACATTCGATAAAACTGAAACTCATCACTACTTAGCGATTCAATATTTAACCTATTAAAAGACAACTTCTTGTAAACTCTTGTAAGAAATAGCAAGAATATGACAGTACCTACTATACCAAGCTCAATTAATAATTCGGCATATAGATTATGAGATGCTTGCCGACGACCCAGAATGTGCGTCTTCGCCTCTGGCGTCGTTCCCAGACCATGCCCTACAATCGGGCGCTCCAGTCCCAGCGAGAACTCACGAATAATCCCGTCCAATCGGCCATCAACAGTTGCAGCATTAGATGTCTCAGACTTTCCAATTAGAGAGAGATACCGATCCTTTTGATCGCTACTCATACTGCTCCACCCGAGAATTGAAACAACAACCGCGACCAAAATCAGCCTAAACTTCTGATTTGATTCTTTAAAAATAAAGAAAGCAATGACCAAAAGTGCAAGAAAAGCCCCCCCTCTGGACTGCGTTAAAATAAGCGCATAAAGGATCGGTGGCATTATCACCAGGTAAATCAATTTATACTTGAAGCCATTAGACCACAACAAATAGTGAAGAAAAGGAATCAAAGTAACAATAACAAAACCGAGTTCGTTTGGATTAATAACATCTGAAGGCGCACCGGCGAGTCTCTGCGAAAACTCGCCATGTCCGAGATGCGTTCTACTTCCCCCCCAATATCCTTCCGTAATATTTAGAAATAGCGGCTCAAAAACTCGAATCACTTGACAGCCCAAAAAAAACCACAAGAAACAACTTAAGCCTACGCTCGCTGTCAATTAGTAAAGCGGCGAAGAAAAAAAAGACGACAGCTTTCACGAATTCAGAAAGATTGTTTCTGATAACGCTTCCGGGCCACTCCACCAAAGGCAATGAAATAAATATATAAAAAAATTAACACCAAAACCGATGATGATATCGGGTCTTTGCTCCACCCAGAAACCTTTTCCCGCTGAAGAAAAATCGACAAAGAGATAATTAAAACAAGAAGCAAAGTAGGCCGAATTACGCCATAGCCGGGTATGCGAGCAGAAAGATGTAAAAAAAAGTCAATCAAAAAATATAAAATATAACAAAAGTAATAGTATTTATTGACCGAGATCTGCCTGCAATTTTATGGTTACTAACTCCTAAAGCTGAAGCGCCGGTTCCACTAATCATAACAGGTCTCTACCAAGTGATGCCGAAGCCGCATACCTAAAAGCTCAACACCGGATATCGATTTCAAGAATTGAAACCGATCTTGAGAGCCCGTATGTCTTCGCATGGCATAACGCTGAGCATGGCCTTGGCAATCAGCAAATGCTACCGCTGCACAGGAAAAGCCAGCGTCTTTTATAAAACTAACCTGACCCCCCCCAACGAAATCATCAACGGTACCATTCGGGTAACAAAAAGATCGGGGGGGCGATTCTCCCAGCTTCTGCCTCAGAATCTCGGCGCAACCAAAGATCTCGCTCTTCGCCTCTTCCATAGATACCCTTGCCAAAGAAGGATGCGAAACCGTGTGACCGCCAACTTCCAAACCTTCGCTCTGCATTTCCTGTAACTGCTCCCAGGATACGGCACGATACTCCTTAGGTGGAATGTCAGGGAGATCAATATCCCACGCTGCAGCCATCTCATTCAAACAAAGTATTTTGTCTGCGTTATCGGCCTGAAGCATTAACTGATTGAGTCTCCAGTACTCGGATTCAAACTTTTCGTTCGGAATGGGCGTTTCAATTCGTGCAATATTGAAGTCGTGCCGACCAACGGAATCTGGTGAATGCTCCAAAAGAAATCTGAGTTGATCGGGCCACAACCAGATGTCACCCGAAACGAAACCCGTGGTGACATAAAAGGTGGCAGGCACCGAATACTTCTTTAGAATTGGCCAAGCGATTTCGTAGAAGTCTTCGTAACCATCGTCAATTGTGATAGCAATTCGGTTCCTTGGCCTACGCTGCTTGACGTACAAGTCCTCAGCCAACTCAGAGACGGTTACCGGGATGTAGTTCTTTGCTATGTGTTGGACTTGCCATTCAAACATTGCCGCGTCCAAATGTCCGGGTTCCACATTCCGCGAGAACCGGTGATACATCAGTATCCTGGGGGGGTGCTTGGCTGTTATCAGCCTGGAAAGCTGATAACCTCCGAAGCTGCCGGCAAAACGGACAAGAGGAGATATATTCACTTCGCCTCCCGGGATGAAAACGCCCCCCCGTCATAGCACCCGATATACGAGTCATACAAACGAACATGAGCTTCGATCATGGTGTTTAGAGCATGCCTTTTGCAGGCCAAATGAAAACCGGCCTGCCCCCCCATTTCTGCAGAAATACCCCCCCCTTCGTCAGAGAATAATTTGCCAAGATACGAAACGAGGCTGTCCACGTCTCCAGAAGGATAGACATACCCAGTTTTGCCATGAACAACCGCCTCGGCATTGCCACCGACATTTGATGCAACAACCGGCAATCGTGCCTGCATGTATTCTACGATGGCATTGGAATAGCCTTCGGACTCCGAGCAAGACAAACCAACATCCATCGCAGGCAAAATTTCTTTGACATCGGAGCGAGCTCCAAGAAAGTGGACGCGCTCACTCACGCCCATCCGTTGAGCTAGCTCCCTATATGTAGACTGCTCTCCGGCACCGACAAGTACCAAATGAGCATTGGACACAGAATCTGATAGAGCGCTTAGCGCTATGATCGCATCCCCCCCTATCCTTTTTATTTCGCGCAGGTTGGCAACCAGTATCGCGAAACGTCCTTCGGCAGGGAGCCCTAACTGTTCTCTACGAGGCTTCTTTTCCGCCTCTGACAAGGGGGGGTAACTTGGGGGGGATTTGCCAGCGGGATAGCCATTGTAGATAACAGAAACTTCGTCTTGGCTAAAATGCTCTTTCTCAATAGTAATGCCTTTCACTGCTTCGCTATTGGCGATCACATGGCTCACAAAATGCCGAGTCTTTCGGAGCAGTCTCAGGTATCCCGGTGTGTACCAAAAGCCCATGTCACGACGTGAGATCAGAGTCGGAATACCCACAAACGCCATAATCGGCGGCAATAGAATTGAAGAATCGTTAAAGAAAACGTGGCATAGGCGATAGCTTCCGCCCTTTTTCGTAACGCATATCGGAATAACGAAACCCATGTAACCGGACTCAATACTTTTGACCGGCCGAGAACAGTAATGAACACGGCAACCCACCCTCGCTCACAAACTTCGAGTTCCGCAAAACCAGAACTTCTGGTTCAAAACGGTCTGGCGGCAGGTTCTTTATCAGCTGCATAAGCTGCCCTTCGGTACCGGCATAAGGCTCTCAAAGCAATCAATCACATAGAGGATCTTCTTTGGAATTCCGTTTTCCATCAAAACAACTTCCCGGGCTTAGGTGATCGCTTCACGACCCCCCCGAATTACGTCGAGGGATCTTTTGGGATCCCCCCCAATGCCAGCTCTCAAGAGATGCGCGATAGCAAGAAGAAAACGACCTTGCTTCCAACGAACTTGCGCCATCCGAAAGTGCAAAAGCGCCAATCGCTTCCTGAGGACAGATCTTCTATACGGATAACGGGCCTTAGCGCGGTTCAAAATCTCAAACCCCCCCGCTTTCCAACGTCTCTCCAGACCAGTTTTGCTGATTGATTCTTCATGCTTTCGATAGAAGAAGACGATCCCCCCCTTCAAAAACTTATACGGTGCTATCTCGCGATACGCAAAACCATATCGTGGTCTTGACCTGCCCTGAATCTCTCCTCAAAAAAACCGGCCTGCTGAAAAACCTTCGACCTCACCATCGCACCACCGGGCAATGCCATATAGCAATCCAAAAGAAGGTCATTAGGGTCGCCCGTTTCCTGGTGATCATCGGGTGGCAGCGGAAAAAGATGTTGCCCATTCTCCGACACAGCCATTGCTTGACCGTACACCATCCCAAACTCCGGGTGCGCCTCGAGATATGCTACCTGATCACGGATCTTGTCTTTGTGAAGATAGTCGTCACTATCCAGAATGACGATGTATTCACCTTTCGCAGCCCTCAATCCGAGATTCAAGCAGATGATTGCCCTTTATTCTGACGATTGGCATGTGACAGCAATTCAAGCTTTTGTTCGGCCTCAAATTTTTGCAGAATTTCGAACGTACCATCGCTTGACCCATCATCAACCACGACTAACTGGACATGGGGGGGATAGGACTGACTGAGGACAGACTCTACTGCTTCGGTGATATACTCAGCACGATTAAAAGCTGGAGTGATTACGGTTACTAAAGGGTTCAAAAATTCACCTGCTAACAGTTAAACGACTGCAAACCACCTAAAAGCAACATTCCGATCGTAATGATCTTTTGGAATGAATATCGTGTTTATAGGTGCTTTCTCCACTATCTAACTGGCTTATCCGTGGTGAGCATGATTTATTGGCTAGCCTGAAGGCCCAACCGCCGATACCTTTTCGAAACATCAATTTACACAAAATTACAGAGAATAACCACCTGTTAGAGAGGCTCATTGATCAACAGAACATCAGCATCTCGCTCATCCAGCCCCCCCACAGCATCGGACAGGGAAAACCGTGAACAGACGCCATGTATTTTTCACAGAATCAGCTAACATTATTAAAGAGCCACGTGCCAAATGAACACTGTTAAAACGCTTAAGCCTACGGGTGGCATTATGAAGCACACAAACACCGTCTCAATAGCAATGCCTTTTGTCCTGGCTGCAACGATTACATACGGAAATGGCGCTGTTGCTGCACCGCAAATCACCCAAGCAGACCTCTCTGACAGTACGATCACCATCTATGGCACCGGATTTGGCAAAAAGGATCAACCAGCTCCTGTTCTTTGGGCATTTGGTCAGGACATCAGAGAGAACGGCGTTCAGGTTGCCAAAGAGAGAGAGATAGGTTTAGGTCGGCCCGTGCCCGTTGCAAAGGATCCCAGCTTGAGTATTTGGTCGCGGGGGGGCACGGGTGCAACTTTCAGTGATATCACCAGAACGACAGGCATAACACATACCTACCGAGCTACCAACGAAGGGTGGCTTGGCTGGCCACATGCATTTGGTGGAGAGAACACTCCATACTCAGACAAAGCCTACATTTCTTGGAGGATTAAACCAGCTGGCGACATTAACAGTTACAGAACTGTTCGCATATCAGATGTTGGTGGCGTTTTTGACTCCGGGAAAGACCGCTATTCGCCGGGGGGGGAACCGGTTCGGATCCTAACCTCTACCGGAAGTGAAATAAGCGGAAGAATTGTACACTATGACGCCGCCAGCTCCCTGGTCCACCTCGAGGCAGGAACTCTCCAATCAACCGATAGTGTTGGGGGGGCCAAAATTGTCGGTCTGAATAGTGGCGCCTACGGTTTACTGAAAGGCGACGAATTCTTCCAGTCATCGATCTCCGGAAAATATTTACGATCCTACGAAACCCTCAACCAGGGTGGCACTAACTCTGTTTTTTCGACTAATAGGTGGATTGCTGTCCAGTTCAATAGCAGTGGTAGCGAGTTGCGCCGAGGATTCGAAACACAATCTGATAGCGGTTACGGCGTACCCGACATATCGAACACAACCAACTGGAAATTGCTAGAAGCTTTCATAGATCTCTCTGGAGAGTATGGCTCAGGCTATATTTCCATGGATAGCAAAGATCAAAAATGGTTTAAAAACCTCTACATTGGTGACTCGAAACCGCAAGATGCGGGCCCCCCCACCATTTCCAATATAGGTTGGGAACCGGCAGGTGGATCAGAGTCGGTGAACGTCGGCTTAAATTTTGGAGAAATTTATTTCGATACTACTCCACAAAGAGTTGTTTTGAGTGACCAGGGCCTGTTTTCTGATGTTCGGGGGGGAAACCAAGAGTTTCAATACATAACTGAATGGACTGATCAAAAAAATCTTGGTTGATATAAGACACGGAGCACTAGCCCCCCCAAATGGTCCCCCCCTCTTCGTCTATGTCTTTGACGAAAGCAACGTTGTTAATAAAACTGGCTTTTGTGTCGCTAACTGCGATGTGGACATGAGTCCTCCGAGTAAAATTAATCTCGGTATCAATTGATCACTGACCGGATGGGCTCGGACGACCTTGCTCCGAGCCTGTCAATACCTACCTCGAAAAACGCTACTCAAGAACCCTCCCCCCCCTCTGCCCAAGTAATAAACAAATGAAAGAACTAGTGAGAAAAAAAAGAGATTGTAAAGGCACACCTTTTAGGCCTTGCGACCTCACCTGATTTATAAAGAAAGCCAAGGGACATAAAACAATGAATACCGAGCCAATCAGCGCCAACGAAAATCCAGTAAACAAGTATGTAAAAAAATGATACCGAAGACACCAAAAAAAAGAATCACAGTCAGAAACATCTTATCTTTAAAACCGTAATTCGACTTCAAGTAACTTGATGCGTGCCAGAATTCACGCTGAAAGAAACCTCGCAGAGTAGACGGATAGCCAAGATGCACCACATAGCATTCTTCTGTAAACCAAAGCTCAAAACCCAGATCGGTAATATCCACCGATAACCTAGTATCCTCGCCAGCATTAATTAACTCATTAAAGCCACCAAGTTTTTCAAATAACGACCTTCCTACGATAAAACTGCCTCCGGCGAGAGCCTTGACCTTACGGGTTTCTTTGATCGAGTTAAGCTTCCACCCACGCTCAACCCAGGATGGCCGTTCTCGCAGAAGACATCCGCCACCGACACCGCCAACATTTTCATTGGCGAGGACCTCTACCGCTTTCGACAACCAATGCTCTCCCGCAACGCAATCGCCGTCGATGAACGCTAAGATTTCGCCTTTAGCCTGCTTAACACCATAGTTTCTCACGCCGCCAACTTTAACGTTTTCTTTAATGAAAACCTTGTCCGTAAACTCTTTAGCGATACTTACACTATCGTCCGTAGAACCATTATCAACAACTATCACTTCATAACGATTCTTTGGATAGTCCTGGCGCAACAAAGCACGAAGACAATCAGAAATATACTTAGACTCATTAAAGACAGGAACAACAACAGAAACAAAAGGGACATCAACAGAATCTTTCATAATATAAAAACGGTTAGGATTAATGTTTCCAGCTAACATTATAGCTTCTGGATAAAATAGGTGTGCTTGCCTTCACTGAATCCATCGTCGTTAACTAGGACTCGGATTTCTAAATGGTCAGTCAATGAAAGACCAGTTTTTAAGTTAGATTTCAAAAACAACCTCAAGTCTTCAAGACCCCCCCGCATGGGGGGGGTCTCGGAAACGTAGAGATCAAACTCACTATAGCCAACCTGAACAATCGTAAACTTGAAGCAGTCACCGGTCTGCTCCATGTAGGTATTGAGTGCTCGCCCAAATACGACAGCGTGAAACTTTTGCTCCGGATTGATATAGGCAAACTGCTGAGCTGTACGTCCACGCAGCTCTTCGATCGAGCACCTCGAACCCAACTCACCACAATCACCCTTGGCAAGGCTAACTGAATCTCCCAGCTGATAACGAACGATACTTTGAGATTTGCGAGAGACATCCGTGATCAACACCGTGTTTTCTTCTTCCTCAACCCAAAGCCAGGGATTCACCAAGTGCAAATGCCCTCTTGAACATTCAAAGGCGATGACATCGAACTCGGTGGACCCATATTCCTCAAAAACCGGAGCTCCAAACACCTCTGCGATAAACTTCTTCTGCGCGGGCAGGATCGACTCCGCCGTGCAGATCACGGCTTTTACGCCCCCCCTTGGCTTAAGTCCCTTCTTTTGCGCAATCTGCGCGGCCTCAAGGATGAGCGACGTATATCCATACAGATACTCAGGGCTCCACTTGACCAGTTTTTCAACCGTTTCTGCAGCACCATCCTCCGCCGGGTAGAACACCTTACGGTTCAACAAAAAATCGCGGATCTTTGCCGTTAGGGAATTGGCTGCCCTACCCCCCCATACTCGCGCTTCTCTCTGACCCAGTTTCAGACCGTGCTTGTTATAGCAATACGCCCTGACGGCAAGCATCTGCGCCAGCTCAGTTCTGGACAGAGAAATATGTGTTGGCTCTCCGGTAGTGCCCGCCGTGTGCCGGGAAAAACTCGATGCCACAGTGCTGCTGGCAGCGGACATTGCTCTGAGATCAGCCTTGCTCATTGGCGGTCTATCCGGCAATTCCGACAGAGAATGCACTGCCACACCCTGGGTATCTTTAGGCTGATTCTTGTTGAGTATACAAGACAGCCGCTGCAGTCTTTCGTTTGGCTCTAACCCCCCCCAAAGGTCCTCTACTTCAGCCTGAAACCTGGCAACAGGAAGCCGCAGAACCAGGTAGGTTAAGCGCGCCAAGACATACCGAAAAAAAGAACAAAGCCTTCAAGATGCCACCACCCCCCCGTTATATACGCGCAGATACTGTTCGGCCATTGATCTTGCAGACAA
>JDSH01000090.1_pt1 | contig 32045 bp, 43 predicted proteins | sample 199451 | NCBI WGS metagenome assembly JDSH01 (sample SAMN02584198, study PRJNA231836) | bioreactor metagenome | isolation source: continuous culture bioreactor electron acceptor NO2- transfer2 day 38 after... | place: Germany: Bremen | reverse complement strand
CTTGCTTTTTCGTCAACGACGACGGTAATGTGTGACATCCTCTTAAGCAGAATATCCCGTCTTCCATGGGATCTCGGCCAGACTCTCTTGAGCCTTGGACCTCGTTAACCTGCAACTCCTTGATCACAAGATTCTCTTCGTCGATCTTCTTGTTCTGATCAAGCGCATTTGCACAAGCGGATTGCAAAACTTTAAGGATCAAATTCGATCCCTTCTGAGGCATAGCCTCAAGAATTGCTACTGCTTCCACATACGACTTATTCCGAACAAGATTGGCGACCGGGCGAACCTTGGAAGGAGATACCATCAGAAATTTGGCAGTTGCTGAATAACCTTGTTTATCTTCCATCTTACTACCCATACCGCTTACCCAACCTTCTTGTCGGAAGCATGACCGCGGAAAATTCTGGTGGGAGAAAACTCACCGAGTTTGTGTCCTACCAAGTTCTCCGTTACATATACCGGAATCCAGGTTTTTCCGTTGTACACAGAAATCGTGAACCCCCCCACCATTTCAGGATGATCGTAGAACAGCGGGAATAAGTCTTGATCATCTGCTTCTGATTCGTCTTAAGAGACTCCTGAATCCTCTTATACAGTTTCTTTTCAATAAAAGGACCTTTTTTTTGATTGATCTAGCCACTTTCTACTCCTACTTCCGCTTCTTAACGATGAATGCACCGGAAGGTTTTTTTCTTGGAACGGGTCTTTCCACCCTTCGCCGGCTTGCCCCCCCAAGGGGGGGACACAGGGTTACGACCTGCAGCAGTCTTACCTTCACCACCACCATGTGGGTGATCGATCGGGTTCATTGCTACACCTCGAACCTTCGGCCGTCTTCCAAGGTGGCGACTTGCACCAGCCTTTCCGAGCGTGACGTTCATATGATCTTCGTTGCCAAGCTGCCCGAGGGTAGCGTAGCACTCACCAAACACCATGCGCATTTCGCCTGAAGGCAAGCGGAGGGTGACATAGTCTCCTTCCTTAGCAACCAGGGTAGCTCCCAAACCAGCGCTGCGGACAAGCTGTCCACCACGACCGAGGGTCAACTCCACATTATGCACCACAAGGCCAAGAGGAACTTTCTTCAAAGGAAGAGAATTTCCTACCTGAATCGGGGGGGCGTCTGGTCCACTAATTACAGTGGTTCCAACCTTGATTCCCCCCCTGGGAGCAATCATGTAGCGCTTCTCACCATCGGCATAAAATACCAATGCAATGTTTGCACTGCGGTTCGGATCGTATTCGATTGTCTTCACAACACCGGGAATCCCGTATTTGTCGCGTTTGAAATCGATAGTACGATATGCACGCTTATGGCCACCGCCTCTACGGCGAACACTGATGCGCCCGAAGGTATCCCGACCTGCCTTTTTGTTAAGACCACTGGTCAACGACTTCTCAGGCTTGCTGGCAGTCAGCTCGCTGAAGACCAAAGTGGTCTTCTGGCGAAGGCCGGGAGTATTGGGCTTGTATGATTTAAGTGCCATAATCCAACTTCTCCTTATACGCCTTCGATGGCCTGGATGGTATCACCCTTGGCCAGGGTTACGACAGCCTTCTTCCAGTTACCGGTGTTTCCAAGGATGGAACCACCCTTACCGCGGGAATACTTTGGCTTGCCCTTCACAATCATCACGTTACAAGCTGCAACTTCAACACCAAAGAGCTCTTTAACAGCTGCCATGATCTGATACTTGTTGCTGTCCATACGGACCTTGAACGAATACTTCTTTGTTTCGCCCTCGCGAGCAAGATTGGTCTTCTCACTCAGGACGGGTTCAATAATAACTTGGTCTGCTCTCATTTCCGGTCCCCCCCTTATTTGTCGCCGTAGAATTCATTCAAATTCTTAGCAGCCCCCCCTTCCAGAACCAGGAGCTTTCTCCCGTACAACAACTCCTTAGCAGAAAGCTTGTTGTAAGAAAGAACACGCAGGTACGGAATGTTCCTTGCAGCACGGCGCACCATTGCATCGTCATCTTTAAGGATCAGAATGGTTCTGCTCTCATCCTCGACGAAGTTCTTAAGAATCTTATCCAGATCCCTGGTTTTGCCACTTTCGATGGAGAAATCCTCTACAACAACGAGACGATCCTCCTTGACTCCCATAGACAACAGGCTCTTCATTGCAAGCCTCTTCATCTTCTTGGGGGGGAGGGTAATACTATAATCTCGCGGCTTGGGTCCAAAAATCGTTCCACCACCAACTCTTACAGGGCTTTTCTTGTCACCGGCACGTGCGTTACCAGTACCCTTCTGTTTGTATGGCTTATTATTGCTGTATCTGACCTCTGCGCGGGTCTTAGTACTTGCAGTACCAACACGGTGGTTTGCAAGCTCGCTGTTTACGGCATAATAAATGGTACCATCACTAACCTCTCTGTTGAATACTTCATCATTCAACACGAGGGTTCGGACCTCTTTGCCGTCGATTGAAAAGACTTTCGTTTCCATATATCTCGCCCCCCCTACTTCTTGATCGCTTTCTTGACGATGACGACACTCTGGGCGGGGGGGCCAGGGATTGCTCCCTTAACCATAAGGACCTGCATCTCTTCATCGACACGGACTACCTTCAGGTTCTGGACCGTCGTCCTCTCATTACCCATGTGACCAGCCATCCGAGTACCTTTGAATGTGCGGGAAGGGGGGGTGGAAGACATTGACGTACCGCCGATGTCGCGATGGAATTTGGAACCGTGGGTAGCTCGACCGCCTTTAAAGCCATGTCGTTTCATACCGCCGGCAAAACCCTTACCTTTAGAAGTCCCGGTGACATCCACAAAGGAGATGTCCTTAAATATATCCACGCCCAACACCTCGCCGACTGCGACCTCACGATCATAGTCACGGAATTCCATTACATGCTGCTTCGGTTCACATACTTCCTTGAACTGTCCAGCATATGGTTTGGTGATAGTGCTTTTCTTCTTGTCAATCGAACCCAATACAGCAGCAGAATATCCATTCTTCTCCTCATTGCGGTCCGAGACAACAACGTTGCCCTCTATTTTTATTACAGTCACTGGTGTGAGCCTGCCTTGCGCATCAAACACCTGTGTCATTCCAACTTTTTTGCCGATAAGCCCTAACATCTCTTACCTCAACTCTCTTACTGTTTAATCTCTACATCCACACCGGCAGGGAGCTCAAGCTTCATGAGGGCATCCATGACTTTTGATGTAGGATCCAAAATGTCAATCAACCTTTTGTGGGTTCTCATCTCAAATTGTTCACGAGACTTTTTGTTGACAAAGGGCGATCTCAGGACAGTGTACTTGTTGATACGGGTCGGGAGAGGTACAGGACCTGACACTGTAGCACCAGCCCTGACAACGGTATCTACGATTGCTTTTGAGCTCTGTTCAACCAGCTCAATATCAAAACCTCTCAGCCTAACTCGAATTCTCTCTTTAGCCATTATTCCTCCAAAAAACGGGCCTTGCCACCATCATTTGATGATGGCAAGACATTCGTCGGTAAAGTTATTCGATGATCTCTGTTACCTGACCAGAAGCAACGGTTCTACCACCTTCGCGGATAGCGAAACGGAGTCCCTTGTCCATGGCGACAGGGTGAATGAGCTCAACAATGATGTCAGTGTGATCCCCCCCAGGCAGAACCATCTGCTTGTCTTCAGGCAGGTTTACCGTACCAGTGATATCAGTGGTGCGGAAGTAGAACTGCGGGCGATAGCCGCTGAAGAATGGGGGGGAGTGACGACCACCCTCGTCCTTGCTCAGTACGTATACAGTACCGGAGAACTTGGCGTGGGGGGGGTTGATGGACTTGGGCTTTGCAAGAACCTGGCCGCGAACAACGTCCTTCTTGTCAACACCACGAAGCAGTGCGCCGATGTTATCACCAGCCTGACCTTCGTCGAGCAACTTGTTGAACATCTCAACACCAGTAACAACAGTGTCACGGGTATCACGGATACCAACAATTGAAGCAGCTTCGTTAACCTTGATGATACCACGCTCGATACGACCGGTAACAACAGTACCACGGCCGGAGATGGAGAAGATATCCTCAATCGGCATCAAGAAGGGCTGGTCAACAGCACGCTCCGGAAGCGGAATGAAGTTATCCATTGCATCAAGCAACTCGTCAAGGCACTTGGTCTCTTCTGGATCATCAGGATTGCTCATTGCATTGAAAGCAGAACCGCGAACGACAGGAGTATTCTCGCCATCGAAACCATACTCAGTGAGCAGGTCGCGCATTTCTTCTTCAACGAGGTCAATCAACTCAGGATCGTCAACCTGGTCAGTCTTGTTGATGAAAACGATCAAGCAAGGTACACCAACCTGGCGAGCGAGCAAGATGTGCTCTTTGGTCTGTGCCATAGCACCGTCAGTTGCTGCAACGACGATGATGGCGCCGTCCATCTGTGCAGCACCGGTGATCATGTTCTTGATGTAGTCAGCGTGTCCCGGGCAGTCAACGTGTGCATAGTGTCTATTAGTAGACTGATACTCAACGTGTCTGGTGTTAATGGTAATACCACGCTCTTTTTCCTCAGGGGGGCGTTGTCGATTGAATCGTAAGCAAGTGCCTTATCGCCAAACAACTTAGCACAGTGCATGGTAATTGCTGCGGTAAGGGTAGTCTTACCATGGTCAACGTGACCGATGGTGCCTACGTTTACGTGTGGCTTCGTCCTCTGAAATTTCTCTTTTGCCATCATTTCCTCCTTGTGACATCCAATGTTAGTCACAAAAAAATAATTAATATGTGCTCATAAAGGCCCAAAGCCTTTACCATTTCGATTGAGACAAACTAATTACAGGGAAACAAAACATAAGAGGATTCCAGAGGTCGGCAGGTCTGGAGGACCCATCCTGACGACATAGTATAAGTTTATAAAAAAAACTTTGTACTGCCTGAAACCACCTTATCATTGCTTCAGCAATAATTGGTTTGGCTCTACATACTGCCACATATACGTACCTATGCGGACACCTTTAGCAATATACGGGAAAGCAGTTTTTATGTCAAGCGATTAAGATTAATTCTATAAAGATAAAGAAAAACCGGCCCTTCACAGTGGAAAAGCCGGTCTTTTTTTTGGTTTTTTTGTTTACCAACGGTAATGACTGAAAGCCTTGTTGGCCTCTGCCATTCTGTGGGTATCTTCCTTCTTCTTGAAGGCAGAACCAGTATTCTGGTAGGCATCCAAGAGCTCTGCGCCAAGCTTCTCGGCCATGCTGTGTCCATTACGGGAACGAGCAGCGGCGATAATCCAACGCATTGCAAGGGCCTCACGGCGATTCTCACGAATCTCCACAGGTACCTGGTAAGTTGCACCACCAACACGGCGGCTCTTAACCTCAACAACTGGCTTTACATTTTCCAGGGCCTTGAGGAAAACATCAAGCGGCTTTTCGCCTGACTTCTCACCAATGGTCAACATGGCATTGTAAATGATCTTGGTGCTGAGGGACTTCTTTCCATCGTACATCATGCGACGGATGAACTTCTCAACAATAACACTCCCATAGATGGGATCCGGCAACACTTCCCTGACGGGAGCAGTAGTTCTTCTAGACATATTCCAACTCCTCCCTTATCAAGCCTTGGGCTTCTTGGCGCCGTATTTGGAGCGGCTTCTCTTACGATCTGCAACACCAAGGGTATCCTTGGCACCACGAACAATGTGATAGCGAACACCGGGAAGGTCCTTGACCCTTCCACCACGAAGGAGTACTACCGAGTGCTCCTGCAAGTTATGTCCGATACCGGGGGGGATATAGGCGGTAACTTCAATACCATTGGAAAGACGCACACGTGCGACCTTTCTCAAAGCAGAGTTCGGCTTCTTCGGGGGGGTTACGGTCATGACCCTGGTGCATACGCCACGCTTCTGGGGGGGACAACCTTCGAGGGCTGGGGGGGACTTTGTCTTCTGGACAATGGTCTTTCTTCCCTTTCTGATCAGCTGATTAATAGTAGGCATCTTATCGACACACTCCCTTTTCTTTCTTTGACCCACTGCTTCTCACAAACACAGGGATCTGTGCCACCCCCCCTACGGGCAACACGTCATATGTAAAATCCGTACCCAGCATGGACACAGCGGTGTGGTTTTACACGGTCCGGCAAGGCTGCAGATGCGCCAACAGGCGCATAAGTCAATCCTCGTCAGAATCGTCCACATCCACGGTATCACCCACGGATTTCATGTCTGCCAAATCTTCAACATCAAACTCATCGTCTGCGACCATCTCCTGATGCCTTGAAGCCTTTACTGCATCAACTCTCTGCTGCAGTCTCAGCAACTCCTCATCCTTGAGCTTAACATCGCGGTAGATGCGCATACCAGTTCCAGCAGGAATCAGGTGACCGATGATGACGTTCTCTTTCAAACCACGCAACTCATCTTTACTACCAGCTATTGCTGCATTTGTCAAGACCTTGGTTGTCTCCTGGAAGGATGCTGCACTGATGAATGAGTCGATACTCAAGGACGCTCGCGTGATACCAAGCAGCAGTGGCTGTGCAACAGCAGGCTCACCACCTTCAGTAATCACCCGGTCGTTCTCCTCGAAGAACCGATACTTATCCACCTGCTGGCCATGGATCAAATTGGTATCACCAACATGAACCACCTCAACCTTACGCAGCATCTGCCTGACAATAACACCCAAGTGCTTGTCGTTGATCTGTACACCCTGCATTCTATAGACTTCCTGGACTTCATCCACGAGGAAGGACTGCAATGCATTCTCCCCCCCAAGGATATCAAGGATGTCATGGGGGGGATCCACAGATCCGTCACACAAAGGCTCAGCAGCTTCGACCGAATCACCATCACGGACCAACAGGTTTCTTCCCATCGGTACCATATGTTTGTATTCGTTGCCGAATGGGTCAGTTACCAAGATGGTACGCTTACCCTTCACAATATTGCCGAAGCTAATCAAGCCAGCAACCTGTGCAAGGATTGCAGCATTCTTCGGCCGGCGAGCCTCAAACAACTCTCCGACACGGGGGGGAAGACCACCAGTAATATCCTTGGTTTTAGTTCCTTCCTTAAGCAGCTTGGCGAGAATCATGCCTTATCAATCTTCACATTGTCCTGGCTCTGGATATAGGATCCACCAGGCAACAAGTAGACTGCAAGCACTTCTCCCTTTCCATGTTCCTCACTGGTAATCTCAATTCGAGGCTGCAAGGACTCGAGGCTATGCTCGGTAATCTTCTTTTCGATATTACCGGTTTCCTCATTGACCTCTTCAACCAGGGTGGTTCCCAGCTTGATATCAACGAAGTGGGAGAATCCTCCCTCTTCTGCAATTACAGGCTCACTGAACGGGTCGAATGTTACGAGCGGAGTTTTTGGTTCCAAATAGTCCCCCCCACTCTTGACCAAGAGCTCTGAACCAGCCTTTACCACCTGAGTGGTGGAATGACCGATCAAATATACCTTGGACTCATAAATTCTGACGGTTCCGTTCTCTTCACTTTCAATCACTTCACCGTCCTTTTCATAGAACGGAGTGCCCTTGGCTACAATATGCCCATCCTCAACAAGGAGCTTGTCGTAGAATGTATCATCAATAATGGCGTTCACTCGGAAGTACTCGATGTGGCCTTACGGGTGAACACTTTCATCTTGTCACTCTCACGGATTACCATTGAACCAGTGATTGCGCCAATGACAATCGGATAGTTGAAGGTGAGCTTACTCTCCTCAGAACTGGTAGATGCTGTACCACCAACGTGGAACGTACGCATGGTAAGCTGAGTACCAGGCTGACCAATCGACTGGGCAGCGATGATACCTACAGCCTCACCGATAACTACCGGCCGGTTCGTAGCAAGGTTTCGACCATAACACTTACGGCATACACCATGCTTAGCCTCACAAGTGAGTACTGTCTTCAGGAGGACCTGTTCAATTCCAGCTTCCTCAATCTTTCGAGCAGTGATCTCATCAATCTCCTCATTTGCAGCGGCGATGACTTCACGGGTAAATGGATGCAATACATCCTCTACCGGACAGCGCCCTACAATGCGGTCTGCAAGGTTCTCTACAATTTCGTCACCATCCTTGAGTGCTCCACGCCAGATACCATTGATGGTGTGACAGTCATCCTCATTGACCACAACGTCTTGGCTGATATCAACCAGACGACGGGTGAGGTATCCTGCCTCAGCAGTCTTCAATGCGGTATCGGAAAGGCCCTTACGAGCACCATTGGTGGAGATAAAGAATTCAATGATCGACAGTCCTTCCTTGAAGTTCGATTTAATGGGGGGGAATTCGATAACATCACCACTGGGCTTTGCCATCAAACCACGCATACCACCGAGCTGCCTGATCTGGGTCTTTGATCCACGAGCACCTGAGTCTGCATGAGGAAGAGCGGATTAAAGCCATTCTGGCTAATCTTCAATTCCTTCATCAACTCATCGGTCAGCAGGTCATTCGTCTGAGTCCAGACTTCGATAACCCTGTTGTACCGTTCTTCCTGAGTGATGTGACCCTGACGATACTGGTCAAGAATCTTCTGCTGCTCAAGATTGGCCTTTGTCATGAGCTCTGCCTTTCCTTCAGGAACGATCATGTCTGAAAGACCAATGGTAGCACCAAAGAATGTTGCATATCGGTATCCGAGATCCTTGATTGAATCAAGCATCTCAACAGCAATCGAGTTGTCATTAGCCTTCAGTGTATCACCAATGAGAGCCTTCAACTCCTTATCACCCATCGTCTGTTCTGGAAAGGAACACCTTCTGGTAATGCTGCATTGAACAATACCCTTCCTGGAGTTGTCTCCAAACGGGTACCATCCTCGAATCTAAAACGAATTTTGGCATTGTAAGAGAGCAAGCCACTATCAACTGCCTGTTCCAACTCTCCAATGCTGGTGTAATACTTACCTTCACCAGGTGCACCATCCATATCACGGGTCAGATAGTTGATACCCAAGACCATATCCTGAGAAGGATATACAATTGGCTTACCATTTGCAGGGTCAAGAAGGTTGGTCACCGAAAGCATCAAGGTCCAGCATTCCAACTGGGCGGCATGAGTCAATGGTACGTGTACAGCCATCTGGTCACCATCGAAGTCTGCATTGTATGCATGACATACCAATGGATGCAACTTGATGGCCTTACCGTCAACCAATACCGGCTCAAAGGCCTGTATACCAAGACGGTGCAATGTAGGGGGGGCACGGTTGAGCAATACCGGGTGGTCCTTGACGACATCGTCAAGAATCGACCAAACGGCATCCGTCTCTTCCTCGACCAGACTCTTTGCCTTCTTGATATTGTAGACAACACCATCCTGTACCAACTTCTTCATAATGAAAGGCTTGTACAGTTCAAGAGCCATCTTGGAGGGAAGACCACACTGATGCATTCTGAGCTCTGGGCCGACAACGATAACGGAACGACCTGAGTAGTCAACACGCTTTCCGAGCAGGTTCTGTCTGAAACGGCCCTGCTTTCCCTTGAGCATGTCTGAAAGACTCTTGAGAGGCCTATTGCTTGCGCCCTTGACTACCCTCTTTCTCTTGGAGTTGTCAAACAGCGCATCAACAGCCTCCTGCAACATACGCTTTTCATTGCGAATGATGATATCAGGAGCATTTAGCTTGACCAAGCGGTCAAGACGATTGTTTCTATTGATTACCCTTCGGTAGAGATCATTGAGGTCACTGGTTGCAAATCTTCCTCCATCGAGCTGGACCATCGGTCTCAGATCTGGTGGAATAACAGGAATAACCGTTAGAATCATCCATTCAGGGCGGTTGCCACTATCACGGAAGTTCTCACATACCTCGATTCGCTTGAGCAGACGCTTGTCAGCCTTGTCGGCTTTCTGGCGCATCTGTTCACGCAGTTCACGGCTGAGTTCTTCAAGGTCGAGGTTCACAAGCAATTTGCGAACTGCCTCTGCACCCATACCTGCCTCAAAAGAGTCTCCATACTGCTCACGAGCCTGCCAGAACTCCTCCTCACTAAGCAACTGCTTGGGCTTCAAGCTGGTGTCTCCAGCATTGATGACCACATATTTCTCATAATAGAGAACACTCTGCAGCGCATTACGGGAGATATCAAGCAACATGCTCATGCGGCTAGGAACCGAGCGATAGTACCAAATGTGTGATACCGGAGCAGCCAGGGATATGTGTCCCATACGCTCACGGCGAACCTTGGTGTTCGTTACTTCAACACCACAACGGTCACAAATAACACCCTTGTATCGAATCGATTTGAACTTTCCGCAGTAGCACTCCCACTCCTTGGTGGTACCGAAGATTTTCTCACAGAACAGACCATCGCGCTCTGGGCGCAAGGTCCGGTAGTTGATCGTCTCCGGCTTCTTCACTTCACCATAAGACCAATCTCTGATCTGTTCTGGTGAAGCCAGTTTTATCATGATGCTATCGAAATCTTGAATTTCCTTCATCTGTATTTCTCCTGGTTAGTTGAGGGAGCCTTTCGACTGCTTGGCGATCAACTCTTCATCACGTTCGGTAAGGGGGGGCACCTGCTGACCCTTGGAGTCATACACCGACATATCCAGAGCCAAGCCACGGATCTCCTGAACCAATACATTGAATGCCTCAGGCATTCCCGCAGTAGAGGCTGGTTCACCCTTGACAATACTCTCATAAATCTTGACACGACCGTTCATGTCATCACTCTTGATAGTCAAGAGTTCCTGGAGGGTATTTGCAGCTCCGTACGCTTCAAGCGCCCAGACTTCCATTTCTCCAAGTCGCTGACCACCAAACTGAGCCTTACCACCAAGTGGCTGCTGGGTTACCAGCGAGTAAGGACCTGTGGAACGAGCGTGCATCTTGTCATCAACCAAGTGGTGCAATTTCAGGTAATAGATATAACCGCAGAATACCGGATTGACGAACGGTACACCGGTCTGCCCATCAAAGAGCTTGACCTTGGAATTTTCAGGAAGACCTGCGCTACGCATCATCTCCTCAATCTGATCCATGGTGGCACTCTGGAAAACCGGAGTGGAATACCATTCACCCAGCCTGACAGCTGCCCAGCCGAGCTGAGTCTCCATCAACTGACCGATGTTCATTCGGGATGGAACGCCAAGTGGATTCAAACAAACATCAAGCGGAGTACCATCCTCCATGAATGGCATGTCCTCTTCAGGGAGAATCCGGCTGACAACACCCTTGTTTCCGTGTCGTCCTGCCATCTTGTCACCCTGTCGAAGTTTTCGCTTGGTGGCAATAAGAACCTTGACAGTCTCCTCAACACCAGGGGGGGGAAGCTCATCATTGTTACTGCGCTTCAAGCGCTGGATATCAATGACTGTTCCTTCTGTGCCATGGGGGGGTACCTTCAAGGAAGTATCACGAACTTCTTTTGCCTTTTCACCGAAGATTGAGTTAAGCAACTTGAATTCAGGGGGGGTTGTGTCACTCTCACTCTTCGGGGGGGTTACCTTACCAACCAGGATTGATCCAGGGCGAACCATGGTTCCAATGCGGACGATACCGTCCTCATCAAGCTGCTCAAGCATCTTCTCGCTGGTGTTTGGAATATCACGAGTCAACTTCTCGGGACCAAGCTTGGTCTCTCGAATATCGGTTGTGAATTCCTTGATATGTACACTGGTGAAAATGTCATCCTTGACAACACGCTCACTGATCAGGACCGCATCCTCATAGTTATAACCATGCCAGGGCACGAATCCAACGAGAATATTTCTACCAAGAGCAAGCTCCCCCCCTTCCTGAGTTGCAGGACCGTCAGCAAGTACTGCTCCAGCTTCCACGTGCTGCCCAAAGGATACAATCGGCTTCTGGTTGAAACAGGTATCCTGGTTGGTTCTCTGGAACTTCTGGATTGGGTAGACATCCATCTCACCCTCAATCTCAGCATCATCAACACTGATCATTACTTTCTCAGCACTGACATATGCAATAGTTCCTGCACGCTTTGCTTTTACCAAGACGCCACTATCGTAAGCAGCCTTTCCTTCCATACCGGTTCCAACTCTGGGAGTTTCGGGGGGGAAGACAAGGGGGGGAACAGCCTGGCGCTGCATGTTTGATCCCATCAATGCACGGTTTGCGTCATCGTGCTCGAGGAATGGAATCAAGGACGCTGCAACACTGAGCACCTGCTTAGGAGAGACGTCAATGTATTTAATGTCGGTTGCCGGCTTGGTGGAGTAATCCCCCCCACTGCGACGAACCGGAATTTCCTTGTCGAGGAAGTTGCCATCATCATCAACCTTGGCATTCGCTGGGCAATGAAGAACTTCTCCTCATCATTTGCATCAAGGTAGCGGTACTGCTTAGAAACCACCCCCCCATTAACTACCTTTCGGTACGGGGGGGATTCCAAGAAGCCGTGCTGATTGATGCGAGTATAGTTTGCCAATGAGACAATAAGACCGATGTTTGGTCCTTCAGGAGTCTCAATAGGACAAATTCTTCCATAATGTGTGTAGTGAACATCACGTACTTCAAAACCAGCACGATCGCGGCTCAGACCACCTGGGCCTAAAGCATTGAGCCTTCGTTTATGAGTCAGCTCAGCAAGCGGGTTAACCTGGTCCATGAACTGGGAGAGCTGGCTACTGCCAAAGAACTCCTTGATGGCCGCAATAATTGGCTTGATGGAGATAAGGTCCTGTGGCTTTACAGAACCAGACTCAAGATTCATGCGTTCTTTTGCAATACGCTCCATACGGGCAAACGCACTCTTGAGTGCATTCTGCAGAAGCTCTCCAACTGAACGAACACGACGATTGCCGAGGTGGTCAATGTCATCGACATTTTCCTCACGGATGAATACCTTGATAAGGAATCCCATCGTATTGACGATATCCTGCGGAGTAAGGACAGTCAGATCGGTGGAAGCCATCTCTTCTTCCTCTTCACTGCCAGTTCCAAACTTCTTGTTGAACTTATAACGACCTACAGACCCAAGGTCATAGCGACGGCTTGAAAAGAACATGTCAGGAAGATCACGTTCTGCACGCTCGATAGCTATCATTTCACCAGGCATCAAGACTGAGAAAATGGGAGAGAGTACGTCTTCCTTGGTAGGCTCGTCGTATCCCTCACGGGTGTATTTGGCATCCTCAATCTCAAAACAGTTGAGAATCATATCGCTGTGCAGCGTACCTTCTCCACGGAGATTGACCAACTCAACTGTAGTTACTTTCAAACCTAAGAGTTCATCAATCTCGTGGGCATGCAGCATATCACCGGCACGGAGCACTTTCTTAGAAGCTCCTTCAACCGTTGCATACACATCCTTGTAGAGATATCGATTCTCCAAGCTTGATTTGAAATCAGCATCATCTACAAGGTCGACCATTTCACCTGTGTAGAAGTGCTCAAGAATTTTTTCTCGAGAATCCAACCCAATTGCACGCAGGAAGAGCGTACCAAGGATACGCTTCTTACGATCAATCTTGGTATAGATAAGATGCTTTTTATCATCAATCTCAAACTCCAACCAAGAGCCCCCCTGTAGGGAATGATCCTGGAAGAGTAGACATCTTTTTCGTTGGAAAAAATGACACCGGGAGAACGGTGGATCTGGCTGACCACAACGCGTTCTGCTCCGTTGATAATAAATGTGCCACGATCGGTCATCAGCGGGATATCCCCCCCAAAGAAGATTTCCTTCTCCCTCATCTCTCCATTGGAGAACTCGAGGCTGATCGTGACTTTGATGGGTACGCTATAGGATCGACCCTTCTTCTTGCACTCCATTTGGGAGAACTTGATGTTGTCATAGTCGATTGTATACCCTTTGTAAGCGAGACGCATCTCGCCATTGGGACTATCAATGGGGGGGAATGTTGACTGGAACACTTCCTCCAGCCCGTACGACGAATCTGGCGCCATCCCTTTCAGGCAGCGATCCAGCTGTAAGAACCTCTCATAGGAATCGAGCTGGACTCCAATCAAGTTGGGAAGTTCACAGACTTCATGTAGTTCAGAACCGATGTACGTGCGTGTTATGGATTTGCCGTTGGCAACCATCATGTACCCTCCAAAGTCAAAAGAAAACAGACATAATCCCTTGCATAACAAGGAAAACAAAGACACAGTTGGCCACCGGTGTCTATCCGGTGGCTTGGTGAACCGGGCTAACGCCCTCTTACAAAGAACAGGAGCAGGGAACCAGGGGGGGCTGCCTGGCTCCCAAGGCTCAGGTTAGTCAACGGGCTTGACCTCAACAGTACAGCCGGTAGCCTCAAGCTTTTCCTTGAGTGCATCTGCGTCTGCCTTGCTGACACTTTCCTTGACAACCTTATCGCCAGCCTCAACAAGTTCCTTTGCTTCCTTCAGGCCGAGGCCGGTGATAGCACGGACTTCCTTGATGGCAGCAATCTTCTTGGTAGGATCTGCAGCTTGAGGATGACGTTGAATTCGGTCGGCTCTTCAACTGCTTCAGCAGCAGCTGCAGGACCAGCAGCAACAGCAGCAGCTGCAGCCTGGACACCGAATTTCTCTTCCATCATCTTGATGAGGTCAGCGACCTCCATGACGGACATACTTGCGATTGATTCCAAAATCTCTTCTTTAGTAGCCATATTATCTTCTCCTTATACAGTTTTCTATCTACACAGTCATAGCAGGTTACCTGTGAAGACTAAGACTGTGTCTAGTTCTCTTCGCTGGTAGACTCCACTGAGCCACCATTATTCTCGACATAGGCAAGCAAAGTTGCTGCCAGCTTCTGCACGGGAGCCTTCATGGTTCCCATCAAGGATGCAATCAACTCCAATCTGGTTGGGAGCTTGCTGAAAGCCTCAATCTGTTCGGCATTGTAAAATTCACCATCAAGGAGAGCGCCTTTCACTTCAATGGAAGCACCCTCTTTCTTGATTGCAAACAGATCCTTGGCAACAATATTGGCCTCATCACCTTTCACCAAAGCGATAGCGGTGGGTCCAACAAGCTGGTCATCAGCAGTTCTATCCAGATCGGTAAGTGCGATCTTAGCAAACCGGTTTTTAACAACACGGAATGCTGCATCCTTTTCCATAAGAGTCTACGAAGCCTGGTAATCTGCTCAACAGTCATTCCACGGTAATCGGTGAAGATGTACGGTGTACTGGCTGAACTCATCCTTCAAAGCCTTGACGGCCTCTTCCTTCGCAGGGGGGGTAATACGAGTTTTATGATCCATACTATGCTTCTCCTCTTACACCGTGGCCGACATATCCTTCACATTGACCCGGACTCCGGGACCCATGGTGGAGGAAAGTGCGATACTGACCACGAAGTCAGCCTTTGCGTCAGATGGCTTCTTACGGACGATTTCCTTGACAACAGATTTAGCGTTTTCACTTACCAAAGCTGGATCCATGGAGACCTTACCGATGGGAAGGTGTACAACGTTGGTCTTGTCAGAACGGAACTCTACACGACCCTGGGACAACTCAGCAAGAGCACCCTTGATGTCGAAAGTTACAGTCTGGGTCTTGGGGGGGTTCGGCATCAAGCCTCTACGACCAAGAATCGGACCAAGACGACCTACGTCCTTCATCATGTCGGGAGTGGCGACGGCCACATCAAAATCCATCCAACCGCCACGAATCTTCTCGATCAGGTCAGTGTCACCAACATAGGCTGCACCAGCTTCACGAGCTTCTTCTGCTTTCTCACCCTTTGCGAATACGAGGATACGCTTCTGGGCGGAGAACTGATTGGGAAGGACTACCGTGTCACGAACACTCTGGCTTTTCTTGAGAGTCAGCTTGACGGAGACTTCAACAGTCTCATCAAATGAAGCGAAAGCAAGCTCTTTTATCAAAGCTGCTGCCTCATCAAATGTATAGAGCTTCTCACGGTCAACATTCTTAATTGCTTCTCGATACTTCTTTCCGTGTTTCATACTACTGCTCCACCTCTACACCCATACTGCGGGCTGTTCCAGCAACAATTTTCTTGGCAGCCTCGATGTCATTTGCATTGAGGTCCTTCATTTTGGTTGTTGCGATTTCAGTCAGCTGGTCCTGCGAGAGCTTGCCAACCTTCACCTTGTTGGGACTGCCACTACCACTACTCAGGCCGAGAGCCTTTTTGATGAGTACTGCAGCAGGGGGGGGAGTCTTCAGGATGAACGTGAAGCTCTTGTCGGCATACACAGTGATGATAACGGGAAGAATGAGCCCAGGTTCGTAGTTCTTTGTCTTGTCATTGAACTCCTGGACAAACTTAGGGGGGGCACTGACACCATGGGGGGGACCAAGCGCGGGCCCGATTGGGGGGGGTGCCGGCGTAGCCTTCTGGGCAGGGCACTGCAACTTAATAATTGCAGACACCTTTTTCTTTGCCATGTTTCTCTCCTTACGCAATAAATCCAACCTATGGATTGGATTGTGCGCTGGTATTAACGCCTGTCATACGATCAGGCTCCCACCTCATCTTACAATGAGGGAGTAATCACAAACAAATGGACTCGGTTGTAAAAGAACAGAAAAATCTCGTGTAGTAATCCAGTCCAAAGACTACTACAGAATCTTTTCTACTTGGAGGAAATCCACCTCAACCGGAGTGGAGCGTCCAAAAATTCCGACGCTGACCCGCATACGGGCCTTTTCCAGATTGACTTCCTCGATAACTCCGGTGAAGGAATCGAAAGGACCGTCAATAATGCGTACCTGCTCACCAATGGAGAAGGTCTGCTTGGGTTTGAACACTTTCTCAGCAGGAAGATCACCTGTTTTCTGGAAAAGGTTTTTCACTTCTGCTGCTGTAAGGGGGGGTTGCGGCTTAACGCTATCACTCGGGCTAACAAACCCGGTAACTCCCTGTATACGCTTGATGTGTGAACACCAAGTCTTCCAACTTGTATCAGGCAGGTCAAGCTCAACCAGGATATACCCAGGAAGAATTTTACGCTTCACCTCACGTCTTACCCCCCCTTCCTTAACCTCTACAACGGTTTCAAAAGGAACTTTGACATCTGTACAAACAAGCGCGAAGTCCATATCGGTCTCGCGCATCTTGTTGATGATTCGCTCTATCTTCTGTTCGTACCCAGAATATGTGTGTACTACGTACCAGCCTTTAGCCATGACTCCGCCTTACAGAATAAACAATACACCTTTAAGCAGGAGGAAGTCCACCAACCCAAGGAATATTGCGACGATGGCTGTAGACACAAGTACGACCTTTGTGGAAGAAATGACAGCTTCACGGGAGGGCCAGACAACCTTTTTCAGTTCCTGGGAAGACTCCTTGAAATACTTAAATAGCTTCTTCATTGAAGGGCTCCTTGAGGGAAATGATCGAGAAGCTAACAGGCCAAGAAGGATTCGAACCCTCAACATCCGGTTTTGGAGACCAGCGCTCTACCAGTTGGAGCTATTGGCCTATTTGCTTCTCGATCGAAACAACCTTATTTAATTTTTGCCTCGCGGTGCAAGGTGTGCTTGCGCTCGAACGGACAATACTTCTTTAACTCAAGCTTACCCTGAGTATTTCTCCGATTCTTCTCGGTAGTGTAATTTTTCTGCTTACATTCAGTGCACTGAAGAGCAATTTTCTCAACAGGACCTTTTTTTTCTTTGAATCAGCCATTACGTGCTCCTCGGTGAGTTTTCACCTCAATTCCACTCCCCCCCACTGGAAGGGGGGGATAAAAAAAGAGCCCTCGAACGGATTTGAACCGTTGACCCCCCCCACCTTACCATGGTGGTGCTCTACCGACTGAGCTACAAGGGCGTCGGTCATCTTGCAGGCAAATCCACGAGATAGTCAACCTGCAACATGCAGAAGCAAACTTACCAAAGAGCAGGTCTTTTGTCAATATGCATGTTCAATAAAGAAGAAAAAGTTGAACCAGTTGCTCAGAAAACCCCCCCAATCTTATATAGTGAGGGTGTGCTATTTGCACGAAACACAAGGAGTTCCTATGCAGGATCAACAAAAAAAACCAAGTACGGTCATCGTGCCAAAGATATTGCCCAAGACTTTGCCGAACATCTCAAGTATAGTCAGGATGCAGATATTTATCATACCACGAAAGAAGGACGATATACAGCCCTCGCCCTCTCTGTTCGGGACAGAATCATTCATCAGTGGAACCAGAGCCGCAAGACCCAACGGGCAAACGGAGCAAAAAGGGTCTACTACCTCTCCCTAGAATTCCTCATGGGCAGGGCAATGACGAATAACATTATCAACCTCGGTATTGAGGATGAAGTCATGAAAGCCCTTTCCTCACTGGGATATACATATGAAGAACTTAGTGAGGTTGAACCAGACGCTGGTTTGGGGGGGAAATGGGGGGGGCCTTGGCAGACTTGCAGCCTGTTTCCTTGACTCCCTGGCAACCCTTGAGATTCCCGCATATGGATATGGAATTCGGTACAACTACGGAATCTTCCGCCAACAGATCAAGAACGGATGGCAAGCAGAACAACCGGATAACTGGTTGCGTGATGGCAATCCTTGGGAAATCCATAGACCAGATGTAGTGTACCCTGTCCAATTCGGCGGTGAGGTCCAAGTCATCAGAGAACACGGACGCGATCGTTTCAAGTGGAGCGGTTCAGAAGTCGTCAATGGCATTGCATACGACACACCAATCATCGGTTATGGATGCAAGACCGTTAATACCCTTCGCCTCTGGTCTGCAAAAAGCCCGGAAGAATTCAATTTCCATGAATTCAATGATGGCGATTATACCGAGGCTGTTCGCTCCAAAATCAGTGCAGAAAACCTAAGCCAAGTGCTCTACCCAACGATACCTTATACATGGGAAAGGAACTGAGACTCAAACAACAATACTTCTTCGTAGCCTGCTCTCTTGCCGATATCATCAACCGGTTTAAGCGAAAAGAGAGTAACTGGGGGGGAGTACTACCAGACTACGCAGCAATCCAGCTCAATGATACACACCCCCCCTCCCTAGCTGTTCCTGAATTGATGCGCCTCCTTATCGATGAAGAGAATCTCGATTGGGACAAAGCCTGGGAGATTACGGTAAAAACCATGGGTTACACCAACCACACCTTGATGCCTGAAGCACTCGAGAAATGGTCCCTCCCCCCCATGTTACAGAAAATTCTTCCTCGCCATATGCAGATCATCTTTGAAATCAATCACCGATTCCTGCAACAGGCAGTTTCCTACTTCCCTCTGCAACCGCAAATGCTCAGCAAGATAAGCATAATTGAAGAGACAAACCCAAAACAGGTTCGTATGGCTCATCTTGCCATTATAGGAAGCCATAGCACAAATGGTGTAGCAGAATTACATTCCCAGCTGTTGAAGAAGTCCATGTTCCCGCAATTCAATCTCATCTTCAAGGACCGTTTCAACAACAAGACGAATGGAATTACTCAACGCAGATGGCTGCTAGCTTCAAACCCAAAGCTTGCAACATTGATAAACAGCGCTATCGGGGGGGACGGCTGGGTCACTGATTACAATCAAATTGAAAAGCTCAAACCATTCGCCGAAGACAAAAACTTCCTCGCTGATTTTGCAGCGATCAAGCAGGAGAGCAAGATTCATGCAGCTGCCTTCCTACAAAAAGACAGCAATCTAGTCATCAATCCAAATACTTTTTTTGATGTACAGGTAAAGAGAATCCATGAGTACAAGCGACAATTGCTCAACGCTCTGAACATACTCCTCATGTACAATGACCTGAAACAAGGAGGAGCTGCTACGAAGAATATGGAACCAACATCCTTCCTCTTCGGAGGCAAAGCAGCCCCCCCAGGGTATGTCAATGCAAAGCTGATCATTAAGCTGATAAACAATATTGCAAAGGTAATCAATGCAGATCCAGCAACCAAGGACCGTCTTGCCATTCACTTCATGCCAAACTACCGGGTCTCGATGGCTGAGGCTATTATCCCGGCCACAAACCTTTCTGAGCAGATTTCAACTGCTGGGACGGAAGCCTCAGGAACAGGAAACATGAAGTTCATGTGCAACGGTGCTTTGACCATAGGGACCATGGATGGTGCAAATATTGAGATCGCCCAAGAGGTTGGCGAAGAGAATATGTTCATCTTCGGCAATACTGAAGAAGAAATCCAGAAATTAAGCCTGTCCTATGATCCATTCACCTTCGTGATGGCCGACAAAGAAATCAAGGAAGCAATCGACCTGCTCTTCAGTGGCTACTTCAATATCAATGAACCGAATATCTTTGAACCGCTACGAAGAAGCTTGTTCGAGGAAGGGGGGGACCGATACTATCACTTTGCAGACCTTCGGATGTACAGCGATGCACATCGTAAGGCAAGGGAACTGTACAAGGGAGACAGAAACGCTTGGAACAGAATTGCAGTGTTGAATATTGCCTCAAGTGGAAAATTCTCCAGTGACAGAACCATTACACAATATGCAAAGGAGATCTGGAACATTGACTCATGTCCGGTTGAAAAGGATCTTAGCGAAGATACGGCTCTTCAGGATGCAGCCAAACGACCATAATGCAACCTAACTGACGACGGATCATCATCCATTTTCTATGGATGATGATTTTTGTCATTTCTCTCACATTTTTACTGATTACTTTATATACAGTTATAAATTTGTATTATTTATTTCTACAATAATATGACCTAATATCGTCATTACATCAATTTTCTTGCTATATTCATAGCATGCAAACATTCTGGGACAGAGTCATTCTTCTTCTTAATTCACCTACGGTGGTGGAACTTTCCACCATGCTCGACGTCAAACGCAGCACCCTCTCCAGCTGGATCCATACTGACAGACGTCCCCCCCCATTGCATGTTGCAATGAAAATCACCGAACTCACCGGAGTGAGTCTCGAGTGGCTGGAGAATGGCAACAACTGGGAATCCATGGCGAGTGAAGAAGCCGCTGAAAATATCTCTCAATACAAAAAGCTTGTCATGGCCCAGATAGAAGAACTTGATCAACAACAACTGGAAGTTATTCAAGCAATTCTGTACTACTTCAAGAACAATGCAACTACAAACCAAACCCCCCCGAAAAAAAAGGTTCTTGACCGTTGGTGCAAGTAGCGTCAACAGTGGGGGGGCAATAATCATTGCAGGAAGAAAGTTACCCGTTTTGGTCTTTCTGATATCCAGTAGCCCAAATCCTATCATCATCAATAATACACCACCAACAGATGCAAGTTCATTGATGCCTGCATCCCCCCCAAGGATGGGGGGGGCTATCCAACCACCAGCCAAGGTGAAAAACCCTTGATACAGGAGGATGAAGAGTGCGCTTGCCATGACACCTACCCCCCCGTATGCAGCACTGAATATGATTGCCATGCATCCATCCATGATGGACTTACGAGAATCAGCTGATAGTCTCCGACAGTTCCCGCTTGAATGGCCCCCCCTACCACGGTCATGGCCCCCCCACTACAAAACAACAGGGAAGCGTTAAGAAATCCCAGGGCAAAGTTGCGAGCGCTCTCTGCATTTCCTTGTCCTCGGCTGAGCCGCCTCTCCATCCATGACCCAAAGGACATCACACCGTCCTCAATTTTCAAGGCATATCCTATGAACCCACCAATAACCACAGAAAAGAGCAGGATCAAATAAGAACCTGTCTGCATTGCCATGGAAAACCCAATGACCAAGGTGATCAGGCCAGAAGAAGTGAAAACAACCTCCTGATAAGAGGCCTTCAGCCGATGTTTCAGAAATAATCCAATAAAGGAGCCTAGAACAACCATCAGGGCATTAAAGTAGGTGGCAATCATAATGGCTTGGAGTATAATACGATTACGAAACTCTCTCAAGGATAAACCATGCAGAATCTTATTCTGGCCGCAGGCCTAGGAATGCGAAGCAAAGGAAAGAAACTCCTGTTACCTTACAAGGGTACCACCATCGTTGCCTATGCAGTACAGCAGTCACTGAGGGCAGGGCTCAGAACTGTGCTTGTAACCGGTTTTAAAGCAGAACAGGTTACCCAGGCAGTTGCGCATCTGGCCTGCCCCCCCCAACTACAGATTATTCACAATGAACACTATCGCAAAGGACAAGGAAGCTCCACAATTTGTGGAGCCACCTATCTTGGTCATGATTCGCCATTTTTTATTTCACTTGCCGATATGCCCTTTATCGAGAGTAGACACTATCTCTATCTGATTGAACAGACTTCTGCTCCTGTCTCCAGACCCTCATACAAAGGAAAACTCGGGCATCCGGTTCTGCTTGATCCAAGTTTCCTTGCAATTATCAGGTCACAAAAAAAAGCTCTTTTACCATGCGTGGGCTGCTACAGGGTTATCCTGTCCAGGCTATCGAGGTTGACGATGAGGCGTATGTCACCGACATCGACACTCTCGATGCATACCACCACTTGGTGGAGTCTAGTCACTCTTACGGGCAACCACCTGATCACCCTGGAGTGTAAGCAAAATCTTCGAACCAGGGCTAAAATCACCTGAAAGCAGTTGCACGGATAAGGGGGGTTTTCCACAAATCGTTGTACAGCACGGCGAATTGGACGAGCCCCCCCAAAGACTGGATCATAGCCCTCTTTATAGAGCAATGACAGTACGTCATCCTCCCAAGTCAGGATGAACCCACGTTTCTCCAGTCGCAAACGAAGCTGTTCAAGCTGCAGAACCACGATCTTACGAATCTGTGCTTCTCCCAATCGCTCGAAGATAATGATCTCATCGAGCCGGTTGATAAACTCCGGTTTGAAGGATTGATGGATTATTTCCCCCCCAACCAAGCGAGCACCCTCCTCATGGGTTTCTGCACCAAGCAACTGCTGACTCCCTAGGTTGCTCGTCATGATGATGACAGTATTTGTGAAGTCGACCATCCGGCCTTGACCATCGGTCAACCTGCCATCATCCAACAATTGCAACAACACGTTGAATACATCGGGGGGGTGGGCCTTCTCAATCTCATCGAAAAGAATTACAGAATAGGGACGCCTGCGTACAACCTCAGTCAGTTGCCCTCCTTGGTCATACCCTACATACCCTGGAGGGGGGGCTCCAATCAATCTACTGACCGAGAACTTTTCCATGTACTCGCTCATATCGATGCGGGTCAATGCTTTCTCATCGTCAAAGAGGAATTGTGCAAGAACCTTGGCAAGCAAGGTCTTCCCTACTCCGGTAGGACCAGCAAAAAGGAAGGTCCCCCCCAAGGGTTTTCTCTCATCCCTATTCCTGCCTTGTTTCGGCGGATTGCATTGCTCACTGCTTCAATTGCTTGCTTCTGGCCAATGACTTGCTCTGAAAGCGTCTGTTCAAGATTCAGGTACTTATGTAGCTCACTCTCCTTCATCTTGGCCACAGGAACTCCTGTCCAGTTACTTACAATCCGAGCAATGTCATCCTCACTGACTTCCTCTCGGAGCATCTGCTTTCCTTCAACTTGCACAGAGGCAAGCCGTTGGGACATGCCTTCGATCTGCTTAAGCAACTCAGGAATTTCCCCCCCATGCTTGATTTGAGCAGCTTTTGCAAGATCACCCTCTCTTTCAGCACGTTGCTCTTCCGTCTTCAGTTGCTCAAGCTTTGCCTTTGTCTCCCTGAGTTTTGCAATGGAATTGCGTTCATTGCCCCCCCATTGCAGGTGCATCGCATCACGCGTTCCCTGGAGTTCACTCAGCTCGCGCTCGAGTTTCCCCCCCAATCGCTCTTTGCTGGCTTTGTCGGTCTCTCTGGAAAGTGCCTGCTTTTCAATATTAAGTTGGAGGATCTTTCGTTCTATCTGATCCAACTCTTCCGGCTGGCTTTCAATTTCCATCTTGAGCTGACTGGCCGCCTCATCGACCAAGTCGATTGCCTTGTCTGGAAGGAACCGGTTGGTGATATACCGGTTGCTCAGCGTAGCTGCTGCAACCAGGGCTTCGTCCTTGATTCGTACCCCCCCATGGTGGACTTCGTACCGTTCTTTCAGTCCCCCCCTGAGAATGGCTATAGTCGACTCCACCGAAGGCTCCTTGGTGAATACTGGCTGAAAACGCCGTTCCAACGCCTTGTCAGGTTCAATATACTTTCGGTATTCGTCAAGAGTAGTCGCACCAATAGCATGCAACTCGCCCCCCCTGGAGAGTGCTGGTTTGATCAGATTTGAAGCATCGGTTGAGCCTTCACTTGCCCCCCCTGCTCCAACAATGGTATGTAACTCGTCAATGAACAGGATGATCCTACCTTCACTGGCCGTCACTTCCTTCACCACTGCTTTTAGCCGTTCCTCAAACTCACCCCCCCTAAACTTGGCACCAGCTACCAGGGCACCAAGATCCAAACTGAGAATTTGTTTATTTTTCAGCGATTCGGGGGGGACATCCTCAGAAGCAATACGCAGAGCAAGGCCCTCTACAATGGCAGTCTTACCTACCCCCCAGGCTCTCCAATCAATACGGGATTGTTCTTGGTTCTTCTGGAGAGCACCTGCATTACCCGTCGAATCTCCTCGTCACGTCCGATGACGGGATCGAGTTTTCCCTGTCGAGCAAGGGTGGTCATGTCCTTACAGTACTTTTCCAGTGCCTGATATCTGCTTTCTGGATCTTCACTCTGGATTGTCTGGTTCCCTCTGATTGTCTGCAATGCCTGCATAAGTGCATCCTTGGTTACACCAAGGGCCTTGAGAGCCTTGCTTGCCTCTGAAGCATCCTCCAGGACAGCAAGCAGGAAGTGTTCTGCACTCAGGTATTGATCCTTGAAGTCAGAAGCAATCTTGTCTGCTGCATAGAGCTGGTTTCCCAATTGCGCTGATAAGGAACGCTGCGCATTCCCACCATATGCCTTGGGGGGGAGCTTGTTGACCAGATTTCCCAATTTTTCACTCACCATGGCTGGGGGGGGAACTCCCAAACGCTCAAAGAGCGGGGGGGTAAGCAATCCCTCTTTCTGGTTGATCAGAGCCAACAACAGATGCTCTGTGGTAATTTCTGCGTTGCCATGTTCGTTGGCTAGCATATCGCATCGCCGATAGCCTGACGCAGCTTGATAGTCATTTTGTCTATATTCATGGATACTCCTCACCTTCAGGTATGAAGCAACCGACCCAAGCGGGTCTTCTCCTGTACATAGATAAATATAGTGAGGAATCTGGGTATCGACTAGGCCCTATAGAAATCGAGGTAGGTGCTGATCAACTGCTTTGATAGTCGCATGTCGAATGTGTCGAGGAATGCAACCTGGAAGCAGGATGATTCAAGTAGCATCAGAAGATGGTCCGCTACCCTGTTCACATCACAATCAACAATATCTCCAGCCTTGACCCCCCCCATACGAAGCAGGCGTTTGAATAGGATCGTGAGCTTGGCGGTTCGCCTGAGAATTATCTCATTGAAGTCACGGCCCTCTTTCTTCATCTGGAGCATGACATCTACCAGACTGGTCAACTCACCTTCATGCTCACTCGCTGTTTGCATGATATCAAGACAGATGGTGGTAATCCTGCTTACCAAATCTTGGTCGGTCGACCAAGCATAGGCAGCATACTTGTTGAACATTCTTCCCGTTACCAACTTCACCGCATAGTAGTAGATCTCTTCCTTGTCCTTGAAATATTGGTAGATGGTAGGACGGGAAATGCCACATTCAGTGGCTATCAGAGAGAGGTTGGAATCACGATAGCCTTCTCTTGCAAAGACTTTCAGTGCAGTTTGTAGAATTTTCTCCTTTCTCTCTTCATGATCGATCTTTTTCGGCATGCGTCCCACTCTCCTACTATTGGTAGAAATTTCTTGTTGAAATACAATATACCACTATACTGTAAAAAAACACTAGAATTCATGTGGAGTTTCAATATGCTTTTCCTATTCTTCCCGATTTTCCTCCTTGTGCTGCTTGCCGCATTGGCCTTCAGGACTGCAATTATGCGAACACATACAAAAAAATACCATGGCACTTACTGCTGTAGGAACAGGCTCTGAAGCAGAGACCCTTCTAGCTAAAGCTATAGCGTGTAGAACTGTCTCCCATACAGAACCCAGCCAAACAGATTGGGATGAGTTCACCCGTTTGATTACTCTCTTGGAAGAATCTTTCCCCCCCCTTTGCAGCAAACACAGAATCACCGATGAGATAATCGGACCCTATAACTTGGTTTACTGTTTCGCCGGTGAGAAGAAAAGCCGGGAGCCAGCACTACTGACAGCCCATCTGGATGTAGTGGGAGCAAACGAGCATGAATGGACACACCCTCCATTCGAGGGATTCGTGAAAGATGGATATCTTTACGGGAGAGGTAGCTTTGACTGCAAATTGCAGGTGATCAGTATTCTCTCAGCCTTTGAGCACATGCTTAAAACAAAAAAACACTCCAAGAATACTTGGTACGTAGCTTTTGGGTGTGATGAAGAGAGTAACAGCAGCAAAGAAGGAGCTGTTCGTATTGCTCGCTATTTTCAAAAAGAGGGACTTCATTTCAGCTTCGTATTGGATGAGGGAGGTGTGGTTAGCCAAAAGTACATCAAAGGCTTTGATCAAAGCATTGCGGTAGTGGGGGGGGTAGCAGAGAAAGGCTATCTCGATCTCGAGCTTTCGGTTGAGAGAACTGCCGGGCACTCCTCCACACCAGCCTTCCCTACTGCTTTGGGAACTCTCTCCCATGCTATAAGCAAATTGGACAGTAAGCAGATGCCTGCAAGGCTGACACCTCCTGTGAAACAAATGCTTACTAATCTGGGGGGGAAGGAGGGCCCCCCCTTTGTCTACAGCCTGCTCTTTCTCAATCTCTGGTTGACAGCAGGGCTCCTTAAGCTTGTATTCTCCAAGCAGGCAACCCTTAATGCTGCCATCCGTAGCACGATAGTTCCCACAGTCATATCTGCGAGTGATAAAAGCAATGTCATCGCAAAGAAAGCAACAGCAATTGCAAACTGCCGTTTACTTCCAGGTGATACAGAGGAATCTATAGTTTCCTGGGTTACCAGAACCATTGCCTCTGATTCTGTCATGGTAAAGCCTTTGCATTGTACTCCCCCCCCATCCCATATCAGCAAGACAGACGGGGGGGATGCTTTCAGATTTCTTTCAGAAACCATCAAGAAAACGTTTCCTGAGTCGATTGTGACTCCCTACCTCATGATGGGAGCAACCGATGCAAGAAAATACCAGGATGTAAGTGATTATATCTACCGTTTCACCCCCCCCGCAAGGATGGAGCGCAGCGAAGTTGACCGTATGCATGCTCCTGATGAGCGGATCAGCCTAGAGAATATCACTCTTGCACAACAGTTTTATACTCAGTTGATCGCCACCTGGTAGGCATGCAGAAGCCCCCCCGCTTCTTGCGGGGGGGCCTTGCATGTACAGGATGGTTGTCCGTCCTTTATTTGATTTTTACTTCGATTGCCTTGGGCTTTGCTACTTCCTTCTTTGGAAGGGTCAATGTAAGAATACCATCGGCAAACTCGCCTGCGATTTTCTCCTCATTAACATCCTCAGGCAATGAGAATGATCTCTCGAAGCACTGGTAGCAGCGTTCAGAGACAAGGTGCCTCTTGTCCTTTTCATCCTTCTTGGACTCCTTAGCAGAACTCAATTTCAGGACATGCTTCTCAATATTGACCTTTACCTCCTTCTGCTTATACCCAGGAAGTTCCGCTTCCAATATGTAGGCATCATCGTTCTCGGTGATATCTACAGCCGGAAACTTTGAGGAATACATACCCCCCCAATCTCCAAGCATGTCATTGAAGAGAGAGTCAAATGCTGACACTACCGGTGAATCATAGTTTCTTCTAGTTGTTACATATTTCATAGTACACCTCCGTGTTCTGTAATGTGCTTCTTCAGTCCCTTTCGGGATTCATCTATAACATTGCAGAAAGCGTGCCAATTTACCTCTCTCAATTTTTGGATTTTTCTATTTATATTTTATACAAAGACTTATATACTTTTCTTGAATAACTGAAATACAACTAAGAAGCTTACTCCTCTTCAGTTTTGGATCAACTCGTCCCTTTTCTATGGTCCTAAGCAATACTTTTTGTTTCATTTTGACCCACCTACGGTGATGATGACCCACATTATTGGGGGGGTAGATTTGCCCGAAATACAAAAAGGAAAAGCAGTGTCTCCCCCCCCAAAAGGAAACACTGCCATTTGTTTATACATGAAGACTTGCTAGTTAAGATCAGCGAGCGTGGCCACCATAACAGCCTTGATAGTGTGCATTCGGTTTTCCGCCTCGTCAAACACAACAGAATGCTTGCTTCTGAACACCTCATCTGTTACTTCCAGTTCCGTAAGTCCGAACTGTTCATGGATCTGCTGTGCAACACTGGTATTGAGATCATGGAACGAGGGCAGGCAGTGCTCAAACAGCACCTGATCATTTCCCGATGCCTTAAGAAGATCCATCGTTACCTGGTAGTCCTTCAGAAGGGCAATCCGAGCTGCTGTCTGGTCTTCCTCACCCATGGAGACCCACACATCGGTGTAAATAACATCTACGCCCTGCACAGCCTCTAGCGGATCAGTGGTTGCCCACAACTTTGCTCCACTCTCCTTGGCATCGGGCGCCAACTCGTCAAGCAACTCCTGGGAAGGGAAAAGTTCTTTTGGTGCAGCGATCCTGTATTCCATGCCCAACTTCGCCGCTCCGATCATCAAGCATTGGAGACATTATTCCTGCCATCCCCCCGATGTAGGCGAATTTCAGGTCTTTGGGAGCCTTCTTGGTGTGCTCCATAGCCGTCAGGATGTCCGCCAGCACCTGGGTAGGATGATCATCATCAGTCAACCCATTCCATACTGGAACGTTGCTGTAGCGGGCAATGTCCCTGATTACCTCAGGAGAGAACCCCCCCCGATATTGAATACCATCGTACATTCTCCCCCCCAGAACCTTGGCAGTATCCTCGATGGATTCCTTTTTCCCCCCCATTTGGCTGTTGGTTAGAAAGGTAACACAAGCCCCCCCTTCATCAAAGGCGGCTACCTCAAACGAGCAACGGGTACGAGTCGAACTCTTATCAAAGATCAGAACAATGTTCTTTCCTGCAAGTAGCTTTCCCTTCAACACATCCGAATGGTGCTTCCCTTGCTTTTTTGCCTTTAGATCAGCTGAGAGCTGGAGAAGATCCAGAACCTCCTGTCCTGTGTAGTCCTTGAGGGTCAAAAAAAACTGCGTCCTTTCATCGATATCATGTTCAGCCTCCGTTCCTATGGTAGGAATCGTACATATTTATACAATATATGTCAAGTTTTACTGTATTATTATTCATTATTTCTCTATTTTTTGTATATCTATACAAAATGCCTCCAAGCATTACTGCAAGGAGGCGTGGCTAAATACAATACAGTTACTCAGTTACAAGAACTACTTCACCATTAGGATAGCGCTCAGCAACATAGGAGGTAATCTTCTCACTGCGGAGTGCATCTACCAATGCAACAATAGCCTTGTCATTCTCACGACCTTGCTTGACAGCAACGACATTCACATAGGGGGGGCTATCGGCACCTTCGACAAGCAGTCCATCCTGGGTTGCAATCAAACCTGCAGGGATGGCGTAGTTGCCATTGATGATGGCAGCATCAACATCAGAAAGAACACGAGGAAGACTTGCAGCCTCAATCTCGCGGAAAGAGAAACCCTTTGGGTTGGATGCAATATCCAAAGGTGTTGCTTCAAGACCTGCATTTGCATCAAGGGTCAACAAACCGGCACTCTGGAGCAACAACAACGCTCTACCTTCGTTGGTAGGATCGTTTGGAATTGCAATTGTAGCACCTTCAGGGAGGTCAGCAATTGAATCATACTGCTCTGAGTACAAGGCAAAAGGCTCGACATGGATTCCTCCAGCATTAGCCAGGTGATATCCTTTCTCCTTGTTGAAGGACTCAAGATATGGGATGTGCTGGAAGAAGTTTGCATCCAGCTCACCGCTTTCCAGAGCCTCATTAGGAGTTACATAGTCAGTGAACTCCTGAATCTTCAAGGTAATTCCCTGCTGGGCAAGATCCTCAACCACCAACTCGAGGAAAGCAGCATGGGGGGGTTCTGGGGGGGTGGCTCCGACTACCAGGGTACTGGAATCGGCCTGTTCTTTGGTGCCTGCTGCGAACAATGAAAGGGCAAGCAACAACACAAGTGAAACACTTAGAATCTTTTTCATGAACAACATCTCCTTCTCTCGCCTTTCTTGGATGAGAGATAAATAATAATCGTATGTGGTATCAGCGCCGTGCTAGCAACTTAGCACTGATTTTGTTTCCGATGACCTGAATCACCTCAACGAGGACCAGGATGACGACAACGGCTACTACCATGATGTCGCCTCGGAACCGTTGGTATCCATACCTGATTGCCAAGTCTCCCAAACCTCCCCCCCCTCCGATTGCACCGGCCATTGCCGAATACCCGATGAGATTGATGATGGTCAGGGTAATTCCACTAACCAAGGATGGTAGGGCCTCAGGAATCAATACCTTGCGGACAATCTGAAAATTGGTGGAACCCATAGCACGGGCGGCCTGAACGACCCCCCCCGGATCCACCTCCTTCAGTGCAGTCTCAATCACTCGAGCCACAAACGGCGCTGCTGCTATAGACAGCGGGACAATTGTTGCCGTTGTACCAATGCTGGTACCGATCAACAACCTCGACAAGGGAAACAGAAGTATCATAAGTATAATGAAAGGGAAAGAGCGAAGCACATTCACAATCCTTCCCAACACGTTATTCAACACAGGGTGAGGATGATACCCCCCCCTTGATCCTCAGGGGGGGATGTTGCAGAAAGGAGAATCCCAAGAGGTAGTCCAAGAATAAGGGAAAAAAAGTGTGGAGAAAAAGACCATGCTCAGCGTTTCCATGGTCGCTCCAAAAACCAGTATCCAAAGCTTGCTCATACACTCTCCTCCTCTTCAACGACTACACCCATCTGAGAGAGCGATTCGATGGCTTTTTTACGGGTTGGTTCATCACCACTGATATCCACTATCATTGTCCCAATCTCTATATCACCGACTTTTTGTACACCGCCTGCTCTGATATTGAAATCCACTCCAAGTTGCCGACTTATCTTACTGAGAATCGGTTGGTCAGTGGTTCCTCCTCTAAAGCGCAAGGTATATGCACCACTTTTCTTTGACCATTGCACCATCTTATTTGGTTCTTCAGCCGCTTCATCCACCCCCCCCACCAAGTGGGAAAGGAAATCCTTGGTAACTTCACTGCTAGGATTGGCAAAGATATCAGTAACCAACCCCCCCTGTTCAACGACCACTCCATCATTCAAAACAGCCACCTGATCGCACGCATCACGAACCACTTCCATCTGGTGGGTGATCATAACAACAGTAAGGCTCATTTTCCTCTGAATTTCCTTCAGTAAAGCGAGAATTGAATGGGTTGTTTGTGGATCGAGCGCACTGGTAGCTTCATCACAGAAAAGAATATCCGGATTACAAGCCAAGGCACGGGCAATTGCTACACGTTGTTTTTGTCCACCACTGAGTGTACTGATCGGGGGGGCCTTTCCCCCCCTTCCATCCAGACCTACAAGAGAGAGCAGTGTCTTTACACGACTTTCGATCTCGTTCTTAGGGGGGGTGCCGGTTATCTCCAATGGGTACGCAATATTCTGTTCAGCATTTCTACTGGAAAAGAGATTAAAGTTCTGGAAAATCATTCCAACTCTTCTTCTTCTCTCTATGAGTGATTGCTTTTGGAGATTGTCGACCCGCACGTCATCAAAATAAACTTCCCCCCCTTCATCAGGGCGTTCGAGCAAACTGATAAGACGAACCAATGTCGACTTACCTGCACCACTCTTTCCGATAATCCCGTAAATGGTGTTCGAAGGTATCTCCAGGCTTATTCCATTGACCGCATGCAAATCTCCATACGTTCGCTTTAGATCATGTAACTTTATTTGCATACTTATACCCTCAATATTCATTTTCTCAAATGAATTGGTACCATCATAGTAAAAAGGAGGGGGGGTACTGGCAAGAGCAGGAGCACAGATTCCTGTGTATATCCTAGTCTATTACTAGTTTTTAGGTAATTAGATACTTACCCTCTGAATACGAGAAAAGGACGCTTTTGCGTCCTCTTCTCTATCTATGTTTTAAACCGGAAATACCGGTTGAAAGCAAAAAAGGGGGGG
>JDSH01000089.1_pt1 | contig 32753 bp, 46 predicted proteins | sample 199451 | NCBI WGS metagenome assembly JDSH01 (sample SAMN02584198, study PRJNA231836) | bioreactor metagenome | isolation source: continuous culture bioreactor electron acceptor NO2- transfer2 day 38 after... | place: Germany: Bremen | reverse complement strand
CGATCAGCGCGCTGCATTCAGGGGGGGCAGGGCCAGCGGGTCCAGGTTCGGGTTTCGGTTGGTTCTCTGTTCCGTCATTCCATGCTCCCGATTTGCTCCGCCGCCGACTTGCCCTGTTCGGCCTCCCACAGAGGCACATAAAGCTGGTGCAGCAGGGCTTCAAACTCGCCGCTCGCCATCAGTGCCTCGGGACTTTCGAAGGCACCCAGCAGGTAGCCGGTGTCCCGGTCCAGGGCGGTGGAATAGGCCTGTTCTGCTTCGCTAATGGCCCGTTCGTGGTCGCCGACAGATTTCTTGCCGCCATAGAAACTGGTGATCCAGGCAAAGCCGGCTTCGCAGTGAATGGGCAGGGTCCGGGTGGTGGCTTCCATCCAGCGGCCCAGAATGGCTTCGAAGTGCTTTTGTGCCTGCTCCGGGGGGGCCATGACCGGGAAGTGGAATTTACGGCCTTCTTCCTTGCCCAGGATCACGGTTTCATAGGCTGGCCACTGAGTTGCCCGGCCAGGTGAACCAACCAGTCCCGCAGCAGATTGGCGTAGCGGACTTTTTTCGAGTAACCGGAGCCGGTCAGCAGACCGGAGTTGGCGATCACCAGTCGGCACAGTTGTCCTGAAGGGTTGCAGCGCAGATTGTCGATTAAATCGACCACCTCCACTGCGCCTGTGCTATCCGAGTACCGAAACTCGAACGGTAAGGGCTCGGCCACTGCTTCCGGCCACTCGGCCAGCGCGCCGCGGTAGCGTTGAAACAGGTCTGGCAGGCGGCCGGCCAGCTCGGTGCGCAGGCGATGTTCGGTCACCCCCCCCATACCCAAATCGCCCCCCCGCCGGGCCATACGGTCCAGAGTGGCTTCCAGGCGTTCGTGCAACTCCTCTTCACTGGCCGCTTTGACGACACCCTCATGGATCAGCTCGTTGTCCAGGCGCCAGCGGTCCAGGCCGTTCAGGTCGAAGTTTTCGTTATCGGTGTCGTCTTCTTCCACCGCTTCAAAGCGTACCTGCAGCCGGCGCTGGTAGAAGGTGTCGATGGCTTTTTCAGGAAATTCGCCAGCTCGGTCAGGCTGATGGGCTCTTCGGGCGTCTGGTACGGCAGCGCTTCCCGGCTCTGCTCCGGGTTATCCACTGCATGAGCGCTGCGCCATTCCCGTTCATAGGTGAACAGTCCCCCCCGGGCCTGCAGCACATCGGCCAGGGGGGGTTTGGGTTGGGTCTCTTCACCGTCGCCCACGCCGTTGGTTCTGGGGGGGAAATAGTCCCGGCTGAAAGGCTGCAGCGGATGCTGGGTGGTCAGAGCTTGGTAACAGAACCATCCGGTTGCCCCCCCGCTACTGTCCACAGACTGTTCAGATGGTCCTGTAACTGGCCGATGAGCACCGAGGGTGGCCGTTCAGAGTCGTCCCTGATACTGCGCCCCCCCACCCAACTGATGTACAGCTGTTCCCGGGCGGACAACAAGCTTCCAGAAACAGGTAGCGGTCGTCTTCCCGGCGGGAGCGGTCCCCCCCCGGCCGGTAATCCTGGGCCATCAGGTCGAAATCCACCGGCGGCCGGGAGCGAGGGTAGTCGCCGTCGTTCATGCCCAGCAGGCATACCTTGCGGAACGGAATGGCCCTCATCGGCATCAGGGTGGCGAAGTTGACCTTGCCGGCGAGGAAACGCTGGTTCAGGCCGCCCTCATCCAGGCCCTGCAGTAGCACATCCTTGACGATATTCAGGGGGGGCAGCGGTTGCTGTTCCAGTCCGGCGGCCAGGGCATCGTCCAGCCACTGCTCCAACTGACGGCGGAAGCGGTTCAGCAACAGCAGGTCCTGGCCTTCCACCTTGTGGAAAAACTGCTCCAGCATGGCGGAGAACAGGGCTTCCCATTCCCCCCCGGGCGTGCGGGTGGCCTGCAGTGCCTGCCACAGGGTTTCCAGCTGGTGCACGAACTCGCCCAGGCGACCGGCCAGGCTGGCTTGCAGGCCGCCGATTTCACCATAGGCTCTACCCCCCCGCACCAGGCTGGTCATCGCCCATGCCATAACCCAGCAACATGGCGCGCAGCCCGGCTTGCCAGGTGTTGCGTTCCAGCTCTGCCGGCAGGTCCAGGCTTTCCCGGTGCTTGCCATGCAGGCCCCCCCAGCGAATCCTGGCGCCTTCCACCCAGCGCCGGGCCAGAGGGATGTCGTCTTCGCTGATGTCAAAGCGGTCGCGGATGCCGGCTACTTCCAGCAAGCTGATGATTTCGCTCACACCGAAGCGGCTTCGGGGGGGCAATGACATCAGGGTTTCCAGGGCAATCAGCACGGGTTCGTGGTGGCGCTGTCCCTGGTCGGAAATGGTGAACGGAATGTGGCGCTTGCGGCCCGGCGAGTAGCGACCGAACACCGCCTGAATATGAGGCGCGTACACGTTGATGTCAGGCACCATCACAATTACATCCCGGGGGGGCCGCAGTGTCGGATCGGCATTGAACGCAGCCAGCAGCTGGTCGTGCAGAATCTCCACTTCCCGCTGGGGGGGGCCGTGGGCGTCGTGGAACACTACGGAATGGTCGCGGGTCAGATCCACCGTGCGCTGCTGCTGGCGGATTTCCTGCAGTGGCGTCAGGTTGTGGATATCGTTCTGCAACTGGTGCAGCAGGCAGGGGGGGTTATTCACATCGCCATGGTCGGTGAAGATGTCGATCTTCTGGCCCGGCGTCTGGAAACTGGCGCGGTAGTCGTCCGGGTTGTCGAACTCATCCAGCAGGCGAATGTAGTCCCGGCCCTGTTTGCCCCCCCAGGCCGCCAGCAACGGGTTGGCGTGCTGGTGCAACTGGTCCGGGTCGTCAATTTGCGACAACACCGGGTGTGCTGCGCCCCCCCGCTTGCGTTCGGCTTTTAACAGTTCCCGGTCGCTGATGATGTCGGCCCAGTAGAACTGGCAGGGGGGGTTGTGAACACACAGTACCACCTGGCTGAACCGGCTCAGGACATACAGGGCTTCCAGCGCCTGCCGGGGGGTAAAGACGAGACCCCCCCGAACACCACGATGCGTCTGGGCAGGCGGGCAGGGTTAGCCGGTTCGCTGATGCGCTGGCCCTGTTCCATAAAGCGGGTGTGAATCTGCGAGCGGCTGGTGTGGGCCTCGCCGCCTGTATCTGCTACCAGCTTGCGCCAGAGCAGCGGCTGCCAGCGGGTTTCCGCATCCAGGGCTTTCTCCTCGCCCCCCCGAGCGGTGATTACCACATCCTTGCCCTGCTCCCAGGCCGCCAGCCAGTCGGCCCGGAACACCTGGTACTGGTCGAACAGGTCGGCCACTTTCTCGGCCAGCTGAAAGTTGCGCAGGTCGGTATCGCGGCCGTCCAGGAATCGGGCCAGTGGCGTAAACGCCTCATCCTGCCCCCCCACAAGCTCCGGCAGCAATCGGTACAGCCGCCAGACCAGGCGGCGCTTGTCGAAGGGGGGGGACTGCTCCGGTACTTCGCCGTCGGGCAACACCGCCCGATAGGCCTGCCAGATGAACCGGGCAGGAAACAGGAAATCCATGCCGGCGGCAATGCCCAGGCCGCCTTCCACGCCATCCTCGGTGCGCTTCTCCGCCAGCGCCAGCTTCAGCCACTGGGCAATGCCGTTACTCTGCACCAGAAAGGTCTCGCTCTGCAGCGGCGGCATGGGGGGGTTCTGCCGGCAGATATAGACCACGGCGCGGCGCAGGTCTTCCAGATGGTTGGCATGGATGGCGTGAAAGCCGGGTTCAATGGCTGTGGAGTCGGCCATGGTTTTCCTTGTCTGATGAACAATTCAATCCTCGGGCCACAGCTTACCGCAGTTGGCCGAGAATACGGACCGTCAGGCGTACTCCATCGTAACCTGACGGAGCGACACGGACAGTCGTGATTGTTCAAAAGACAGAGGTTGCGAATCCGGATGTCGGCCGGGTCAGGAATGCCGCAGACAAGCCAGAAGCAGATGACGAACCAGACTCTGGGAGGACGCATCCAGACAAGAAAAATCCTCGGCGTGCAACTGCCTGTTTTGCATCAGCCTGGCCAGACTTTTGGCATCAATGCTGATGCAAACCCGATCATGATGCCGGCTCTCCAGCCAGCTCAGATCTTCAATCTTGTGCGCCTGAACCGGGTTCGGGCGTGTGAAGGGCATACCCATAGCTCCTCCGTAAACCTGTCAGTGCATTGCCATCGCCGGACGTGTTGTCGGCGTTGTGAACGGGAACGAGGGCCAGTTCAGGTACTCGGCAAAGAATGCCGAATGGCGACGATGATCCAGCAATACCTCCAGACACTCATCGGTGCTGCATCGACCGGTTATACCCGGGCAGGGCTCGCTGGATTGCAGGCTGTCCAGAGCTCGGAAAAGCACATGCTCGGCGGCGCTGATGTCGCCACGGTCGCGCAGCGCCCGGCATACCAGTATCGCCGCCAGGGTCAGCTCTACCTGCATGCAGTCCGGGTGATGTTTGCGGGCCAGGCACGCCAGATCGAAAGCACTGCCGGTGGCGGCCACCAGCTTGTCGGAATCCTGGTTTTCGCTGAAGGTAAGGGCATATTCCATCCAGAGCAGCCATAGATCATTTTTCTCGGTCAGGGAAAGACTGGCAAACATCCGGCGGTGGCGTGGGCAGAGAAATTTCATGGCGTCCTCCTTGTCTTGATGCAAATGATAATAGTTATCATTAAATAAATTGGCAAGGCTCGTTATGATTAATTTTTGTGCATGGAACAGGTTTGAGCCTGCCCGCCTTCCGGCGTAAAGTTTGTGCCTCTCTGCCAATCCAACGTCTGCATTCCTATGATCAAGCACCGACCGGTTCCCGCCAGCCTGGATGATCCGCTCTATTATCTGGAGAACATGGATATTCTGGTGGCCTGGGTCGCGAACCACCACGCGGACCTGTTAACGGAACAGGAGCGAAACCGGCTGGCGGCCTTCAGCGGCCTGGCCACCGGGCCCCCCCGGGCGCTGCTGACCCGCATGGTAATGCGTACCGGAGAGCTGTTCCGGGCCGACAAGCTGCGTTATCCCGAACTGCCGGTGCCGGAATCGGAAGCACTCAGGATACTGGTGCAGGCGGGCTGCTGGATCCTGCGCCGGAGCTAAGCCTGGACGACCTGTTCCGGTTGTTTACCCTGCCGAATTACGGCCGGTGTTCGCCGATTGGTTGCAACAGCAGGGTCACCCGAAAACTCTGGGCAAGGCCCGGATGCGGGCGCTGCTGGCGGAACCGTTCAATGCACCAAGAGCCCTGGGGGGGGCTTGGCTGCCTGGTGGCGGTGAGGCTTCGACTGTGGTCCGGTTGCAGGACATGGCCCTGTTCGACCGCATCCGCCTGATGTTCTTCGGCAACCTGCGCCAGAGCTGGACCGACTTTGTACTGGTGGAACTGGGCGTACAGCAGTTCGAGTCTGTGCCATTTACCCCCCCGGCATCCCGGGCCTTCCAGCAGCGGGCAGAGGTGGATTGCTACCTGCAGATGCACCGATGCCGGGAACGGCTCGACAACGGCGAACCGGCGGTCGACGTCTGGCTCGATGTCCCGGGCCCTGTGGATAATCCCTGGCTTACCAGCCGACGGGACCGTTTATTGCTGGAACTGGGCCGGCAGGCTGAGCGCAGGGTGAACGGGAACTGGCACTTGAGGTCCTGGAAAACAGCGGACACCGGGAAGCGCGGCTGAAACAGCTTCGGTTACTGGAACGGATGAAGCGTTTTGAGGAGGCCTGGGTCATAGCCTGTCAGTGGCGAACCAGTGCGCTGAGCGACGCCGAAGCCCAGGGCCTGGCCCGGTTGCTGAAGCGGCTGGCGCCCAGGGTCGGGGGGGCCGACCAGCCCAAGCCTGTGGATAACCCCCCCCACTGCAGGAATTCACCCTCACATTGCCGAAGCCGGACACGGGTACGGTGGAGTGGGCAGCGCTGCAGCATCTGGCCACGGATGACGCCCCCCCGGTGTTCTATGTGGAAAACACCCTGATCAACGCCCTGTTCGGGCTGCTGTGCTGGCCGGTGGTCTTCCTGCCGCTGCCCGGCGCCTTTTTCCATCCTTTTCACATTGGTCCGGCAGACCTGACCCGGGAAGACTTCGTTGCCCGTCGCCAGCAGGCTTTCGAGCAAAGGTTCCGTTTGCTGGGCACCGGCGCCTATCGCCGGGAAATCCTCGACACCTATAAGAACAAACAGGGCATCGCCAATCCCTTCGTGTTCTGGCCGGTTTTGGATGAAGCTCTTTTGGAGCTGGCCCTGCACTGCATTCCCTCTGGTCACCTGGAGGCCCTGTTCCGACGCCTGCTCAACAACATCAAGGAACACCGTAGCGGCTTCCCGGACCTGATCCGTCTGGTGCCAGAAGCAGACCACCCGGAACAACGCTATGAAATGATTGAGGTGAAAGGCCCTGGCGACCGCCTGCAGGATCATCAGGTGCGCTGGTTGCAGTTCTTCGCCCGGCAAGGCATCCCGGCCAGCGTGTGCTATGTGCGCTGGCAGGATGATGAGGCCATTGTGTGAAAGTTGCTGTCCGCACCCTGTGTGAGTTCGCCGCCCGCCACGGCGACCTGGATTTTCGCTACACCCCCCCTGCACCCACCAGCGAAGAGGGCATAGCCGGACATCAGGCCATCCAGTCAAAACGCGGTTACGGCTACAAAAGCGAGTTTTCAGTGACCGGTCTCGTTCTCGGAATGGAGCTGTCCGGCCGGCTGATGGTTACCATCCGCACAAGAACCGGCTGGAAGAAATCAAGACTCACCGGGGGGGCGATGTGTCCCGCATCCGCCCTCACCAGCGGGCTTTGCACCGGGCCCAGTTACGGGCCTATGGCGCTTTGCTGTGCCGGCAGGAAAACCGCAAGAGCGTGGAACTGGCGCTGGTCTACTACGACATCGGCCGGGACAAGGAAACGTTGCTCACCGAAACCGCCAAAGCCGACGAGCTCTGGCAGGAACTGGAAACCCTGTGTGGTCTGTACAAAGCCTGGGCCGAGCAGGAAGAACACCATCGGGAACAACGAGACGCCCTGCTGGCCAACCTGCGCTTTCCCTTCCCGGACTTTCGCCCCCCCCGGCAACGGCAGCTGGCGGAAACCGTGTACAAGAACTCGGTCAGAGCCGGCACCCTCCTGCTGGAAGCGCCTACCGGCCTGGGCAAGACCCTGGGTACCTGTTTCCGGCCTGATGGCAATGCCTGCCGCCAGGCAAGACCGGCTGTTCTACCTCACCTGCCGCAACACCGCCCGGCAGCTGGCGCTGGATGCTGTGGATAAGCTGCGGCACGCCCAGGATGAACTGCAGCCCTGGCCTTTGCGAATCCTGGAACTGGTATCGAAGGACGACGCCTGTGAACACCCGGACAAAGCCTGCCACGGCGATTCCTGCCCGCTGGCCAAGGGCTTTTTTTTGGCCGCCTGCCCGATGCCCGGGCCGAGGCGGTACAGAGCACGGAGCCGTTAACTCAAGAGACATTGGCGAACATCGCCGCCGGTCATGATATTTGCCCCCCCTACTTCCTGGCCCAGGAAATGGCCCGCTGGAGCGACCTGGTGATTGGTGATGTGAACCGGCTGTTCGATCAGTCGGCCCTGCTGAACGGCCTGATTCGCCAGAACCACTGGCAGGCCAGCGTGCTGGTGGACGAAGCCCACAATCTGGTAGACCGGGCCCGGGGGGGCATGTACTCGGTGCAACTGGAACAGCAGCGCTTGTTGAAGCTGAAAAAAACCGCCCCCCCGAAACCGGTGAAAGCCGCCCTGGAACGCACTGCTCGGGCCTGGCAGGCGCTGATCCGGGATCACGGCGAACAGGCCCAGCCGGTGTTCCTGCCGATTCTGCCGTCGCAATTGCTGGGTGCCCTGCAGGCCATGGTCTCGGTGATCACCGACTACCTGGCCGACAACCCGCCGGACCTGGCCCTGCAGGAAGTGATGTTCGAAAGTGTGGCCTTCATGAAACTGGCAGACAGCTTTGGTGATCATTCCCTGTGCGAATTCCAGCGCAGCGGCCGTGGCCGGGCCAGCCTGACCATCCAGAACCTGATCCCGGCGGATTTCCTCATTGAGCGCTTCAAAGCCGCTCACTCGGTGCTGCTGTTCTCCGCAACCCTCAGCCCCCCCGGCGTGTATTACCGGGACTTGCTTGGTTTGCCGGAAGACGCCCGCTTCACGTCCCTGCCCAGCCCGTTCAGTGCCGGACAACTGAAGGTTGAGTTCACGCCCAGCATCAGCACCCGGCAGGTGCATCGTGAAGCCAGCCTGCAGCCCGTCGCCGAACTGATCGCCAAACAGTACCGGGAACGGCGGGGGGGCCACTACCTGGCGTTCTTCAGCAGCTTTAAATACGCCAAAGAGGTGAGCGATGCGTTGGCAAACCAGGCACCTGATATCCCCCCCCAGCGTTCACAACAACCGGGGGGGATGAGCGCGGAGCAGCGTCGGCAGTTCCTGGCGGACTTTCGGAAGCCTGAAGGCAGCATCGCTTTTGCGGTGCTCGGCGGCGTGTTCAGCGAAGGCATCGACCTGCCTGGTGACCAGCTGATTGGCGCCTTTGTGGCCACCCTTGGCCTGCCACCGTTTGATGCCTGGCATGAAATCCTCAAAGACCGTCTGCAACAACGATTTGGCGAAGGCTATAACTACACCTACCTGATCCCCCCCGGCCTGCAGAAAGTGGCCCAGGCCGCTGGCCGGGTGATCCGCACTCCGGAAGACCGGGGGGGGTAATCTGGCTGATTGATGACCGTTTTCTGAAACGACCGGTGCGGGGGGGCCTGTTGCCGACCTGGTGGTTCACCAACACCTGATTCAGAGAGCGTCAAATTGTCGCGATCGACGTCAGTTGTTACATATCACTATGGAAAAACCTGTTCGCTTGCTTAGAATTCGTGGCCCTTAATGACAACCCCCCCTCCGATGATCAAGGACACTGATTGCAAATGAACCCGACCGATCTTGTTTTCCAGAGCTATGGTCGCTGCTGCCGCAAGGATGAATTCTTTGTGGATTTCTACGACTTCTTCATGTCCAGCTCCGATGCCATCCGCAATCGGTTTCTGAACACGGATATGTCTGCTCAGCGCCATCTGCTGCGTAACGGTGTGATGCAGATCATCCTGGTTGCCCGGGGGGGTATGTCCGACCGCAAATTGCGGGATCTGGGAGAAAGCCATAATCGCCACAATTACAATATTCAGCCTGAGTGGTACGACCTCTGGCAGGAGGCATTGCTGAAAACGGTTCGCGCTCACGATCCGGAATACACGCCCGAACTCCGAGAGGCGTGGCGTAGCGTGCTCAAGCCCGGTATCGACCTGATCCGCGGCGCTTACTGAGTTCGTGGCAAGCTGACGGGCGGGATAGATTGGAAGCTATCTTGATTCCCGTCAGCCTGAACGTCACACTTCTGCTCTATACTTACCCTGTCATACCTATTCTTCCCCCCTCAAGGACGACACATGGCCCAGAAAAGCACCAACACCGCTCCCAAACTTTTTCTCGTTGTGCTGATCGTGGCCTGATTGCCGTTGCAGCCTGGTACCTGATGCCGAAAGGCGATCAGGTGCCGGAGCATATTGGCTCTGGTAACGGTCGTATTGAAGCCACCGAAGTCGATATTGCCACCCGAATACCCGGACGCCTGGAATCCTTCGAAGTCCGCGAGGGCGACATGGTTGAAGCCGGCATGTTGCTGGCTGTGATGGATACCGACGAACTTGAGGCCAGCCTGGCAGCGGCGCAAGCCAGTTTGCACCAGCCGAGCAGAGCCGGCGACTGGCCGAGGCCGTGGTGGCCCAACGGGAAAGCGAGCGTCGGTATGCCCAAGCCGAACTGGCCCGTATTGAATCGCTGGCCGATCGGGGGGGCCATGCCTCTCAGGAGCAGTTGGACCGCGCCCGTACCGCGGCGGAAACCGCCGAGGCGGCATTGCAGGCCGCCAGAGTACAAGTGGCGTCTGCCGATGCCAGTATCGAAGCTGCCAAAGCCAGTGCCCGCCGTATCCAGACCAATATTGATGACAGTCAGTTGACCACGCCGGTGGGTGGCCGGGTTCTGTATCGGCTGGCGGAGCCGGGCGAGGTGCTGGCCGCCGGTGGTAAAGTAGCCACGGTACTGGATGTCACCGATGTGTACATGACCATCTTCCTGCCCACAGCCCAGGCGGGCAAAGTCCGGGTTGGCTCTGAAGCCCGGATCGTTCTTGATGCCCTGCCGGACTATGTGGTGCCAGCGGAAGTCAGCTTCGTCGCCGCCGAAGCCCAGTTCACGCCGAAGTCTGTGGAAACCCGCAGCGAGCGGGAGAAGCTGATGTTCCGGGTTCGTATCCGGATTGATCCGGAGTTGCTCAAAGCCTATCGGGACCGGGTGAAAACCGGCGTACCGGGCGAAGCCTACGTAAGACTGGATGAGGGCCAGCCCTGGCCCGAGAGCCTGAAAGTGGCTTTGCCCAATGACTGAGACCGTGGCCCGGCTGGAAGGAGTCAGCCATCGCTACGGGGGGGAAACCGATGCGCTGTCTGAACTATCCCTGACGTTTCCGTCTGGCTGCATGGTTGGGCTGATCGGCCCGGACGGGGGGGTGGGCAAATCCACACTGTTGGGCCTGCTTGCCGGTGCCCGTGAGTTGCAGACCGGCGAGTTGCAGGTGCTTGGCGGCGATATGCGCAGCCAGAGGTTTCGTAACCGGGTCGCCCCCCCCGCATTGCCTATATGCCCCCCCAGGGACTGGGCGGTAATCTCTACCATACGCTGACGGTGGACGAGAACATCGCCTTCTTCGCCGATCTGTTTGGTTTGCGAGGCCCCCCCTCCAGGAAGGATCAGATTGACCGGTTGCTTGAAGCTACTGGGTTGTTGTCTTTCCGGGACCGTCCCGCCGGCAAGCTGTCCGGCGGTATGAAACAGAAGCTGGGGGGGCTGTGCTGTGCCCTTATCCACAGCCCCCCCGATCTTCTGATTCTGGATGAACCCACCACCGGCGTGGACCCCCCCCTCTCCCGCAAGCGTTTCTGGGATCTGATCGATACCATTCGCCGGCAACGCAGCGGTATGAGCGTGTTGGTGGCCACGGCTACATGGAAGAAGCCGAACGTTACGACTGGCTGGTGGCCATGGACGAGGGCAAGGTACTGGCTACAGGCTCACCGGCAGAACTCCGTGAGCAGACCAATACCGAGACGCTGGACGATGCTTCATCGCGCTGTTACCAGAAAACCGACAGGTGCAGGAAAGCGGCGATACGGCTAATGCTGCGCAGCGAGAGCCAACCGGGGGGGAAAACCAGACGCCGGCCATTGAGGCTGAGCATCTGACCCTGCGGTTTGGCAGCTTTACGGCGGTCCGTAACGTCAGCTTTTCCATCCCGAAAGGCGAGATCTTCGGTTTTCTGGGATCCAACGGTTGTGGCAAGACCACCACCATGAAAATGCTCACCGGATTGCTGACTCCAACGGAAGGCGAAGTCCGGCTGTTCGGTGAACCACTGGATGCCAAAGACCTGGCCACCCGGCAGAAGGTGGGCTACATGTCCCAGGCCTTCTCGCTCTATGGCGAGCTCACCGTGCGCCAGAACCTGGATCTGCATGCCCGGCTGTTTCACCTGCCGGACACCAGAATCCCGGAGCGTATTTCGGTGCTGGTTCGGGAGTTCGGTCTTGAAGATGTACTGGACCAGCGAGCAGGCGCCCTGCCACTTGGGGGGGTTCGCCAGCGGCTGTCACTGGCCGTGGCCGTGGTGCACGAGCCTGAACTGCTGATCCTGGATGAACCTACCTCAGGCGTCGACCCGGGGGGGGCCCGCAACCGGTTCTGGCAATTGTTGATGCGCCTGTCGCGGGAAGATGGCGTGACCATTTTTATCTCCACTCATTTCATGAACGAGGGTGAGCGCTGCGACCGGATTTCGCTCATGCACGCGGGCGAAGTATTGGCTTGCGATACGCCCGATCGACTGGTTGAAGCCTCTGGCACCGACAGCCTGGAAGGCGCGTTCATGAAAACCCTGGAAGCGGTGGATAAAGAGCCGGAGACCGGCGCCGACCAACTGGCTCTGGAGCCCGCCAGTCATGGTGACCGGCCGACCGTGTTCAGTCCCCCCCGGCGCTTGCTGCTTACGCCACCCGGGAAGCGAGGGAACTGTTGCGGGATCCATTCGCATGGCCTTCGCCTTTATCGGTTCCGCGTTGTTGATGCTGATCCTGGGTTACGGCATTACCCTGGATGTAGAAGACCTGTCGTTCGCCGTGCTGGATCGGGACCAGACACCCCCCCAGAGCCGGGATTACATTGCGGCGGTGTCTGGCTCCCGGTATTTCCTGCAACAACCGGAGTTGCAGAATATCCAGGAGCTGGAACAACGCATGCGCTCCGGCGAGCTGAGCCTGGCTATTGAGATTCCGCCGGGCTTCGGCAAAGACTGAAACGGGGGGGGCGACCGACCGAAATGGCGGTTTGGGTGGATGGTGCCATGCCTTTCCGGGGGGGCGAGACCATCCTGGGTTACGTTGAAGGCATGCACATCAGTTACCTGACGGAGCTGGCCCAGCGCACTCTGGGCGTGGTACCCACGCTGACACTGGTCACGCTGGAGGACCGGTATCGCTACAACCAGGACTTCCGGAGCCTGGATGCGATGGTGCCAGCGGTTATCCCCCCCATTCTGCTGATCTTTATTCCGGCCATTCTGATGGCCCTGGGCATCGTTCGGGAAAAGGAACTGGGCTCCATCACCAACCTGTACGTCACTCCGGTTACCCGTGTGGAGTTCTTGCTGGGCAAACAGCTGCCCTACATCGCGTTCAGTATGATCAGCTACGTGAGCCTGGTCTTGCTGGCGGTGTACGTGTTTGATGTCGAGATCAAAGGCAGCCTGCTGACGCTCACCTTCGGTGCCCTGCTCTTTGTGACCGCCACCACGGCCTTGGGTCAGGTGATGTCGACCTTTGCCTCGACCCAGATTGCCGCCCTGGCGGCCACTGCGATTCTCACCATACTGCCGACTGTACAGTTTTCCGGCCTGACCGAACCGGTGTCGTCCCTGAGCGGCGCCGGCGCGTTGATCGGTCCGGTCTGGCCGGCGACCTGGTTCCTGCAGATCAGCCGTGGCGTCTTTACCAAAGGCCTGTCGCTGGCGGATATGCAGGGCGCGTTCCTGGCCCTGGCGGCGTTCGTTCCGGTACTGACCGTAATGGCGGTGGCGTTGCTCAGAAAACAGGGGGGGCGCTGACATGAATTCCTTACGCAACATCTGGCACCTCGGCATCAAGGAACTGCGCAGTCTGTGGCAGGACAAGGCATTGATGGTGTTTGTGCTGGTGGCATTTACGGTGATGATCTACACCGCAGGTTCCGCGGGCTCCATGGAGCTTCACAACGCTCCGATCGCCGTGGTGGACGAAGATCAGACGGTGTTGTCTGGCCGCATCATCAATTCGCTCCAGCAGCCATGGTTCCTGACGCCGGATCTGGTGGCCTACGGCGACATCGACGACCTGCTGGACAAGGGCAGCCATACCTTTGCCCTGGTGATCCCCCCCGAAGGCTTTGAGCGGGATGTCCGGCAGGGCAACCCGGTGGCGTTGCAGCTGAACATCGACGCTACCCGCATGAGCCAGGCCTTTATTGGCACCAACTACATTCAGCGCTTTGCGATGGCGGAAGTGGCGGAGTTTCTGCAACCGGGTAGCTCTGCCAGCACCGGGCTACCGATCGAGCTGGTCACCCGGGTGAGTTACAACCCCCCCAACCTGGACGGAACCTGGTTTGGCGGTGTCATGGAGCTGATTACCCAGGTGACCCTGATCAGCATCATTCTTACCGGGGGGGCAGCACTGATCCGGGAGCGGGAGCACGGCACCGTGGAGCATCTGATGGTGATGCCGTTGCGGCCTTTCGAAATCATGGCGTCCAAGGTGTGGGCCAATGGTCTGGTGGTGTTACTGGCCGCGGCGCTGTCGGTAACGCTAGTGATCCAGGGCTGGCTACAGGTGCCGGTGGCAGGGTCGGTGTTGCTGTTTCTGCTCGGCGCCCTGATTCACCTGTTTTCCACCACCGCCATCGGTATTCTGATCGGCACCGTGGCCCGAACCATGCCCCCCCAGTTTGGCCTGCTGCTGATTCTCACCATCCTGCCTTTGCAGCTGCTGTCGGGCGGTATCACGCCCCCCCGGGAAAGCATGCCCCCCCAGCTGGTGCAGGATCTGATGCTGGCGGCGCCCACCACCCACTTTGTCAGCATGGCCCAGGCCATTCTGTACCGCGGTGCGGGGGGGCTGGAGGTGGTGTGGCCACAGATGCTGGCCCTGATGGCCATTGGCGGGGGGGTGTTCTTCACGGCGGCGTTGTTGCTCTTCCGTCGCCATCTCTCGGTGTAAGTCAGTAAGGCCACCACCCAACCGGGGGGGTGGTGGCGGTCGACGCTTAGCCGAATTCGAAGAACGCCAGCTTGTTGCCATCGGGGGGGTCGCGCACATAAGCGCCGTAGAACATGTCCGGAATCCTTTGCCCCCCCGGTTCGCCATCGCAGGTGGCGCCCAGTTCAATGGCCTTGTGGTACAACTTATCCACGGCTTCTTTGGAGCCCGCCGGAATGGCCACCATATTGCCGTTGCCGGGATGGTTGGGTTCACCGTTGAACGGGGGGGTGCAGACGGCCAGCATGGGGGGGGCTCCCATGCTCTTGCCAATAAACGCAATTCGCTCCATGTCCATCAGCACCTTGGCGCCCAGGTCTGCCAGCAGATCCGTATAGAACTGCTTGGCCCGGCCCATATCGCTGACTCCGAGTGTGACGTATCCGATCATATTCGACTCCTTGGTTGGTTAGCGCTGGGTATACGAGCGCCAGAGTGTTTCAGAGCTTAACACCTGTTTGACGATCTTTGCCTGTGGCTTTGCTATGGTGGGTTCCCGACGGTTCTTTGGGGGGGGTTTGTCATGAAGACTGGATTGGCTGTAATCGCGTTACTGTTTGTGATGACGGGCTGCACCGGTGTGCCCAAGGGCATTGAACCAGTGACCGGTTTTGACCAGCAGCGCTACCTGGCACCTGGTACGAGATCGCCCGGTTGGATCACTCGTTCGAAGAGGGCCTGAGCCAGGTTACCGCCGAATACAGTCTAAACAATGACGGCAGTATCAAAGTGGTCAACCGGGGGGGCTACAACGCCGAAGCCGGTGAATGGAAAGAAGCCGAAGGCCGTGCGGTATTTGTGGGCGACAGCAATGTAGGCCACCTGAAAGTATCGTTCTTTGGACCTTTCTATGCGTCCTACGTGGTGTTCGAGCTGGATGACCAATACACCACCGCGTATATCACCGGGTATGACCGGGATTACCTGTGGCTGATGTCGCGCACGCCGGAGGTGAGCGATGAGGTGCTGGAGGCGTTCAAGGAGCGGGCTGAGGCTGAGGGATTTGAGCTGGAGGAATTAATACTTGTTGAACACGGGGGGGAAGACTAGACAAAAGCGGGAAAGTGGTCGGCGTGGCAGGATTCGAACCTGCGACCCCCCCTTCGTCCCGAACGAAGTGCGCTACCAAGCTGCGCCACACGCCGATCAACGGCCGGTATTATACGCATTGGCGGCGGTTTTGCTACCCCCCCTTCCCCCCCGGGCTGGAATTCAAAAATTCTGTCGTGGATTGTCCGGATCGGTGGCAAGCAGAAGCCTCGCCCTGGCAGTGGTAAACCCGGTTGAATGGGCGTATAACAGCGGCGTGGATGCCGCCTTGCCTTGTAAGGCGTTGCGACTGGCCTGTGTCCGGACATCGGAGCCCCCCCCTGCCCTGTGAACATTATCCCCCCATTGTTCAGATCCTCGGTTTTCTGCTCATCCTGCTCAGTTTCCTCATGACCCTTCCGGTTAACCTGCTGGTATTCGGTGATACGCCGGATTGGCTGGCGTTCGTGAAATCCTCGGTGGTCTGTTTCAGCATTGGTGCCGCGGCTCTGGCTTTGGCGGGGGGGCGGCAGAAACACGCGCTACGCCAGCAGCAGATGTTCATGCTGACGGTGTCGGCGTGGGTTGTGATTCCGTTATTCTCCAGTTTGCCGCTGCTGCTGAGTGACATGAAGCTGAGCATGACCGATGCTTTCTTTGAGAGCATTTCCGGCGTGACCACTACGGGTTCCACCGTTCTTACCGGCCTGGATCATCTGCCGGACGACATTCTGCTCTGGCGTTCGATCATGCAATGGATGGGCGGTATCGGGATCATCGGTATGGCGGTTGCATCCTGCCGTTTCTCCGGATTGGCGGTATGCGGCTGTTTGCGACCGAATCGTCCGAATGGAACGAGAAAGCGGTGCCCCCCCGCACCAGCCACCTGGCCCGCAGCCTGGTACTCATCTATCTGGGCTTGACGCTCGGTTGCGTGCTCACCTACTGGCTGCTGGGGGGGATGAGTTTCTTTCAGGCGCTGAATCACGCGTTGACTACAGTATCGACCGGGGGGGGCTATTCCACCTCGGACAGCTCCATGGGGGGGCAGTTTGATTCGCCGTCCATTCTACTGGCGTCGACGGTTTTCATGGCCATGGGCGCCATGCCGTTCTTTCTGTTTGTACGGTTTATTCACGGACAGCGACAGCCACTGTTGCGGGATCAGCAGGTTCGTTTCTTTCTCCGGTTCCTGGTGATTGTCGCTGCGTTGCTGACCATTTACCGGGTTCTGAGGGAGCCGGTTGATCCGTTTGAGACCTTTGTGACAGCGCTGTTCAATGTCACGTCCGTGGTAACAACAACCGGCTTTGCCTCCACGGATTACTCTCTGTGGGGGGGACCCTTTGCGGTGGTGGTATTCCTGTTCATTACCTTTGTCGGCGGGTGTTCCGGGTCCACGTCCGGCGGCATGAAAATCTTCCGGTTTCAGCTGTCCATGCTGTTGCTCAGGGAGCAGGTACGTCGTTTGCTGCACCCTCACGCGGTGTTTGCCCGCAACTACAACGGGCGGGTGATTGGTGACGATATCGTGGCTCCAGTGTCGCCTTCTCTTTCATTTTTCTGGCGACGCTGGCGCTGGTGACGGCGATTCTGGGGGGGGCGCTGGGGGGGCTGGATCTGGTGACCAGTCTTTCCGGAGCCGCTACGGCTTTGACGAATGTCGGGCCAGGACTGGGCGATACCATCGGCCCGGCAGGCAATTTCCAGACGTTGCCGGATGCGGCCAAATGGGTTCTGATGGGCGCCATGATTCTGGGCCGGTTGGAGCTGTTGAGTGTGTTTGTGATGTTGTCGCCGGACTTCTGGCGCAGCTGAGTGGAAAAGCAGGATATGCAGGCCGCTGGTTTATTGTGAACCAGCGGCCTGTGTGCCTCAGCCTGCTGTGGGCAGCAGGGAGATGTCGGCAACCCGCAGGAACAGGTTGCGCAGGCGGTTCAACAGTGCCAGACGATTGTTGCGCACGGCTTCGTCGTCGGCCATCACCATCACTTCATCAAAGAAGGTGTCTACCGGCTCACGCAGGCTGGCCAGCGATGTCAGCGCACTGGCGTAGTCACCCTGCTCGAACATCGGCATAACTTGCTGTGCCTGCTCTTCCACCTTCGCCGCCAGAGTTTTCTCGGCAGCATCCTGCAACAGCGCGGTGTCTACGGTCTCGCCGATGCGGTCACCACCCTGTTTGGTGAGGATGTTGGAAACCCGCTTGTTGGCGCCGGCCAGGGCCTGGGCCTCTGGCAGCTGGCGGAAGGCTTCCACGGCTTTTACCCGGCGGTCGAAGTCCAGCGGGCGGGTCGGGCGGCGGGCGTGCACCGCCAGGTACACTTCGGCGCCGATGCCCTGCTCATCATAGTGGGCACGGAAACGCTCCAGCATGTAGTCCACCACGGTGCTGGCGGTGTTCTTCTCGGTCAGCACGGAGAAGTTTTCTTCCGCCCACTCGCAGACCGTCTGCAGGTCGAGTGGCAGTTCACGTTCGATGATGATGCGCAGCACACCGAGAGAAGCACGGCGCAGAGCGAACGGGTCCCGGGTACCGGACGGCGGCTGGTTGATGCCGAACAGGCCGACCAGGGAATCGATGCGGTCAGCAATGGCCACCGCACAACCGGTCAGGGTGGTGGGCAGGTCGTCGCCGGCAAAGCGCGGCATGTACTGCTCGTTCAGAGCCTTGGCGACATCGGCATGTTCGCCGTCGTTGGCGGCGTAGTACTGACCCATAATGCCCTGCAGGTCGGTGAACTCCAGCACCATTTCGGTGACCAGATCGGTCTTGGCCAGCATGGCAGCACGCTCGGCCAGGGCCGGGTCGCTGTTGATGGCTTCGGCAATCTTTTTGGCCAGGGCTGCTACCCGTACAGATTTGTCGTAGATGCTGCCCAGCTTGTCCTGGAACACGATGGGCTTGAGTGCCTCGATGCGGTCTTCCAGCCTGGTCTTGCGGTCGGTGTCGTAGAAGAAGGCGGCGTCGGACAAGCGCGGGCGAATCACTTTCTCGTTACCGGAAATCACCTGGGCCGGGTCTTTACTCTCCAGGTTGGCCACGGTGATAAACAGCGGCAGCATCTTCCCGCCGGCATCCACTACGTGGAAGTACTTCTGATGCTCCTTCATGGAGGAGATCAGGGCTTCGGCGGGTACATCCAGGAAGCGCTCCTCGAAGCGCCCCCCCATCAATGGTACCGGCCATTCGTTCAGGCAGTCACTTCGTCCAGCAGGTCTTCGTCGATTACGGCCTTGCCGCCGGCTTCTTTCTCCGCCAGCGCGGCCACGCCGGCGCGGATCTGCTCACGACGCTCGGCGAAGTCTGCCAGTACGTAGCCTTCCTGCTTGAGCACCACTTCGTAGTCGGCCGGGGGGGTGGGCACAATCAGCTCTTTCGGGCAGTGGAACCGGTGGCCACGGGTCTTGTTGCCGGGCTTGAGGTTCATCACCGGTGCTTCAATCACCTTGTTGCCGTACAACAGAATCAGCCAGTGTACCGGGCGCACGAATTCGGTCTTCCAGGCACCCCCCCAGCGCATACGCTTGGGAATGGGCAGGGCGGCCAGGGATTTCTCGACCAGATCCGGCATCAGTTCTACGGTGGGCTTGCCCTTCTCAACGGTACGGTACACCAGCCAGGCACCCTTGTCGGTCTCCATGGTGTCGAGCTGATCCGGGGGGGTAATCCCGAGGGAGGTGGCGAAGCCGGTCAACGCCCGGGTCGGGTTACCGGAATCATCAAACGCTGCTTTCACGGCCGGGCCGCGCTTTTCGACCGATTTGTCCGGCTGGGCATCGGCCAGGTCCCGGATCCGTACCGCCAGACGACGGGGGGGTGCTGCAAAGCTTTCCACCGCGCCAAAGGCCACGCCGGCTTCTTCCAGGCCTTTGACAATGCCCTGGGTGAAGGCGTCAGACAGTGGCTTGAGAGCTTTCGGAGGCAGTTCCTCGGTGCCCAGTTCGACCAGAAAATCCTGAGTTGCCATGATTATGCGTTCCCCCCCTGTTCCTGCGGTGCCTTGTTGGCTTTCTTGCCCTTTTTACTGGCCTTGGCGTCGGCGGCTTCAGCGGCGGCCAGCACTTCCTTGCGGAGGTGTTCCGGGGGGGCCAGCGGGAAGCCCAGCTTGCGACGGCTCTCGAAGTAGGCCTGGGCCACGGAGCGAGCCAGGGTACGTACACGCAGGATGAAACGCTGGCGCTCGGTCACGGAGATGGCGTGGCGGGCGTCCAGCAGGTTGAATGTGTGGGAGGCCTTGAGCACCTGCTCATAGGCCGGCAGTGGCAGGCCGGCGTCGATCAGGCGGGCGCTTTCCCGCTCATAGACATCGAAGCTGTGGAACAGGAACTCGGTGTCGGCATGTTCGAAGTTGTAGGTGGACATCTCCACCTCTTGCTGATGGAACACATCGCCGTAGGTAACCACGCCATCCGGGCCGTTGGTCCAGACCAGGTCATACACGCTGTCCACACCCTGCAGGTACATGGCGATACGCTCAAGGCCGTAGGTCAGCTCGCCGGTGACCGGATAGCATTCCAGGCCGCCTACCTGCTGGAAGTAAGTGAACTGGGTCACTTCCATGCCGTTCAGCCAGATTTCCCAGCCCAGGCCCCCCCAGCGCCCAGGTCGGCGATTCCCAGTTGTCTTCGACAAAGCGGATGTCGTGCACCAACGGTCCAGGCCCAGGCGCGCAGAGAATCCAGGTAAAGCTCCTGAATGTTGTCCGGAGACGGCTTCAGAACCACCTGGAACTGGTAGTAGTGCTGCAGGCGGTTGGGATTCTCGCCGTAACGGCCGTCGGTGGGGGGGCGGCGGCTGGCTGGACGTAGGCGGAGTTCCAGGTTTCCGGACCGATGGATCGCAGGAAGGTGGCCGGGTGGAAGGTACCGGCGCCCACTTCCATGTCCAGGGGGGGCTGGAGAACCACGCAGCCGTGCTGCGCCCAGAAATTCTGCAATGCCAGGATCAGACCCTGAAAGGTCTTGATGTCCGGCGCGGAGTTGTTGGTTGCCTTGTCTGTCACGACGTTTGCCTGCTGGTCAGTCTGTGTGTGGGCCCCCCCGGTTCCGGGGGGGCACTCCGAAAATTTGAAAACGCGCATTATACGCTGGCCGGCGCCGCATTTCTAAGTGCCAGCCAGGGTGTTGTTTTGCCTGAGATCAATCAGAAGAACGTGAGGCCCACCTGGAACAGTTTCTCGACGTCCCGTATGCGCGACTTGTCCACCAGGAACAGGATCACGTGGTCGTCTGGTTGCACCCGAAGGTGGTCGTGGGCGATGAGCACTTCGTTGTGCCGGACAATGGCACCAATGGTCGTTCCGGATGGCAGATTGATTTCGTCCAAGCGTTTGCCAACCACCTTGGAGGAACGGTGGTCGCCGTGGGCGATGGCCTCAATGGCTTCGGCCGCGCCCCCCCGGCGCAGGGCGTGCACGTTCACCACGTCTCCCCCCCGGCGCACGTGGGTAAGCAGGCTGCCGATGGTGGTCTGCTGGGGGGGTGAGATGGCCACGTCGATATCGCCGCCCTGGATCAGGTCCACGTAATCGGGGGGGTTGTTGATCAGGGTCAGGACTTTGCGGGCGCCCAGTCGCTTGGCCAGCAACGAGGCCATGATGTTGGCTTCGTCGTCGTTGGTGACGGCGCAGAACACATCGGTATTTTCGATGTTCTCTTCCAGCAGGATGTCCTTGTTGGCTGCGTTACCTTCCAGTACCACGGTCTTGCGCAGGCGCTCGGACAGCATCACGCAGCGTTCATGGTCCCGTTCCAGGAGTTTCACCTGGTAGCGGTCTTCCAGGGTGTTGGCCAGCCGGTAGCCGATGTTGCCACCGCCGCAGATAAAGATGCGTTTGTAGGGCTTCTCCAGCGGTTGCAGTTCACTCATCACCGAACGGATATGGTCGGCAGCGGCGATGAAGAACACTTCGTCGCCGTCTTCAATCACGGTATCGCCCTGGGGGGGCATGATCGCCCGGTCCTTGCGGAAAATCGCCGCCACCCGGGTATCGATCTTGGGCATGTGGGTGCGCAGGTAGGACAGTTCGTGCCCCCCCACCAGTGGGCCGCCCTCGGTGGCGCGAATGGCGACCAGTCGGGTCAGGCCCTTGGAGAACTCCAGTACCTGCAGGGCACCGGGGGGGTATTCAATCAGCCGGGTAATGTGCTGGGTCACCAGATGTTCCGGACTGATCAGAACGTCCAGGGGGGGGAAGCCTCTCAGGCTGTCCAGGTCCTTGACCGTATCCCGGTTGTAGAACAGTTCCGGCTTGGCCAGATAGGCGCCGGCCCGCACCCGGCAGATGGTAGTGGGGGGGGTCTTGTACAGCAGCTTGGAGACCTGGCACGCCACCATGTTGGTTTCATCGCTGTTGGTTACCGCGATGATCATGTCGGCATCTTCGGCACCGGCCTGTCGCAATACCGTGGGATAGGAGGCGCGGCCATGCATGGTGCGGATGTCGAGCCGGTCCTGCAGTTCGCGAAGGCGGGCGCTGTCGTTGTCCACCACGGTGATGTCGTTGGCTTCGTTTGCCAGGTTTTCCGCCAGGGTGCCGCCGACCTGGCCGGCGCCGAGAATCAGGATTTTCATGGTTCAGGTTTCTCCAGCACGGCGTAGAAAAAGCGTCATGGCTGTCCGGGTCTGGGAACAGCTGACGCCCGGTGTTCATGTCCCGGCCCCCCCAGTCTGCTTCGATGCATTTCAGCGTTGCCTGATTCTGCTGCTTCAGGAACCGCTGGATTATACGGTGGTTCTCCTGTGGAAACACCGAACAGGTGGCATACACCAGTCGCCCACCGGGCTTCAGGATAGACCACATGGCCTCCAGCAGGCCAAGCTGGATACTGGCCAGAGGCACGATGTCGGACTCCCGGCGCAACAGTTTGATGTCCGGGTGCCGGCGGATCACGCCGGTAGCGCTGCAGGGAACGTCCAGCAGGATGCGGTCGAAGGGCGTGCCGTCCCACCAGCTGTCGATATCGGCGGCATCGGCCTGGGTCAGGGTGGCGTGCAGGTCGAGCCGGTCCAGGTTTCCTGGACCCGGGGGGGCAGGCGCTCGGCGGATTCGTCGATGGCCACCACTTCGTCCAGTTCGCCACAGGCTTCAAGGATGGCGCAGCTCTTGCCTCCGGGCGCGGCGCAGGCATCCAGTACCCGCTGGCCTGGCTGCAGATCCATTAGAGTCGTACACAATTGGGCGGCTTCATCCTGAACACTGACCGCGCCGTCCTCGAACCAGGGCAGTCGGTCCACCGGCACCGGCCGTTGGAGCTGGATGCCGCTGGGGGGGGCAAAGCGCGTGGCGTGGGCCTCGATGCCGGCTTCCGACAACAGGTTCAGGTACTCGTCGCGTTTGAAGCGCAGGGCATTGACCCGCAGGGTCATGGGTGCCTGCTGGTTGTTGGCTTCAAGGATGGCCTGCCAATCGTCCGGCCAGTTGTGGCGAAGCTTCTCCACCATCCACACCGGATGACTGAAGCGGCCACTATCGTCTTTCGGCGCTGGCGCCCCCCCTTCCCTTTCGGCGGCCCGCAGCACTCCGTTGACCAGACCGGTCAGGTGGGGGGGCTTGTCCAGTGCCCGGCAAGCCTCCACGGTTTCGTTCAGTACCGCGTAGGTGGCCTGTTCGCTGTAACGCAACTGGAACAGGGCCACCAGCATCAGGTGGTGAATGATCCGGTCCGGCTTGCGCAGGGGGGGCTTTTTCAGGCGCTGGTTCAGCTCGCTCTCAAGCCGGTGAAACCAGCGGCAGGTGCCATAACAGATAGCTTGCAGCTGTGGCCGTTGTTCCGGTGGTAACTGGTTCAGGGCGGGGGGGGCAGGCATTGGGATAACGACTGGCCCTGTTCCACCGCCAGCAATACGTTGGCGGCAATGGCGCGGAATGGCAGGGGGGGCTGGTAGGCCATGGTCAGTTCAGCTCCTGGCCGGGCAGCAATACCTGCTTACCACCGTTGATCAGATCGTTGATGCTCTGGGCCTTGCTGCCTGGTAACTGCGCGGAAGTGATTCTGAGCGTGCCGGTGCCGCAGGCAACGTCTACACCGTCCCGCTCCCGGGCAATCACGGTACCGGGACCCTTGTCGCTGCCCTGCTTCAGGCGCTGGCCTGATGAATACGGATACGTTGCTCGCCAAGATCGGTAAAGGTACCGGGCCAAGGGTTGAACGCGCGAATCAGTCGTTCGATTTCCTGCGCGCTTCGGCTCCAGTCGATGTGGCCCTCTTCCTTCGACAGCTTATGGGCGTAGTTGGCCTCTGCCTCATTCTGGACTTCGCCGGTCAGATCGCCCTTGGCCAGCCGCTCCATGGCCTGCACAATAGCCTTGCCGCCCATCTCGGCCAGCCGGTCATGCAGGCTGCCGCCGGTATCGTCGGCGCTGATGGGGGGGGTGTCCAGTTTCAGCAACATGTCGCCGGTATCCAGGCCCTCGTCCATCTGCATGATGGTGATTCCGGTTTCGGCATCGCCGGCGGCAATCGCCCGCTGGATAGGGGGGGCGGCGCCACGCCATCGCGGCAGCAGGGAGGCGTGAATGTTCAGGCAGCCATGGGTTGGTATGTTCAGCACTGCCTTGGGCAGAATCAGGCCATAGGCAGCCACGATCATCACATCCGGTTGCAGCGACGCCAGTTCCTGTTGGGCCTCTTCTGGCTTCAGACTGACCGGTTGATACACGGGAATACCAGTATCCAGTGCACCTGTTTGACCGGGCTGGGCATCAGTTTTCGGCCGCGGCCGGCGGGGGGGCGATCAGGCTGGGTGTAAACGCCGACGATGTCGTAACCGGCATTCAGCAGGGTTTTCAGGGCGGTGGCGGCGAAATCCGGCGTGCCGGCAAACACAATGCGCACGTTGGTTGCTTCTCTGTGTCGTTGATACGAAAAAACCGGGTCGTAACCCGGTCCTGAATTCGGTCTATGCTGGCAGCGCCTCAGGCGCTCTGCTTGTGCAGCTTTTCCAGCTTCTTGCGAATGCGATTACGTTTGAGCTGGCTCAGGTAATCGACAAACAGCTTGCCATTCAGGTGGTCCATTTCATGCTGGATGCAAACTGCCAGCAGGCCTTCAGCTCCAGGACAAACTCCTTGCCGTCACGATCCCTGGCGGTAATCCGGCAGTGCTCGATGCGCTTCACATCTTCATAGAACCCCCCCGGTACCGACAGGCAGCCTTCCTGCATGGCTTCGAGCTCGCCATCCAGCACTTCCACTTTCGGTTGATGAACACCCGCGGCTCGGTTTTATCTTCGGACAGATCCATTACGATGATCTGCTTGTGCACATCCACCTGGGTCGCGGCCAGGCCAATGCCGCGGGCATCGTACATGGTCTCGAACATGTCGTCGATCAACGTACGGATGTCATCGGTCACTTCCTCCACCGGCTTGGCGATGGTGCGAAGTCGTGGGTCCGGATACTCAAGAATTTCTCGAATCATAATGCTCTTGCTTCTGGCCTGTGTGTATCGGGCAATCTCTAATGTCAGCCTGTTTGACGGGCTGCCGAGCGCAGAATTTTACCATTTGTAACGCTGTGAAACCGATTGCCGAAATGCGACAGCGTACTGCGCAAATTTTCTTGGTCTGCCTATGATGAATCCAGAGATTCCGACAGTATGAACCGTTAATGCTGGCAGAGTTCCCGGGTTCAAGGTAATAACATCCGCCTGACGGTGCCTATTATCCAATAATTCGCCGATTGAGTACAAACTGATCAGTTAATAGTTAAAATCTTTCACGAATGCGCTTCGATGGCTGCAGAAATCACTCGAAGAACAAAAGATAACATCACAAATTCCGGGACTTCTTCTATAGTAACGGGAATAACAACGTAATATGCTGCGGGGGGGATTCTGCGGCGACATTACCGAACGCAAAGATTCAAGGCACGCGATCAAGGACATAAACAATGAGGAAACTGTTGTACGCTCTGGCAGCCTCTGCGCTGCTGTTTACCTCCTGGGCCCAGGCACAGCCGGAGCTGAGGTCTGATCATCCTGAGCGTTACACTGTCGTCAAAGGGGGGGATACCCTCTGGGACATTTCAGCGCGATTCCTGAACAACCCGTGGTACTGGCCGGAAATCTGGCACGTGAACCCGCAGGTTGCCAACCCCCCCCACCTGATCTATCCCGGTGACCGCCTGGCACTGGTGTACATCGATGGCAAGCCCCCCCGGATTACCAAGGTCGCGACCAGCGATGTGGTGAAGCTCTCGCCCCCCCAGGTTCGTTCCGAGGCCATCGACACACCAATACCGGCCATCCCCCCCCTGGATGCCATCGCCAGTTTCCTGACCGAAACCCGTATTGTCAGCCCGGAGGAAATCAACGGTGCGCCCTATGTGCTTGAGGGTGAGGACGGCCGCATCATCACCGGCGCGGTGACCGTATTTACGCTCGCGGCGAGAAGCCGGCCGATCGCGTGGGTATTTTCCGTCGCAGTAAGGAATTTGTGGATCCGGACACCGGCGAGTTCCTTGGCCTGGAAGCCGGAGCATTGCCCGCGGCAACGTTAATGCCGAAAACGGTGATGTGCTGACTGTAGGCATTACCAAATCCAGTGAGGAAGTGCGTATTGGCGACCGGCTACTGGTGAATGAAGATCGCCGGCTGACCACCAGCTTCGTGCCCAGCTCGCCGGATAGTGAGATCGAAGGCAAGATGATTTCTGTCGATGGCGGTGTCAGCCAGATCGGTCAGTACGATGTGGTCGCCATTAACCGTGGTGAGCGCGAAGGCCTGGCGGCCGGTAATGTGCTGGCGGTGCTGAAGGCGGGCAACATGGTTCGTGACCCGGTCACCGGCGAAACCATTGAATTGCCGTCTGAGCGGGCTGGCCTGCTGATGGTGTTCCAGGCCTATGAGAAAATGAGCTACGGTCTGGTGCTGCAGGCAACGCGGCCCCCCCTCTCGGTGGGTGACAAGGTCACCAATCCCTGAGGCCGCGCGTTTGATGAGTTGAAGGAATAAGACATGGCCGGGCCGGAATGCCCGGCCATTGTTGTTTTCAAGGAAGAGAAAATGTCAGATCAGGAATTTCTGCAAACACCGGCAGGCCAGTGGCTGCTGCTGTCACTGCTGCCCCCCCGGTTCGGAATCCCCCCCCTCAGGGAGCGGATTCTGGGTTCTGTTGATACGCTCACCGATATCCTGCCCCCCCTGAATGCTGCCACGCTTCGCGCCATGGGGGGGCTTGGCGGCGATGCCGTGGAGGCGATTGTCGCCTGGCAGGCGGGTGATCTCAGCCAGGGCGTCATTGCCCGGGCACTGGATATCTATCGCCAATGTCGGGAACGGGGGGGTATTGGCGTGCTCGGACAGGGCCAGGCGCCCTACCCGGAATGCCTGCGCCATATCCACAATACCCCCCCTCTGGTGCTCTATACGCTGGGTAATGTTGAGTTATTGCAACGGGACCAACTGGGCGTGGTCGGCAGTCGCAACGCCACCCGGGCGGGGGGGCTGGATCATGCCCGCCAGTTTTCTGCCGAACTCAGCCGGCGAGGGCTGCTGATCACCAGTGGTCTGGCCCTGGGAATAGATGGTGCAGCCCACGCCGGCGCCCTGGATGCTGGCTATCCGACACTGGCGGTGGTGGGTTGTGGTCTCGACCGGTTGTATCCGGCCCAACATCGTAACCTGGCTCACCGCATCATTGAGAACGGCTTGATTGTTTCTGAGTACCCGCCGGGCACCCAGGCTCGGGCCGCCTATTTCCCCCCCCAGCGTAACCGCATTATCAGTGGCCTCGCCCGGGGGGGCGTGCTGGTGGTGGAGGCCAGCCTCCGGAGCGGTTCACTGATTACCGCTCGAACCGCCCTCGAGCAGGGGGGGCGGGAGGTGTTTGCCATTCCCGGTTCGGTGCACAGCCCGGTGGCCCGGGGGGGCTGTCACCAACTGATTCGCCAGGCGCCCGGCTGGTGGAGACCGCCGACGACGTGATGGAGGAACTGGGTACTGGTGGTCCATGCAGGCGCAGCCGCAGAGCCGGAAGCAACAGAGAATTCGTCAGACCTGTCGTTTCTGGACAGCCGGGAAATCGCGGTATTCGAGGCTTTGGGGGGGTATGATCCGCAGTCTACCGATGCACTGGGCCTTGCCACGGGTTTGCCCGCGGATCAGTTGCTGCAGTCACTACTGATCCTGGAGCTTGAGGGCCTCGCCCATGCCTGCCCGGGTGGTTATCAGCGCACCGGTCGGGACCTTGTTCATTGTTCTGCATGAGGCGCCGATATCTGATGGCGAATACATCTTCTCCGAGTTTTCTTCAACTGGCTCTTGCCCGCCAGACGGTACTGGCAGGCGGGGGGGTAATCGCCTATCCCACGGAAGCGGTGTGGGGGGGACTGGGGGGGTGCGATCCTGGAACCGGGAGGCGGTCGAATACATCCTTGAGCTCAAGCGGCGACCCATGGAGAAGGGCGTGATACTGGTGGCAGCCTCGGTTGAACAGGTGCGTTTCCTGCTGGATCCGTTGCCCGACGCCGTTCAGAGCGAGGCTCTGCGCCACTGGCCAGGGCCGGTCACCTGTCTGTTGCCGGACGTAAACCAGCAGGTGCCGGAGTGGGTCCGCGGCAAACACAGTTCCATCGCCGTTCGGGTCAGTGATCATCCGGTGGTGCGGGCCTTGTGTGAGGCGACGGGTATGCCGCTGGTCAGTACCTCATGCAATCCGGCGGGGGGGCGTCAGCCAGCCCGTGCGATCTGGCAGGTGCGGCGCTATTTCGGCGACCGCATAGATCGTATTGTCCCCCCCGGTGCGCTGGGCGGCAATCGCAAGCCCAGTCGCATTATTGATATTGTTACCGGTCAACAGTTTCGCTAGGAGAATTCATGTCACAGCAGCCGGATATCCAGGCCGTCAAGGACTACCTCATCGGTCTTCAGGAGCGGATTTGTCAGCGGCTGGAAACGGTCGATGGCCAGGCATCGTTTATCCGTGACAGTTGGCAGCGGCCGGAAGGCGGTGGCGGTATCAGCCGCGTACTGGCCGACGGTGGTGTTATCGAGAAGGGCGGCGTTAACTTTTCCCACGTGATGGGCGAGACCATGCCAGCGTCTGCCACGGCTCACCGCCCTCACCTGGCGGGCGCACCCTGGCAGGCCATGGGGGGGGTGTCGCTGGTGATTCATCCGAACAATCCATACGTGCCCACCTCTCATGCCAACGTGCGCTTTTTCATCGCTACGCCGGAGGACAGCGCTCCGGTGTACTGGTTCGGTGGTGGCTATGATCTCACGCCCTATTACGGATTTGAGGAAGACTGCGTGCACTGGCACCGCACCGCAAAGGCAGCCTGCCAGCCATTCGGTGACTCCGTCTACGCGGACTACAAGCGCTGGTGCGACGACTATTTCTACCTCAAACACCGGCAGGAGCCACGGGGGGGCGTCGGCGGGCTGTTCTTTGATGACTACAACACCGGCGATTTCGACCGTGACTTTGCCTTTATGCAGGCCGTGGGCGACAGTTACATTGAGCCTACGAGCCGATTGTGCGCCGGCGTATGGATCAGCTGGGGGGGGAACGGGAGCGGGAATTCCAGCTCTACCGCCGGGGGGGCCGCTATGTCGAGTTTAACCTGGTGTACGACCGGGGGGGCACGCTGTTTGGACTGCAGTCGGGCGGCCGGACCGAGTCTATCCTGATGTCCCTGCCCCCCCCGTTGGTGCGCTGGGATTACGACCGCCGTCCGGAGCCAGGCACTGAGGAAGCCCGGCTGACCGAGTATTTTCTGACCGGCCGTGACTGGTTGGAGGAACGTAATGACTAACGATCTGTATGCCGTGGTGGGCAACCCCCCCATCAGCCACAGCAAATCACCCCCCCGTATCCACAGCCTGTTCGCCCAACAGACCGGTGAGGCCGTGGAATACACCGCGATTCAGGCGCCGCTGGAGGATTTCGCCGGCACCGTTCATCATTTCTTTGACCACGGCGGCAAGGGTCTGAACATTACGGTGCCGTTCAAGGAACAGGCCTGGACCCTGGCCGAGCACCGGACTCACCGGGCCGAGCTGGCAGGTGCCGCCAATACTCTCTATCTGGATCAAGAAGACCAGCTGGTGGCCGATAACACAGATGGTGTGGGTATTGTTCGCGACCTCCGGGACAACCATGGTGTGCCTCTTAAAGGCGCGCGAGTACTGGTGCTGGGCGCTGGTGGTGCGGTGCGCGGGGGGGTGCTCGGGCCTCTGCTGGACGAGCAGCCCGCCAGTGTGGTTGTGGCCAATCGTACTGTCGCCAGGGCCGAAGCGCTGGCCCGGCTGTTCGGCCGGGAACACAGTGGCATTGAACTCTCGGCCTGTGGTTTTGAGCAGGTCGAAGGACCGTTTGATCTGGTGATCAACGGCACCAGCGCCAGCCTGAAGGGCGACTTGCCAGCCATTACGGCAGATGTGATCCGCGCAGATACCGTGGTCTACGACATGATGTATTCTCTGCAGACCACCACGTTTAACCAGTGGGCCCTGGATCATGGCGCCGTACGCGTGTTTGACGGTCTGGGCATGTTGGTGGAACAGGCTGCCGAAGCTTTTTTTTCGTGTGGCGGGGGGGCGTACGCCCGGAAACCTCGGCCATCATCGAGGAACTGAGAACAGACTGAGGCAGGCGATGCAGCCGAGCCGTCGATAAGGGTCAGTTATGGATATTCTTACGCTTGTCGGGTTGCTAGCCGGAACCCTGATTGTGTTGCTCGCCATGTTGGCGAATGCAACCGTGCTTACCTTTCTGAACCTGCCAGGCCTGGCCATCGTACTCGGTGGTACGTTTGCCGTTACCCTGATCAAATTCCGCATGCCCTCCGTGCTGAGTGCTTTCCGGCTGGCATTCCGCGCGGCCTTTACGGACAAGCTGGCGCGCCCGGCGGAACTGATTCGGGAAGTGGGCGTGCTGGCCCGGGTGGTTCGCAAGGAGGGCATTCTGGGTCTGGAGAACCATGACACCAAGGACGAGTTCCTGCAGAAAGCCATCAACCTCTGTGTCGATGGCCACCCGCCGGAACTGGTAGAAGAGGCCCTGTTGCAGGACAGCCAGCAGACCGCCGAACGCTACGAAGTGGCGGAAAGGGTGTTCCGCGGCATTGGCGAATCGGCACCGGCCATCGGCATGCTGGGTACCTGGTGGGTCTGGTGCAAATGCTCAATACCCTTGATGATCCTTCCTCCATTGGTCCGGCCATGGCCATTGCCCTGCTGACCACCCTGTACGGCGCATTCATTGCCCAACTGATGGCGTTACCCCCCCTGGCCGACAAGTTGCAGCTGAAGGCGGAAGACGATGCCCGTAACCAGATGCTGATCATTACCTCCATCAAGAGCATCATGCGCGGTGAAAACCCCCCCAGGGTTATGACCGAACTGCTGTCTTCCTACGTGTCTCCGGAACACCGCACCAACCTCGAACCCGAGCGGGAGCCTGAGGTTTGCAACCGGCACGGCCACTGAAAAAGAACCGGGGGGGCAAGAAAGGCACCCCCCCGGACTGGATCGTGACGTTTGCCGATCTGGCCACACTGCTGCTGACGTTTTTTTATTCTGCTGCTGTCTTTCGCCGAAATGGATGTGGAAAAATACCGGGCCATGGCCAACTCCATGTCGCTGGCCTTTGGTTCCAGCAACGTGATGGCGGAGGACGTGGGTGGCTCCCCCCCTATTACCCTGGTGGAATCGGATACCGTCTCGCTGCCCGAACCGTCGGAATCGTTGCAACAACAACCTGAGTTTATTGATGAGCGTACTGAGCGCTCGGAAACCCGGCAGATACCCGGCGGTGTGCTGGACCTGGCCGGGCGTCTGGTTCGGGAACTGGAAGAGGAAGTGGCTTCCGAAACCCTGCATGTGAACTACGACGAGGATCAGGTGGTTATCCGGTTCTCGGAGGAAGCGACCTTCCGCTCTGGCGACGCCACCATCAAGCCGGAGATGATCCCGATCATCGAGCGTGTGGTGAGTGTCCTGTCCGCCTGTAGCGGGGGGGATGTGGTGGTTTCCGGGCATTCCGACGATCGACCGATTTCCAGCAGCCAGTACCGCTCAAACTGGGACCTGTCTGCTGCCCGGGCGGTCTCGGTGGTGCATGAACTGGTACTCAACCGGGATATCCCCCCCGCCGAGCGGGTCGTTGCCGCGGGCCGTGCCGAGACCCGGCCCCCCCTGGCCCCCCCCAACACCAGCCCGGAAAACCGCGCTATCAACCGCCGGGTGGAAATCGCCATCCGTAACCCTGAATGCAGTGATGAAGTGCCCACCGCAGACCTGCCGGTGGAAATCCTGCCCTGAGCCGCCGGTATCTCCGCTCTCCTTATGCTCGCAGCGCAGATACTCATAGTGGATTCATATAACCTCTGCCCATTCAAAGCCTTATACTGTTCGCCCTGAATTGCACACAGCAGGAGATGCCAGCATGAGCGGACCGGACAAACCGAAAGTCATTGGTGAGGAATGGAGTGACGAGCGGGTAAAGAGCTATCTCGACCTGACCCCCCCCTGGGACCGAAGCATCAATGCCGATTACTTCGTGCTGAGTCGGGCTTATGAATCTATGCGGGCCGAAGACTTCGAGCGCTTTATCAGCTTCTTTGTTGAAGCCGGTCGTGACCTGAATGCTGAAGACGAACACGGAGCAACCATTCTGGATCGGATTGCTCTTCACCGGCGTAGTGCAGATTATGCCCGCGTCCTGGAAAACGCCGGCGCACAAAAAAAGGCAGCGGCCGGGAACTGATTCCCGGCAAGGCTGCCTTGTCGCTGCTTTTTATTCTGAGGGATTCAGGTATTCGTCTTTCAGTTTGACGTAGTTGGCGGCGGTGTATTTGAAGAACGTTTTTTTCTTTGTCGCTCAGGGCCCGGGCCTGCTTGCACGGGGGGGAGCCCACATACAGGTAACCGGATTCCAGGCGTTTGCCTGGCGGTACCAGGGTGCCGGCGCCGATAATGACTTCATCTTCCACCACGGCGCCGTCCATCACGGTACAGCCCATGCCGACCAGAACCCGGCTGCCAATGGTGCAGCCATGCAGCAGGGCTTTGTGGCCAACGGTCACGTCGTCGCCCAGGATCAGCGGCCAGCCGCCGGGGGGGTTGTAGTCGCTGGCGTGGGTGATGTGCAGCACCGAGCCGTCCTGGATGCTGCAACGGTCGCCGATGCGGATCTTGTGCATGTCGCCTCGGATTACGGTCATGGGCCAGACCGAGCAATCCTCCCCCCCCATTTGTACATCTCCGATGACCACGGCGCTGTCGTCTACCCAGGTGCGTTCGCCAAATTGTGGTGTGATACCCTTGTGAGTTCGTACATTCGCCATTACATATACCTCAATGCTGTCCAAGTGCGGTGCAAGGTGCCGGTGGGGGGG
>JDSH01000088.1_pt1 | contig 32796 bp, 45 predicted proteins | sample 199451 | NCBI WGS metagenome assembly JDSH01 (sample SAMN02584198, study PRJNA231836) | bioreactor metagenome | isolation source: continuous culture bioreactor electron acceptor NO2- transfer2 day 38 after... | place: Germany: Bremen | reverse complement strand
TCGGATCTGGTCCGGGATCTGCAGCAGTTGAACCGCCAGGTGGAAGCCTTACTGGCTCAGAAGCTCGAGATCTCCCTGGAGAATCTCGGCCAGATCCATCAGCGCTGGCAGGCGGATGTGCTGGCGGGCCAGACTATTAACAGCGCCCGCTTGCTGATCAGCACCCTGAATGCCGGCACCGAGCTGCTCGGCACTCGATTGGAGGGCAGGCCGCTGTGTCTCAACGGCCAGCCCAATAACCAGTCGGAAATTGTTCAGAACTTCTTCTTCAGTATCTATATCGGAAAAATCCAGCCGTACATGAGTGACGTCAGCCGGGCACGGGATTCGCTGATTGCGGGCTTTGAGGAACTCGCCAGACAGCAGCAAGCCGTGATGCCAGAGAGTTTTACGCCCTGGTACCAGCGTCATCTGGCGGCTGATACCCAGAATAGCCTCTGGCAGGAACTGGATCAGCCATGATGCGGCATACCCGGCACTGGCAGGATCTGTTGGGGGGGCAGTGCGGGCTTCGTCCGGGCGCCTGATGGTCCGTTTTACTCAACGTTGGCTTTCCGGCGTTACCCTCAGAATTTCCTCCACCGTGGTCAGTCCCGCGGCCACTTTCTGGGCGCCATTGAGCCGCAGTGACTTCATGCCTTCTTTGTAGCATCCAGCCGAAGCTGTTCCAGCTCGCAGTGATCGGTGATCTGGCGGGTGAGTTTGTCTGACAGTGCCATAATCTCGTATACCCCCCCGGCTCGGCCCATGTAACCGGTGTTCCGGCATTCCAGGCAGCCGACCGGCTGGTAGAACTGCCGGGGGGGCAGCAGTGCCTTCCACGGCCGGGTCAGCGTCTGCCAGGCGTGAGCATCCGACTCCCCCCCGGGCTGCTTGCAGTGCGGGCAGAGCGTACGCGCCAGTCGCTGGGCCATCACGCCGAGTACCGTGGCCCGGATCAGATAGGGCGGAATGCCCAGCTCCATCAGGCGGGTGATGGCGCTGGGGGGGGCATCGTTGGTATGCAGTGTTGAGAGAACCAGATGCCCGGTTAGCGCTGCCTGCACTGCCATTTCAGCCGTTTCCAGATCCCGGATCTCACCGATCATGATGATGTCCGGGTCCTGCCGCAGCAGGGCACGCACACCGTGGGCAAAGGTCAGGTCGATATTGGTTTGCACCTGCATCTGGTTGAATGCGGGCTCCACCATCTCGATCGGATCCTCAATGGTGCAGATGTTGAGCTCCGGAGATGCCAGTTGTTTGAGCGTGGAATACAGCGTGGTGGTTTTACCGGAACCGGTGGGCCCGGTTACCAGCACGATACCGTGGGGGGGCCGCGAGGTCATGGTTTGCCAGCGTTCCCGGTCTTCCTTGCTGAAGCCCAGTTGCTCGAAGGATTTGAGCAGTACCTCCGGGTCAAAAATCCGCATCACCATTTTTTTCGCCGAACGCCGTTGGCATGGTGGCCAGGCGCAGCTCCACTTCGCTGTTATCGGGTTTGCGGGTCTTGATGCGGCCGTCCTGGGGGGGCCGTCGTTTCTCGCTACGTTCAGGCGCCCGAGGATTTTCAGGCGGCTGGTCACGGCCACGCCAACGTGTTCCGGGAATTCGTAGACATTGTGCAGCACCCCCCGTCGATCCGGAACCGCACCTGGGTAACCGTGCGCCGGGGGGGCTCTATATGAATGTCGGAGGCTCGCTGCTCGAAGGCATATTGCAGCAGCCAGTCAACGATTTTGACCACATGCTGGTCGTTGGCGTCCGGATTTTCGCTGGCGCCCAGGTCCAGTAACTGTTCAAAATTCTGATTGCCGGCACTGCCTGACGACTGGCCGCCACTGGCCTTGCTGACCGAGCTTGCCAGTTGATAGAACTCGACCGTGTAACGGCGGATATCCTCCGGATTGGCGACCACCCGGCGAATGTCCTTGCGTACCGCCTGGCGGAGGTTGCTTTCCCATTCCCGCTTGAAAGGTTCGGTGCTGGCAATTACGACTTCATCCGGTGTGATCTCCACCGCGAGAATGCCATGGCGTTGTGCGAAGGCGTAGGACATCACCCGCGCGATGGCCGGCGTGTCGATCTTGAGCGGGTCTATATGGTAGTAGTCCTGACCACCCCCCCAGCGCGCAAGCCAATGGGTCAGCCGCTCCAGATCAAGAGTTCGGCCGTTCCGCTGGCTGGTCAGTGCGGCAATCGCCACCAGTTCAAGAGGATGCCGCTGTGGCGTATGGCCGGCACCGGAGGCGGCGCCGAGATTGGCCGTCAGTACTTTTTCAGCATCCTGCTGGGTGATCTCGCCGCTCTCCACCAGCGCTGAGCAGATGTCCCTCAGGGTCAGGGTCTGGCGATGCGGCGGTGCCGGCATGGTCACGGTGTCATTCGCCATCTATGTGCCTCCGGGAGCCATCAGCATCAGTTTGCGACCGGTCGATTGACCTTGAGGTGCACCATGGCAACGGTAAACAACAGGAATGTCAGAATAGTCAGTGTCACAGGACCGGCGGCGCCTTCCGACAGCCAGGCTGAAACCACGGCCTGAGTGAAGTAGAAAATCACCACAAACGCCAGCCAGATATAACCCCCCCGATTGTGACCCCCCCGGAAAACCGGTACCGCGAACGCTAGTAGCGGCAGGAGTTTGACGGTCAGCATCAGGGGGGGTATGGAAACGCCCTCCACCGGTGCGGGCCAGAACGTAGTGACCAGCAGGGTGGCGAGCACGGCCAAGTAAAGGGCGATGGTCAGACGTGCGGTATTTCTGGCTTTGTCGTTGTGGAGCATGGAGCGGTCCGCATTGTGGGTTGTTTGAAGGTTTGGTCAGGCCTGGTTGGCCAGTTTCATGGCCAGTCTGGCAAGGCGTTCACCGAAGGCCTGGCAAAGGTTTCTTTCATGGTTACTCAGGGCCTGCTGTTCACCCGTGCCGGCCCAGTGAGAGGGGGGGCCATACGGTGTGCCACCGGTGGCGGTCTCGTTGAGCGCGCTTTCGGAGTAGGGCAGGCCACACAGTACCATGCCGTGATGCAATAGCGGCATCATCATGGTCAGCAGGGTGGTTTCCTGGCCCCCCCCGTGCAGACTGCCGGTGGAGGTAAAGGCACCAGCTGGTTTGCCGGCCAGTTTACCGTTGAGCCATAGGTCACCGGTACCGTCCAGGAAGTGCTTGAGCGGTGCCGCCATGTTACCGAAGCGGGTCGGGCTACCCAGGGCGAGACCCGCGCACTCCGCCAGGTCGGCTTTGGTGGCATAGGGGGGGGCTCCCGCATCCGGTACCGGGGGGGGCAGGCTGGCGGCGGTATCCGGGGGGGAAACCGGCGGAACCGTCCGGATTCTGGCTTCTATTCCTGCCACTCTGGCAACGCCGCGGCCGATCTGGGTGGCCATCTCGGCGGTCTGTCCGTTGCGGCTGTAGTAGAGCACCAGCACATAGGGAGTTGTTTCTGTCATGGGTAGCCCTGGTAGTCAGAGAATGTCCAGTGCGTTTTCTGGAGGCCGGCCGACGGCAGCCTTGCCATTGGCCAGTACGATCGGGCGCTCAATCAGCTTCGGTGTGTTTGCCATGGCTCGTATCAGGCTTCGCGGCTGAGATCCGGGTTGTCCAGCCCCCCTGTTCCCGGTATTCGGCTTCCTTGGTTCGCATGAGTTCCCTGGGTTCGCAACCAAGCAGATCCAGAATGTGTAGAAGTTCCTGCTCTGTCGGTGGCGTCTCAAGGTAGCGTATAATCTCCGGTTCGATGCCCTTTTGCTGCAACAGTTCCAGGGTCTGGCGTGATTTTGAGCACCTGGGGGGGTTATGGAAAATACGGGTAGCTTCTGTCATGGTCGTGGCCGTTTAACCTATTGATTGCAGACTTTTCCGGGGGGGCGTTAGTCTAACAGGAGGATAACCCTTGCAGTACCCTCAGTCCGGGCTCTTTTGTAGTGGCGCACGTTGGCTGGCATGGCCGGTACTCATGCTGATGCTGTTGTTGGTCTCAGGTTGTGAAAAGATCGAGCTGGAACGGGCCGACGGCACCCTGGCCAATTGGGACAAGTACCGCGGCCAATGGGTACTGGTGAACTACTGGGCGGAGTGGTGCAAACCCTGCCTTGAGGAAATCCCCCCCGAGCTGAACGAGTTGGACAAGGCTCCGGATATTGCGGTGCTTGGGGGGGTTAATTTTGATGGCGTTACGGGTGTGCCGCTGGTTGAGCTCGGCGAACGTATGGGGGGGATTGAATTTACCATGCTGGCCTCTGATCCGGGGGGGCCCGGGTTCGGTTGGCAGGTGCCGATGGCGCTGCCTGCCACTTTCGTTGTGGATCCTGAAGGCACCCTGATTGAGGCCCGGTTCGGGCCTCAGACCGAAGAAGACATCCGAGCACTGATTGGCGAATGACCATGGCAAACACCTTTGTACACCTGCGCGTTCACTCCGAATACTCCATGGTGGATGGCCTGGTTCGGGTCAAACCGCTGATCGGCCGGGTCGCGGAACTGGGCATGCCGGCGGTTGGCCTGACCGAACAGTCCAATATGTGCTCTCTGGTACGTTTCTACAAGGCCGCCATGGGCGCGGGGGGGGTCAAGCCCATTATCGGCGCTGATATCTGGCTGGAGAATCCGGATGAGCCCGAAAACCCGTTCCGGCTGACCTTGCTGGCCCGAGACAACGATGGCTACCTGAACCTGACGGAGATCATTTCCCAGGGCTATACCGAAGGTCAGCGCTACGGCAAGCCGATTGTCCAGAAAACCTGGTTGGAATCCCGTGCCAAGGGGGGGTTGATTGTGCTGTCCGGCGCCAAGATGGGGGGGGACGTTGGCAAGGCCTTGCTGGCCGGGAAGCCGGAACTGGCCAGGGAGCGTGCAGACTACTGGCGAAACCTCTATCCCGACAGTTATTACCTGGAGTTGCAGCGCACAGGGCGGGCCGGTGACGAGGATTGTCTGCACATGAGTGTGGAATTGGCGGCTGAACTCGGTTTGCCGGTGGTGGCGACCAATGACGTTCACTTCCTTGAGGCGGATGATTTTGAAGCCCACGAAGCCCGGGTCTGCATCGGAGAAAGCCGGACTCTGGACGATCCCAGGCGGGATCGTCGGTTCAGCGACCAGCAATATCTGCGCAGCGCCGAGGAAATGATCGAGCTGTTCTCGGACATTCCGGAAGCCGTGGAAAACACCGTGGAAATCGCCAGGCGCTGTTCGGTGAAGGTCCGGATGGGCGAATACTTTCTGCCGAATTACCCCCCCATTCCGGACGGTATGACCATGGACGAGTATTTTCGCCATGTGTCGGAAGAAGGACTGGAAGCCCGGCTGGCGAAGACCCTGAGCAGGGACGATCCGGAGTATGATCAAAAGCGTGAAGCCTATTACAAGCGCCTGAAGTTCGAGCTGGATATCATTATCCAGATGGGGGGGTTCCCCCCCGGCTACTTCCTGATCGTAATGGACTTCATCAAGTGGGCCAAGAACAACGGCGTTCCGGTGGGGGGGCCGGGCCGGGGGGGGTCCGGTGCCGGCTCGCTGGTGGCGTATGCGTTGCTGATTACAGACCTGGATCCGTTGGAATACGATCTGCTGTTCGAGCGGTTCCTGAACCCGGAGCGGGTCTCCATGCCCGACTTCGACGTCGACTTCTGCATGGAAGGCCGGGACCGCGTCATCGACTACACCGCCCAGAAATACGGCCGGGAAGCGGTTTCCCAGATTATTACCTTCGGTACCATGGCCGCCAAGGCGGTGGTCCGTGATGTGGCCCGGGTGCAGGGAAAATCCTATGGTCTGGCAGACAAACTCTCCAAACTGATCCCCCCCTTTGAAGTGGGCATGACCCTGAACAAGGCGATCGAGCAGGAGCCCCCCCAGCTCAAGGAATTCCTGGAGCAGGATGAAGAAGCCCAGGAAATCTGGGAGATGGCCCTGAAGCTGGAAGGCGTGTGCCGTAACGCCGGCAAGCACGCCGGGGGGGGCGTGGTGATCGCACCCACCAAGATCACCGATTTTTCGCCGCTTTACTGTGATGACGAGGGCGGCAGTCTGGTGACCCAGTTCGACAAGGGCGATGTAGAAGACGCCGGCCTGGTGAAATTTGACTTTCTGGGTCTGCGAACCCTGACCATCATCAAATGGGCACTGAACATGATCAACCGCGCCGGCAGCAGCGCGGGGGGGAAGGAGAGCTGGACATCAGCGCGATTCCGCTGGACGACAAGCCCTCTTTTGACATGCTCAAGAAGGCAGAGACCACGGCGGTATTCCAGTTGGAATCCCGGGGGGGTATGAAAGATCTTATCCGCCGCCTGCAACCGGATTCGCTGGAAGACATGATCGCCTGGTAGCCCTGTTCCGGCCCGGTCCGCTGCAGTCCGGCATGGTGGACGACTTTATCGACCGGAAGCACGGTAGGCAGCCGTTGTCTTATCCGCATCCCGATTACCAGTATCAGGGCCTGAAGCCGGTTCTGGAGCCCACCTACGGGGGGGTTATCCTGTACCAGGAGCAGGTCATGCAGATCGCTCAGGTGATGGCGGGCTATACCCTTGGTGGCGCCGACATGCTGCGCCGGGCCATGGGTAAGAAGAAGCCTGAAGAAATGGCCAAGCAGAAGGCCATCTTCCTGGACGGTTGTGAAAACAACGGCATCGACAAGACGCTGGCGGAAAACATTTTTGACCTGGTGGAGAAGTTCGCCGGTTACGGCTTCAACAAATCCCACTCTGCCGCCTACGCGCTGGTGTCTTACCAGACTCTGTGGCTGAAAGCCACTACCCGGCCGAATTCATGGCTGCGGTACTCACCGCCGATATGCAGAACACCGACAAGGTGGTGACGCTGGTGGAAGAGTGCCGCAACATGAAGCTGGACTTGCTGGTGCCGGACGTCAGCCGGTCCGCTTATACCTTTACCGTTAACGATCAGGGCCAGATTGTGTACGGCCTGGGCGCAATCAAGGGCCTGGGTGAAGGTCCCATCGAGAGCATTGTAGAAGCGGCCAAAGAAGGCCCCCCCTTCCAGGATATCTTTGATTTCTGCCGCCGGGTGGATCTGAAAAAGGTCAACAAGCGGGCCATGGAAGCCCTGATTCGCTCTGGCGCCATGGATAAACTGGGTGCCGATCGCGCCAAGCTGATGGCCAGTATCGACAAGGCCATCCAGCAGGCAGACCAGCAGTCCCGCAACGATGCCGCCGGCATGGTGGACATGTTCGGAGAAATGCTTGAGGGCGGTGGCGACGATGAAGACACCTATGCGGACGTTGCCCACGTTCGGGAGTGGCCGGAGAAAGAGCGCCTGAAAGGCGAAAAGGACACTCTGGGCCTGTACCTTACCGGCCACCCCCCCTTTGATGAATACGAACGGGAAGTGCGTCGGTTTGTCCGTTGCTCAATCGCCGATCTGAAGCCCAATAAATCGCCCCCCCAGCGGGTGGCCGGGCTGGTGGTGGCCCAGCGCACCATGAAGACCAGGACCGGCTCTACCATGTGCTTCATTACTCTGGATGATCGCAGCGCCCGGATTGAGGCTACCCTGTTTTCCGAGGCCTTCTTCGAGAACCGGGAGTTGCTGCAGTCGGATCAGGTAATAGTGGTGGAAGGACAGGTCAGCCACGATGATTACTCCGGCCAGATGAAAATGCGGGTCAGCAGCGTGATGGATGTGGCGACCGCCCGTCAGCAATTCAGCCGGGGGGGTATCAAACTGGCGTTGCGTTCAGAGCAGTTGCAGAATGGACTTCTGGAGAAGCTGGACGATACCCTCAGGCCGTTTCGCAGTGAAGGCAGTCCGGTCTGGATTGAGTACCGCAGTGCCGAGGCCAGCACCCGTATTGAACTGGGTGAAAGCTGGCGGGTACAGCCAGACGACACACTGTTGTTCGAGCTGAAGCACCTGGTGGGCGACCAGTCTGTGGAACTGGTCTATGATTAAGACCAATGTCCGCTTTAGCCTTGCCGGCAGCGCTGCTATCTTTGTCCCAAATTCTGGTTTTGGCGGGTTTCGGTCCGCCTGGCAATAAAATGATGGAACATCATGAACCCTAACTACCTGGATTTCGAACAGCCGATCGCCGACCTGGAAGCCAAGATTGAAGAGCTTCGCATGGTGGGTAACGACACCGATATCAATATCACCGACGAAATCAGCCGCCTGAAAAAGAAGAGCATCAGTCTGACCGAGTCGATCTTCTCCGACCTTAAGTCCTGGGACATTGCCCGTCTGGCCCGGCACCCGCGCCGGCCCTATACCCAGGATTATATTGACCTGATCTTCGAGGATTTTGACGAACTGCATGGTGACCGACGCTACGCCGATGATCTGTCGATCATTGGCGGCACCGCTCGCCTCGATAACACGCCGGTCATGATTATCGGCCACCAGAAGGGTCGTGAAGTGCGGGACAAGGTCAAGCGCAACTTCGGGATGCCTCGTCCGGAAGGTTATCGCAAGGCTCTGCGCCTGATGGAAATGGCTGAACGTTTCAAAATGCCGATTCTGACCTTTATCGATACCCCCCCGGGCGCTTATCCCGGTATCGGTGCCGAAGAGCGCGGACAGAGTGAAGCCATCGCATTCAACCTCGCGGTGATGTCGAGACTGAAAACTCCGATTATCTCTACCGTGATCGGCGAGGGTGGTTCCGGTGGCGCACTGGCGATCGGTGTCTGCGACCAGCTCAACATGTTGCAGTACTCCACCTACGCCGTTATTTCTCCGGAAGCTGCGCCTCCATCCTCTGGAAGAGCGCCGAGTACGCTGCTCAGGCGGCTGAGGCCATGGGCGTTACCGCCGATCGTCTGAAAGAGCTGGGTGTGGCTGATCACGTGATCGATGAGCCGCTGGGCGGCGCTCACCGTAATCCGGAAAAAATGGCGGAAACCCTGAAGAAGTCGCTGTCCCAGGGCGTGGCTGAACTGAGCCGACTACCGCTGGATGAGCTGGTTTCCCGCCGGTACGAGCGTCTTACCCGCTATGACGGCGGGCGGTAACACCGCTCGCCGGGACACCTGGCCCGAAGACCTGCTCGGGCCGGTTCAGAAACTTCCCGCCTGTAAAGAACTCTGGGTCGCCCTGAGCGGCGGCCTGGACTCATCCCTGCTTTTGCATGTTGTTGCAGCTGTTTATCCGGGCGTCAGGGCGTTGCACATCAATCATCAGCTACAGCCCAATCACGACCAGACTGAACGCGCCTGTGTGGAGCTCTGTAAGGGATTGGGCGTTGAACTCGAAGTGCGTCGAGTGTCCGTGGATACCGCAGTAGGGAGCCTCGAAGATTCGGCCAGGGCGGCGCGCTATGAGGTCTTCAAGGAGGTTCTGCAAGACGACGACCTTCTGCTGATGGCACACCATGCAGACGACCAGGCGGAAACGGTTCTGTTCCGGCTGCTGCGTGGTACCGGCGTAAACGGTCTGGCCGGAATGCCAACCTCCCGGTCACTCGGGCGAGGGCACCTATACCGGCCCTGGCTTGGCGTAACCCGCAGTCGGTTGGAGCAGGTAGCGCGTGAGCAGGGGGGGGTAAGCTGGACAGAAGACCCCCCCAGCAACCAGAGTGAAGTGCACGACCGCAATTATCTGCGGCACTCGGTAATGCCGGGCCTAAAACAGCGTTGGCCGGGTTTGTTGAAACGCGTTGCCCACACTGCCCGGGCCTGTGCCGAGAGTGAAACCCTGAGCCAGCGGCTGGCGGAGTTGCAATGGCAGAGTTGCGGCGATGATAAAGGTCGAATCCGGCTGGCCCCCCCCTTCTCTGCGCTCGGGCAGATTGAACGCCGGAACCTGGTGCGCTGGTGGATTCATGGCCGGGGGGGATTGCCGGTTCCGGCGCTGTCGGGCTGGGACTCAGCACTTGACCAGTTGATTCATGCCGGGCCGGACCGCTCACCGGAAATTCTTGGAAACGGATTCTGTATCCGCCGTTATCGGGATCACCTTTACCTGGTGCCCCCCCAGGTCGCAATCCCTGTGGGTCCCAGGTCCTTGTTGCCGGGCCAGGTCATGGAGTGGGGGGGGTGGTGGACCCTTCGGCTTGTGCCTGCTTCGCAGAGCACTACAACGGAAGCCTCCTGTCCGGAAATAAGGGTATCTACGAGGCAGGGCGGCGAGCGAATCCGGTTCGGCAGCAATTTACCCTCCCGATCGCTGAAAACCTGGATGCAGGAGCAGGGCGTGCCACCCTGGGAGAGAGCGGCTCTGCCGCTGGTTTACGAGGTCTCGGCGGCTGGAGAGGCATGGATTGCCATTGGCGATTTGTGGTGTTCTGAACAATACTCCGGAGGCGCCCATGCCGCCGGCTGGCGGCTGATTGTGGAGCGGGATTGTGATTGAGTAGAGAGGGGGGGCTTTCTGGTAGTCTGGCGTCCCATCTTGAGATGAATAATCTCCCTCCTTCACCGAACCAGATAATCACGGAATCTGCATGACGCGTTATATTTTCGTCACCGGCGGTGTCGTGTCCTCATTGGGGGGGAAAGGTATTGCGTCTGCCTCACTGGCAGCCATCCTTGAGGCACGCGGCCTGAAGGTCACCATTCTCAAGCTGGACCCGTACATCAACGTGGACCCCCCCGGCACCATGAGCCCGTTCCAGCACGGTGAGGTTTTCGTCACCGAAGATGGCGCGGAAACCGACCTCGACCTTGGCCACTACGAGCGTTTCATTCGCACTCCAATGACCAAACGCAATAACTTCACCACCGGCCGGGTGTACGAAGAGGTTATTCGCAAGGAGCGTCGGGGGGGCGATTATCTGGGTGGTACCGTTCAGGTCATTCCGCACATCACCGACGAAATCAAACGCCGTGTGGTGGAAGGCGCAGCGGGTGCCGACGTGGCACTGATTGAAGTCGGTGGCACGGTAGGTGATATCGAATCCCTGCCGTTCCTGGAAGCCTGCCGTCAGCTGAAGGTGGAAGTAGGCTCCCAGCGTGCACTGTTCATGCACCTGACGCTGGTTCCTTACATTGCTACCGCCGGCGAGATCAAAACCAAGCCGACTCAGCATTCCGTGAAAGAAATGCGCTCCATCGGCCTGCAGCCGGATATCCTGCTGTGCCGCTCTGAGCACGAAGTAGACGCCAGCTCCCGTCGCAAGATTGCCCTGTTCACCAACGTGGAAGAGCGCGCGGTCATCCCGATGCAGGACGCCAGGTCCATCTACGCCATTCCGCGCATGCTGCACGAATACGGTCTGGACCAGCTGGTTATCGAACGCTTCGGCCTGGATGCCCGTGAAGCAGACCTGAGCGAATGGGACGCGGTTGTGGATTCACTGATGAATCCGCAGGACGAAGTCACCATCGCCATGGTCGGCAAATACATGGAGCTGCTGGACGCTACAAGTCCCTGATCGAATCCCTGCTGCACGCCGGTATCAAGACCCGCACCAAGGTCAACATCAACTACATCGATTCCGAAGACATCGAACGCGACGGCACCTCCGTGCTGGAATCCGCGGATGCTATTCTGGTGCCCGGTGGCTTTGGTGAGCGTGGCGTGGAAGGCAAGATCCGCACCGTACAGTACGCCCGTGAAAACAAGGTGCCGTATCTGGCATCTGCCTGGGTATGCAGGTGGCGGTTATCGAATACGCCCGCAACGTGGCCGGCCTGAAAGACGCCCACAGCACGGAATTCCGTGAACACACACCGGAGCCGGTTGTCGGCCTGATCACCGAATGGCTCGATGCCACCGGTGAAAAAGAAGAGCGCACCGAAGAATCCGACCTCGGCGGCACCATGCGTCTGGGTGCCCAGGATTGTGTACTGACTGAAGGCTCCACCATCGTTGGCTGTTACGGCAAGAAGACCATTCGTGAGCGCCATCGTCACCGTTACGAAGTCAACAACCATTTCCTGCCCAGGCTGGAAGAAGCAGGCCTGCAAATTTCCGGCCGCTCTGCCGATGGCAAGCTGGTTGAGGTGGTGGAAGCGCCCGATCATCCCTGGTTTGTTGCCTGCCAGTTCCACCCGGAATTTACCTCAACACCCCCCCGCGACGGCCATCCGCTGTTCAAGGCTTTGTTGAAGCCGCGCTGGCGAACAAGAAAGGATCCTGATTATGGCGCGCAGCAACCTGAACGTCTCGGGCATCGAGATCGCCAACGATAGGCCGTTTGTGCTGTTCGGCGGCATGAACGTGCTTGAGTCCAGGGAACTGGCGTTTGAAGTGGCGGAAAAGTATGTGGATGTCTGCACTCGTCTGGGCATCCCGTACGTATTCAAGGCGTCCTTCGACAAAGCCAACCGCTCATCCGTCAACTCCTTCCGCGGCCCCCCCGGCCTCGAGAAGGGGGGGCTGCAGATCCTGGCCGACATCAAAAGCAAATTCGGTGTGCCCATCATCTCGGACGTGCACGAGCCTGGTCAGGCTGCCCCCCCGGCGGCGGAAGTCTGCGACATCATCCAGTTGCCCGCCTTCCTGAGCCGGCAGACTGACCTGGTGGTGGCCATGGCCAAAACCGGCGCCGTCATCAACATTAAGAAAGCCCAGTTCCTGGCACCCCCCCAGGAAATGAAGCACATCATCACCAAGTGCGAAGAAGCCGGCAACGACCAGATTATCCTCTGCGAGCGAGGCACCAGCTTCGGCTACAACAACCTGGTGGTGGACATGCTTGGCTTCGGCATCATGAAACAGATGAACGTGCCGGTGTTCTTCGACGTCACCCACGCCCTGCAGATGCCGGGCGGTCGGGCCGACTCCGCCGGCGGGCGTCGCGCCCAGGTCACCGACCTGGCCCTGGCGGGAATGTCTCAGGGCCTGGCTGGCCTGTTCCTTGAGGCTCACCCTGACCCGGACAAAGCCAGATGCGATGGCCCCCCCTGCGCCTTGCGCCTGAGCCAGCTGGAACCGTTCCTTGAGCGAGTGAAAGCTGTCGACGATCTGGTAAAAAGCTTTAAACCTATCGACACCGCCTGATTGGCGGTGTTGGTATTTTGACAGGTCGCATGCCTCATTGTTTTTGGAATGACGGCATACTGTGAACCTTGAGAGCGAGCGACTGGAAGGGCCTGGCGAAAATTTCGGAGGCCAGGGATGGCCGGAGAGAAGCGCACATGGATGTGCTTGTAGCGGTTTTCGCCAGGCCCTTCCAGTTGATCGCTCCGGCACCATCATTCAAAGCTTGTATAGTGATTAAAAGATAAAATCTGGAGAATCAACCGAATGACCAAGATTGCCAACATCAAAGCCCGTGAGGTTCTGGATTCACGTGGTAACCCCCCCACCGTGGAAGCAGACGTCATCCTGGAAGACGGCACACTGGGCCGCGCTTGCGCACCGTCCGGCGCCTCTACCGGTTCCCGCGAAGCTCTGGAACTGCGCGATGGTGACGCCTCCCGTTACCTCGGTAAAGGTGTTCGCAAAGCCGTTGAAGCCATCAACGGTCGAATTCGTGACGCCCTGCTGGGTAAAGATGCCGCCGACCAGCGCAGTCTGGACCAGATCATGATCGACCTGGACGGCACCGAAAACAAAGCCAACCTGGGCGCCAACGCCATCCTGGCCGTATCCCTGGCTGCTGCCAAAGCCGCAGCTATCTCCCTGGGCAAGCCTCTGTATGAGCACATCGCCGATGTAAACGGCACCTCCGGCAAATTCTCCATGCCGGTGCCGATGATGAACATCCTCAACGGTGGTGAGCACGCCGACAACAACGTCGACATCCAGGAATTCATGGTCCAGCCGGTCTCCGTGAACAGCTTCGGTGAAGCCCTGCGCGTTGGTGCCGAAATCTTCCATAGCCTCAAGAAAGTGCTGAAGGCCCAGGGCCTGAACACAGCCGTAGGCGACGAAGGTGGCTTTGCCCCCCCCAACCTGCCGTCCAACGAAGCAGCCCTGGCGGCGATCAAGGAAGCCGTCGAGAAAGCCGGTTATGAACTGGGCAAAGACGTCACTCTGGCGCTGGACTGTGCCTCTTCCGAGTTTTACAAAGATGGCCAGTACCAGCTGTCTGGTGAAGGCAAGAGCTTCGATTCCGAAGGCTTTGCCGATTACCTGTCCGGCCTGTGCGACCGTTACCCGATTGTGTCCATCGAAGATGGTATGGACGAGAGCGACTGGGACGGCTGGAAAGTGCTGACCGACAAACTGGGCAGCAAGGTTCAACTGGTCGGGGGGGATGACCTTTTTGTCACCAATACCAAGATTCTGAAGCAGGGTATCGAGAAGGGCATTGGTAATTCCATTCTGATCAAGTTCAATCAGATCGGTAGCCTGACCGAGACTCTGGATGCCATCAAGATGGCTCAGGATGCTGGCTACACGGCGGTCATTTCTCACCGCTCCGGTGAAACCGAAGATACCACCATTGCGGATCTGGCCGTAGCTACCTGTGCTGGCCAGATCAAAACTGGTTCTCTGTGTCGTTCCGACCGGGTTGCCAAGTACAACCAGCTGCTGCGTATTGAAGAGGCGCTGGAAGGCAAGGCACCATACCGTGGCCTGAGCGAAATCAAAGGTCAGGGTTGAGGATTAGCGACGTTTTCTGACCTGCCGGTCCATTCCGGCAGGTAACAAAATGTTAAGGCCATCGCGTTCTGAATGAAAATTCAGACACGATGGCCTTTTTGTACAGTGACTTACAGAAAATTGTTGCTAATCTACTATAAGGTCTATACTTGACCCTCGACTCGTTTATTTTGTTGTTCATTTTCTGTACGGATTCGGCATGAAATCGCTTTGGGCCATTCTGGTAGTGCTGATACTCCTGCTGCAGGTTCGCCTGTGGATCGGGGGGGAGGGCAGTTTTGCGCAGGTGTGGGCCCTGGAGCAGTCGATTGCCGAGCAGCGGGAAGAGAATGCCGAGTTGGCGGCCCGGAATGACCGGCTTTATGCGGAGGTGCGGAATCTTCGCAATGAGCAGGGCGCCGTTGAGGAGCGGGCCCGGATGAATCTTGGCCTGATTCGTGAGGATGAGACGTTCTTTCTCGTTGTTGAAAATTGATTTCAGACCCGGGTGGTGCGAGCGCCGGGGGGGAGTGTCTCTCCGGGAACCGCTACAAGCACATCCATGTGCGCTTCTCTCAGGCCATCCCTGGCCTTCGAATTCCCGGAGAGACACTCCCCCCCGACGCTCACCTGACCTTTGAAGTGCCGTCCCATGAAAAATGCAGATCTTTGGCTTATTGTCCCCCCCGCCGCCGGTATCGGCCAGCGCATGAACGCCGAATGCCCCCCCAAGCAATACCTCAAAATCAATAACCGTTTCATCCTGGATATCACCCTGTCCCGTTTGTTGGACAACGCCCCCCCGTTTAAAGGTTGTATGGTGCCGCTGAATCCGAAGGACCACTGGTGGCCGGAGAGTGAGTCGGCGAGGGATGATCGGGTGCAGACCTGTACTGGGGGGGGCAAAGAACGGGCGGATTCGGTGTTGTCGGCTCTGATAGCCCTGGAGGGGGGGCAGGCGGCGGATAATGACTGGGTGCTGGTACATGATGCGGCGCGGCCTGTGTTTATTCTGAAGATCTGTCCCGTCTGATTGAGACGTTGTCTGAGCATCCGGTGGGTGGTTTGCTGGCTGCGCCGGTGGCGGACACGTTGAAGCTTGCCGAGGCCGGATCATTGCCGGTGGTGAGTGAGACCATTGACCGGAGCCGGTTGTGGCGGGCGTTGACGCCGCAGATGTTCCGGTTCGGAGCGTTAAAACAGGCGTTGTCATTGTGTCTGGAACGTGGCCAGTCGATTACGGATGAGTCCTCTGCCATGGAGTTTTCCGGTAACATGCCGGTTCTGGTGGAAGGGCGCCCGGATAATCTGAAGATTACGGTCCCCCCCTCGGATCTGGCGCTGGCGGAGTTTATTCTCGGGCGTCAGTGATTCCCTGCATTCTGTTCTGTTTTCGGAGATGATCATGCGCATTGGTCAGGGCTTTGATGTCCATGCCTTCTGTGAGGGCGATTCTGTCATTCTTGGGGGGGGTGTGACGATTCCCCCCCATAGCCACGGTCTGAAGGCGCACTCGGACGGGGGGGATGTTCTGTTGCATGCGCTTGCGGATGCGCTGTTGGGTGCGGTGGCGCTGGGTGATATTGGCCATTTCTTTCCGGATTCCAGCGAGGAGTGGGCCGGCGCAGACAGCCGGGACTTGTTGCGGCGGGTGATGCAGCGGGTGCTGGATGAGGGCTACGCGGTTACCAATATTGATTCCACAATCATTGCCCAGGCGCCGAAAATGGCGCCCCCCCATATAGAGGCGATGCGGATGAACATTGCCGAGGATCTGGGCGTGCCTGCTAATCGGGTGAGCGTGAAAGCCACCACCACAGAAAAGCTGGGTTTTACCGGGCGAGGGGGGGAAGGTATTGCCTGTCAGGCGGTGTGTCTGCTTGAGGCGGTTTCCAGTGAGTGAGGATTCTCAGTGGCTGTTGGACTGGCCGGTGTCTGGCGGAGCCCGGGTTGGTCGTGCTGACCTGAAAACGTCGCCAGAGGATTTTCGGGTTACGGAGTTGCTCTGGCCGGAGTGGGACGATGATACCGCGGCGCCAGGTCCGGTTGAGGTCTCCGGCGACGGTGAGCACCTTTGCCTGCGACTGGAGAAAACCGGTGACAATACCGAGTACGTCGCCCGGGAGCTGGCGGCACTGGCGGGCTGTCGTTCTTTCGATGTTGGTTTCTGTGGCCTGAAAGATCGGCATGCGGTGACGGTTCAGTGGTTCAGTCTTTATCGGCCTGGCAGGAAGCGGACGATCAGGCGTTGATGGCAGAGGTTGGCCAGCGTTGGCCGGTTCGGGCCGCGGTTCGTCATTCCCGCAAACTGAGGCGCGGCGATCATCAGGCCAATGGTTTTGAGATTGTGCTGCGCAATGTGACGGGCCAGCGCGAGCTTTTGGAAGCCGGGCTTGCGCGGTTGGCGAGTCAGGGCGCCCCCCCCAATTATTTTGGCCCCCCCCAGCGGTTCGGTTTTCAGGGAGCGAATCTTGACCGTGCTGTACAGATTGATCCCTCACGGCTCAATCGCAAGCGCGGACGCGCTGGCAGAAGCGCGTCGAAAAACGTATTGTACTTTTCGGCGGCACGTTCCTGGCTGTTCAATCAGGTACTTGCGGAGCGGGTCAGCAATCGAACCTGGACTGAGGTGTTGCCGGGAGAGCCGGAACCCTCAGGTGCCGGGCCAACCGGACCACTGTGGGGGGGCGATGGCGGTACGCTGGCCTCGGGCGAGCAGGAATCCCTTGAGCGTGGCGTGGTGGATGCCTGCCCGGAGTTGACCAGGTTGTTCCAGTCCACCCGCATGAAACCGGAGCGTCGCCCCCCCCTGGTAGCCCGCCCGGGAGAGTTCAAATGGCAGTGGCTGGATACCACCACCCTGCGAATTCAGTTTGAGTTGTCGCCCGGGCAATATGCCACAACGGTATTGGGTGATCTTTTCGAGCTTGAGGACCTGAGCCTCAGCCGTGATAACAAGTAGTATGGCTAGCGGAGATAATTGTGCGAATTCTGTTGTCCAACGACGATGGCGTTCACTCGCCGGGTCTGGTGGCGCTGTATGAGGGTCTGAAGGGCCTCGGGGGGGAGCTTGAAGTTGTTGCCCCCCCGGACCGGGATCACAGCGGTGCCAGTAATGCCCTGACACTGAACCGACCTCTTACGGTAGAGCAGCACCCCCCCAATGGTTTCCGGTCTGTCGACGGAACGCCGACAGATTGCGTACACCTGGCCGTTAACGGTTTGTTCGACACGGCGTTTGATCGGGTGGTGTCGGGCATCAATACCCACGCCAATCTTGGTGATGACATCATCTACTCGGGCACAGTGGCTGCTGCTACAGAAGGGCGCCATCTGGGGGGGCTGCCTGCCATTGCTGTATCGCTGGTCAACAATGGCCACTTCCATTACGACACGGCTGCCCGGGTAGTGCGGCTGTTGCTGGAGTGCAAGCAGGCCCTGAAACTGGGCCCCCCCCGTTCCATTCTCAATGTAAATGTGCCGGATCTGCCTGGGAACAGCTTAGCGGGTTCCGCGTGACCCGTCTGGGACACCGTGAACGGGCCGAAGGTGCGGTGCCGATGACCTGCCCGAGAGGCAAGCAGCGATACTGGATAGGGGGGGCAGCGGGGGGGCAGGGTGGAGACGCAGGCCCGGGTACGGATTTTCATGCAGTGCGTGAGGGCTATGTGTCCATTACCCCCCCGGTGCACATCGATATGACCCGGCACGAAGCCTTGTCTGGACTCAGGGAATGGGTTGACGGTCTGGATATGAGTACCGGAGGTCAGCCATGACGGCCCAGCTCGAAGGCATCGGCATGACCTCACGGCGCACGCGCATGCGTCTGGTGCAGCGTCTACGTGAGGGGGGGGAATAGAGTCTGACCGGGTGCTTGAGGTGATTGGCCAGGTGCCCCCCCGGCATATCTTTCTGGACGAAGCGTTGTCACACCGGGCCTACGAGGATACCTCGCTGCCCATCGGGCATGGCCAGACTCTTTCCCAACCCTACATCGTCGCCCGGATGACTGAGCTGTTGCTGGCCCATGCGCCGCAACGGGTGCTGGAACTGGGGGGACCGGCTCCGGCTACCAGACGGCCGTGCTTTCGCAACTGTTCCCCCCCGAGATCTACAGTGTTGAGCGTATCCGCCCGCTCCAGGATCGCGCCCGGGACCGGCTGCGCCAGTTAAACGTGCGCAATGTCCTGCTTAAACATGCGGATGGTGGTATGGGCTGGCCAGAACGAGGGCCCTTCGATGGCATCATCGTAACGGCAGCCCCCCCGGTGGAAGTTCCCAGCGAACTGCTGGATCAGCTGGCCGATGGTGGCGTGCTGATAGCCCCCCCGGTGGGGGGGGAAGAGAATCAGGTGTTGGTTGAGATTATCCGCAAAGGCAATCGCTTTGAGCGCCACAACCTTGAACCGGTGCATTTTGTGCCTTTGTTGGGTGGAGTTATCCGTTAATGTCAGAACCGTCGGTGTCGGAAACAGACCAAAACCAGACTGAGTATCATCATCGCCTGCCTGCGATATTTCTGAGGGGGGGCATGGCGATGGGTGCCGCGGATATTGTGCCAGGTGTTTCCGGTGGCACCATTGCTTCATCACCGGTATCTACTTCCGCTTGCTGGAGGCCATCAGTGCCGCGCCCGTAGCCTTTGTGCGCCAACTGGTGCGGGGGGGTAATGTGGCCGGCTTCTGGCGAGCCATCGACGGAACATTTCTGGTGTGCCTGCTGGCGGGGGGGATTGTCTCGAGTGTTGCCAGTCTGGCCTCTGTTATTACCTGGTTGCTCGAAACCCAGCCGGTTCTGATATGGAGCTTCTTTTTCGGTTTGATCGTGGCCTCGGTCTGGCATGTTGGTCAGCAGATCCAGCGCCCTCGGGCCGGTTTGCTCGTGCCGTTTGTGGCGGGGGGGGCTGTCTTTGCCTGGTGGGTGACGACCTTGCCGGCCAGTGAACTTGCGCCCACGGGTATTGCCTTCCTTGGAGCTGGCGCGCTGGCCATCTGCGCCATGATTCTGCCCGGAATCTCTGGCAGCTTCCTGCTGTTGATTATCGGCATGTACGCCCCCCCCGTTCTTGCCGCGATCAAAAATCTTGAACTGATCCATCTGGGGGGGCTGTTTGTGCTGGGTTGCCTGATTGGGTTGTTGTCGGTTGCGCGCCTGATTACGCTGCCTTTCGGCATTTTCACGACACAGTGTTAGCGCTGCTCACCGGCTTTATGGTGGGCGCCTTGAGTAAGGTTTGGCCCTGGCAGGAAACCCTCAGTTGGCGTACCAACAGTGCCGGGCATCAGGTACCGTTGAGCCAGACCCCCCCGGTGACACCGGAAACCTGGACAACGCTTTACGGGCAGGATCCCCCCCAGATTCTGCTGGCGTCGTTAATGGCGGCGCTCGGGCTGGCCTTGGTATTAGTGATTGAATTGGCCGGCAAAAAGGCAACGCCTGCGGAGAGTGGTTCTGCCTGAGCAAGAGAAAACGTTACCTGGCGCACAAAAGGACTGTTCCCGAGGGTAACAATCCTGTGCACAGGGTAACTTGGAATTGCCCGATAATCGTGCAATATATTAGTAAGTTAGTCCTGAATGATAAGAAACTGGATAAAATCAGGGCTATTCTTAAGACGGATTTTTCATAACCGGGCAGCTTTTAATACGTGACTCTTTTTAACGGGCGCATTCAATTTGAGCATTTCCCCCCCGTTTGGTGGTCTGAAGTCCCGGCTTCTGAGCGCCGGAGCCTCCATTGTTCCGGGTCCTCATGACGGCGCTTCTGGTCCTCGCCGTGCTTGTGCTCTCTGGCTGCAATACCAGTGCAATCTATCAGGACGATCTGTATAACCCCCCCCGGTTTACTGGGGGGCTCCCATGTGGTCAAAAAGGGTGAAACCCTGTATAGGATCGCCTGGCAGTACGGCCGGGACTACCGGGAGCTGGGTAATGCCAATGGCATCGGGCCGCCCTGGAATATTCGTCCGGGGGGCAGGTGCTTCGACTCGATCGCAAGGGCACGATCCCCCCCCGGACCGCGCGGACGACCGCGCCCTCCAGGCCCGCGGCATCACCACCCCCCCCTTCCCGTTCAGGTGCAGGCGCGACGGTGTCGAAACCGGCTGCCAAACCCGCGACCTCCGCTCCGACGGCCAGGTCATCCGGTAGTCAGGTGGTGGCCAATGTGCGGTGGCACTGGCCGCATTCTGGCACTGTAATTGCAAACTTTTCTTCGTCTGGCAAAGTCAATAAAGGCATTGATATCGCCGGCAATCCCGGTGATGCTGTCAAGGCGGCGGCTGATGGAAGCGTGGTGTACGCAGGAAACGGGTTGCTAGGTTATGGCAATCTGATTATCGTGAACCATAACGAACATTATTTGAGCGCCTACGCACACAATCGGAAAATTCTCGTTAAGGAAGGGGGGGAGGGTGTGAAAGCTGGACAGGTAATCGCCGAACTGGGCAATACCGGAACCGACAAACCGAAGTTGCATTTCGAGATACGCAAGAATGGCAACCCGGTGGATCCATCCAGGTATTTGCCAAGGCGCTGAAAAACGCGCACGGGCCCGAGGCCCGGAGGGTATTACCCAACAGCCTGACTGAAACCGCGAAACAGAAGAACAAAAACGGCAACGGTAATTGCCAGCCAACAAGTAAATGTCCTGAAGAAAACCAAAACTGAAACACTCCCGGAATAAAAAGAAGTAGCGGGTGACAACAGGATTATTGAGAGGCGGGGGGGTAAACAATGTCAGTAGAACAGGAAGATATCATCATTGATCGCGTAGCAGATCTGGAAGACGCCGACGATCAACTGTTAGCCGAAGACAAGCCTGAAAAAGCTTCTGCTGAAGACGAAACTGCAGAAGTCGAAGACGGATTTCCCGCACAGGGAAAGTACTACTCCAACCAGAAGCAGCTGGATGCCACTCAGCTGTACCTCAACGAAATTGGTTTTTCTCCCCCCCTGCTTACTCCGGAAGAAGAGGTGTACTTCGCGCGGCTTGCCCGTAAAGGGGGGGAAGAGAGCGGCCGTAAGCGCATGATCGAGAGTAATCTCCGGTTGGTGGTCAAGATTGCGCGCCGCTACGTCAACCGTGGGCTGACACTGCTTGATCTGATCGAGGAAGGCAACCTGGGGGGGCTGATTCGGGCGGTTGAGAAGTTCGATCCCGAGCGTGGATTCCGTTTCTCCACCTACGCTACCTGGTGGATTCGCCAGACCATCGAGCGAGCCATCATGAACCAGACCCGCACCATCCGTCTGCCGATTCATGTGGTCAAGGAATTGAACCTGTACCTGCGGGCCGCCCGTGAGCTGACCCAGAAACTGGACCATGAACCGACCGCGGAAGAAATTGCCCGCATGGTCGACAAGCCGGTTGACGACGTAAAACGCATGCTCGGCCTCAACGAGCGCGTTGCCTCCATGGACACTCCGATCGGGGGGGCCGGGAGTGACAAGTCCCTGATGGATACCGTGGCCGATGAGGGCGCGTCGGATCCTGCGGATCTGCTGCAGGACAACAACATGTGTTCATGCCTGGAGAAGTGGATTGATCAGCTCAGCGACAAACAGCAGGAAGTGCTTTCCCGCCGTTTCGGGCTGAGGGGGGGCTATCCCATCAGTACCCTGGAAGAGGTTGGCCAGGAGATTGGCCTGACCCGGGAAAGGGTGCGGCAGATTCAGGTGGAAGCCTTGCGTCGCCTGCGGGAGATCCTTGAGAAAGAGGGATTGTCCGGAAGTCTGCTGTTCAAATAGACTGGATTGACGAGATCAGTGAAAAAGCCGGCCATGGAAACATGGTCGGCTTTTTTTGTTAAATGTGGCGGCAAATGAGAACCAGGTGGCGATCAGGCCGCAAAGTTCGTTGTTAGAATGGGCCACCGGGCAGATCTAGGGAGTCGCCCTGGTGTCGAATGAAACACTCAATAATAACGATCGAAAGGAAAGGACTATGAAGAAGGCTCTTACTGCAGGATTTGCATCCCTTTTGCTAACCGGTGTTCTGTCAGCCCCCCCGGCTTCCGCCCTGACCGTAGGGGGGGATGTCGATGTGCCCGATACCTATTCTGCCATGGGGGGGCAGGAACTCAAGCTCAATGGCGCCGGCACCCGTTCCAAGTGGTTTATGGATCTTTATGTGGGTGGTCTCTATGTACCTGAACAGGTGAGCGATGGCGAAGCGGTTATCAACGCTGATGAGCCCAGGCCATCACGCTGCACATTACCTCGGGGGGGATGATCACCAGCGAGCGCATGACCGAGGCGACCATGGACGGCTTCAAGGCATCCACCGATGGTGACCTGTCTGCTATCCAGTCGGATGTGGACCAGTTCATGGCGGTATTCCAGGAAGAGATCACCGAAGGTGATGTGTTTGATCTGGTTTACCTGCCCGGCGAAGGCGTTCGCGTACTCAAGAACGGCGAGCAGAAAGATACCGTTGGCGGCCTGGAGTTCAAGAAGGCGCTGTTTGGTATCTGGCTGTCAGACAAGCCCGCCCAGGAAGACCTGAAAGAGAAAATGCTGGGCCAGCGTTGATCGCAACCCGGACCTGAAAAAGCCGGCATTCGCCGGCTTTTTTTTGTTCCTGTCAGTTCGCTTTCAAGACAGTCTACTGGTAGTCCCGCTTCTGCTTGAGTTCGCACAGATCCTCAATAATGCAGGCGCCACATTTTGGCTTTCGGGCTGTGCAGGTATACCGGCCGTGCAGGATCAGCCAGTGGTGAGCGTCCATCAGGAACTCTTTCGGCACCAGCCTGACCAAGCGTTTCTCGACTTCCAGTACATTCTTGCCCGGCGCGATACCGGTACGGTTGGAGACCCGGAAAATGTGGGTGTCCACGGCCATGGCTGGCTGCCGGAACGCTGTGTTCAGCACCACATTAGCCGTTTTACGGCCGACGCCGGGCAAGGCTTCCAGGTCTTCCCGCCGGGCCGGGACTTCACTGCCGTGTTTCTCGATCAGAATGCGGCAGGTCTTGATCACATTCTCGGCCTTGCTGTTAAACAGGCCGATGGTCTTGATGTATTCCTTCAGGCCGTCAACGCCCAGGGCAAGAATGGCCTCGGGCGTGTTCGCTACCGGGAACAGCTTGTCGGTGGCCTTGTTCACGCCTACGTCTGTGGCCTGAGCGGAGAGAATGACCGCAATCAGTAGCTCAAATGGCGTGCTGTAATTGAGCTCCGTGGTCGGGTTGGGGGGGTTAGCGTCCCGCAACCGGGAGAAAATCTCGGTACGTTTTTCTTTGTTCATGCTGGCCCGATCTGGTTCAGGAAATAGTGCCGGTTACGCGCACCCGTTTGCTACCTGTGCTGGCCGGAGCGGGTTCGGCGGCTTTTCTGCGTTCTTTGAGGTGATTGTCGATGCCGTTCTTCAGGGCAATCAACAACCCGAGGCCCACAAAGGCGCCCGGTGGAAGCACCATGAACAGCATGTCGGGGGGGTACTGTTCGAACGGCCGGATGACCCAATCCGCCGCCATGGGGGGGCCGAGGAGCAGGTGCATGTCGGCGAACAATGTGCCCTGGCCGATCAGTTCCCTCATAGCGCCCAGCGTCATCAATACCGCAAGGAAGCCGATCCCCCCCATCATGGCGCCGTCCAGAATGGCCGGTAACGGTGGATTCTTGGAAGCAAAGGCATCGGCACGGCCAAGAATGGCGCAATTGGTAACGATCAGCGGGATGAAGATGCCGAGAATCTGGTACAGCTCATAGGTGAACGCTTGCATCAGCAGTTCGGCGCAGGTTACGAACGAGGCAATGATCATGACGAACGCCGGCAGTCGAACGGATTCGCTGACGAAGTTCCGGATAAGGGAGACCGACAGGTTTGAGCCCATTAACACCAATAGTGTGGCCAGGCCCAGTCCGATGGCGTTGACGACCGTGCTGGTGACGGCAAGCAGCGGACACAACCCGAGAACCTGCACCAGGGCAGGGTTGTTGTGCCAGAGGCCATCCTTGATGATTTCGCTGGACGTTTTCGTGCTCATGATCAGGAGTGCTCCGCTGGTTGAGTATCGGCGGCAATGGCTTCCGGAGACAGGCGGCGCTTACCGGGCTCCGGGGGGGGCGCGTTCACCCGTTCGCGGATGATCTCACGGTTCTGGCGAAAATAGACCAGGGTTTTCTGTACCGCTTTCACCACCGCTCTCGGAGTGATGGTGGCTCCGGTGAACTGGTCGAAGATGCCACCGTTCTTCTTCACGTTCCAGGCTTTGGGGGGGGCAGGATTACCGAGAGACTTCCCGTCAAACGCATAGATCCAGTCAGACTTGCGGGTCTCGATACGATCGCCAAGCCCCCCCGGTGTTTCCTTATGGCTGGTGACCCGAACGCCCAATACCCGGCCTTGAAGATCCAGGCCAACCAACAGGCGGATATTACCGGAGTAGCCGTCTGGTGCCACGGTGGGCAGTATCATGCCGATAGGCCGGCCGTCTTTTCTGGCAACCCAGGCCCGCACGGGGGGGCCTTCAACGGGTAGCCGCTCGCTGGCAGGCAGGGTGACCACATCTCTCAGCAGGTCATTATCATGCTGGCTTTCCGGAATAATCTCGAACAGTGCCCTGGCCTCGGCGCGGGCCGCCTGCTCCTGAATCCGGTCTTTGGTCAGCCCCCCCTGAGTCAGGGCAATCGTGCCGCCGGTAATAATGGCAAACAGGCCCAGGCCGATTGCGCTTCGACGGATGGCGGTGGTTACTGCACTCATGGTCAACCTCCACTCCGGCCCGGGACGCCCCCCCGGCGGGCCTTGTGATGGCCGTAGGTGCGGGGGGGTGGTGTGTAATGGTCGATAAAAGGAACCGCGAAGTTCATCAGTAGCACGCTGAACGCGACCGCATCGGGATAGTTGCCCCCCAACTGCGAATCAGGTACACCAGGACACCGATGCCGGCACCGTATATCAGCTTGCCCTGATGGCTGGTGGCTGCCGAAACCGGGTCGGTGGCAATAAAGAACGCGCCAAGCATGGTACCACCGGCCAGCAGGTGCAGTTGCAAAGGCGCGTACTGGTCGGCGTTGCTGCCAAAGGCCAGGCTCATGGCCGCAATACCGGCCAGGAAGGCAACCGGAATATGCCAGGTTATGATTCTAAGGGCGATCAGCAGGACGCCGCCGGCCAGGAAGGCCAGATTGACCCACTCCCATCCCCCCCGGGCAATCAAGTTGCCAAAGGTGGGGGGGTGGCCGAGCACTTCCACTGACGTGTGACTGGCAATCTTGTGTTTGTATTCGTCCAGCGGTGTTGCCATGGTCCAGCCGTCGACGGCGGTCTGGCCCCCCCCGGTGAAAATCTTCGCGAGGGTCTCACCAAAGCCGGGCGCGCCGCCCCCCCAGAGCGTGGCGGCTTCGGCCCAGTTGGTGGTCATGGCGACCGGAAACGAGATCAATGCCAGGGCATAGCCCACCATGGCCGGGTTAAAGGGATTGGAGCCCAGACCACCGTAAAGCTGCTTGGCCACTACGATTGCTGAGACCACGGCAATACCGGAGACCCACCAGGGCGTGAACTGGGGGGGCAGGGATAGCCCGAGCAGCAGGCCGGTGACCGCCGCGGTGTTGTCACGCAGGAAAAAGGCGACGGGTTTGCCGCGCAGCTTCAGGAAGGCGGCTTCAGAGCCCAGCGCCAGGGCAATGCACCAGACGACATTGATCAGGTTGCCCCCCAGCCAAAGAACAGAGTCTGGGCCAGCAGGCCGGGCAGAGCGGCCAGAATGACCCAGAGCATGACCCGTGACGTGGGCCGCGCGCGACGAGCATGGGGGGGTGAGGACTGTTGAACAAGAGCCATGAAGTTCCAGCCTGATTGAATTATTGAGACGACGCGGGTTCTTCCGCCACTTGCTTGCGAGCCTGATCAAGCGCCTGCTGAGCCCGTTGCACCCGATCATGGTTCTTGGCGACAGCACGTTCGAGTTTCTCAACATTATCCGCCTGCTGAGCCCGGGCCTCATCGAGCATGCCCTGCATGGTGTTGAGCTTGGCTTCTGCTGGGTGAGTTGCTTCTCCAGCGCCTCTATGTCGGGTTTGTCATCGGCCACTTCAGTGCTGCTCGGTACCGGTTGCTCTTTGGTGTCGGCGGCTGTTTTGGCCTTCTTGCGTTCCAGGGCCTGCTGTACCAGGGCGGCTTTGGCTGCCCGGTCGTCGCTTGCCTGGCCATCGGCGGCGGCCATTTCTGCTTCCGCCTGCTTTTTGGCCTGAGCTTCGGCAGCAGCCTTGGCCCGCTCCTTGCGCCGTAATTCCTTTTCCTGTTGCTCCCGTTCCAGGCGGGCCTGACGTGCCTCGAAGCGCTCGCGAGCGCGATCCGCTTTCAGCTGTTCCGCGCGCTGAGTGCGAATCTCGCCTTTGGCAAACCGATAGTACTGGACCAAAGGGATGGAGCTGGGGGGGCAGACGTAGGAACAGGCTCCGCATTCGATGCAGTCGAACAGGTTCAGGTGTTCTGCTTTCTCGAATTCACCCGCCTTGGAATACCAGAACAATTGCTGCGGCAACAGTTCCATGGGGGGGCACGCCTCGGCGCACTGTCCACAGCGGATGCACGGCTGCTCTGGCGGCGGAGCCGGCAGTTCTGCCGCGGTTGCCGCGATCACGCAGTTGGTGGTTTTTACCACAGGCACGGAATCGGTGGTCAGGGTATACCCCCCCATCATGGGGGGGCCGCCAAGAATCAGCCGGTCAAGACGTTCCTGCGACATCCCTGCCGTTTCGAGCAGGTGTTGGATCGGCGTGCCGATCAGGACTTCAAAATTGCCGGGTTCCCGCACCGCCTCGCCAGTAACGGTTACCACACGGGATATCAGCGGCTTGCCCTCAAAGACAGCATGGCCCACGGCGACTGCAGTTCCGATGTTCTGGCACATCACCCCCCCGATATCGGCAGGAATACCGCCACTGGGGGGGACTTCCTGGCCGGTCAGAATCTGTATCAATTGTTTTTCACCACCAGACGGGTACTTGGTGGGCACCACCGTAATTTCAATCTGAGTGCCCGCCACCGCCTTGCGCATGGCGGCAATGGCCTCGGGCTTGTTGTCTTCAATGCCGACAACGCACCGGGAGGGCCGGAGAATCCACGCCATCACTTTCAGGCCTGCAACCACCTCGGCGGCCTGCTCGCGCATGGTCATGTCGTCGGCGGTGATGTAGGGCTCGCATTCCGCGCCGTTGAGAATCAGGGTATCGACCTTGCGATCCCTTGGAGGCCTCAGCTTGATATCGGTAGGAAAACCGGCGCCACCCATGCCGGAAATGCCGGCTTCGCGAATTCGCTGCAGCACCGCTTCCCGGTCAAGTTGTTTGTAATCGTCAATCGGTGACAGGGCGCACCACTGGTCTTCGCCATCCGGTTTCAGTACCACGCACCAGTCCGCCATACCGGACGGGTGGGGGGGAACCGGACGCTGTTCAATGGCTTCGATCACCCCCCCCGAAGTGGGAGCATGCACCGGCACGCCCATGCCATTGGTAACGTCTGCGATTTTCTGACCCTTCAGTACCCGGTCGCCCACCGCAACCACCAACTCTGCCGGTTCGCCGATGTGTTGTTGCAATGGTAATACCAGGCGATCGGGTATGGCGGCCTTGCGGATCGGGCGGGCCGTGGACTGATGCTTGTTCTCGGGCGGATGAATGCCGCCGGTGAAATCCCACAGCTGAGTCATCAGGCGCTGGCTCCCTGGCGATCGGTGGCGATGATTTGGGGGGGCACTGGAGGTGTCCAGGTCCAGGTACGGATATCCGGCTCGATGGTGATCATGTCGATGCAATCCACCGGGCAGGGTTCCACGCACAAGTCACAGCCGGTGCACTCGCTCTCGATAACGGTGTGCATGTGCTTGGCGGCGCCCAGGATGGCGTCTACCGGGCAGGCCTGAATGCATTTGGTGCAGCCAATGCATTCGTCCTCGCGAATAACTGCCACCCGCTTGGCCTGCTCAACACCGTGTTCTGCGTCCAGCGGTTGTGGCTCTACATCCAGCAGGTCGGCCAGCGCCTTGATGGTGCTTTCACCACCGGGCGGACATTTGTTGATGGCGTCGCCGTTGGCAATGGATTCGGCATAGGGCCGGCAGCCGGGGGGGAAGCCACACTGGCCGCACTGTGTCTGCGGCAGCAGCGAATCAATCTGGTCAACCAGTGGGTTACCTTCAACCTTGAACCGTTCAGAGGCAAATCCCAGTAGCCCGCCAAAGACCAGGGCAAGCGCCAGCAGGACCACAACGGCAATCAGGAAACTCGTCCACATAACAACCGCTCCGTCAGACCGCGACCAGGCCGGTGAAGCCCAGGAAAGCCAGCGACATGAGCCCTGCGGTAATCATCCCGATAGCTGCGCCCCCCCGGAAGGCCACCGGCACATCGGATACGGCAATGCGCTCGCGCATGGCGGCAAACAGCACCAGCACCAGGGAAAACCCGACGGCGGCGCCAAAGCCGTAAAGCACAGATTCCACAAAGTTGTTGTTTTTGTTGAGGTTCAGGAGGGCTACACCCAATACCGCGCAGTTAGTGGTGATCAGGGGGGCAGGAAAATCCCGAGAACCCGATACAGCAGCGGACTGGTCTTGCGTACCACCATTTCGGTGAACTGTACCACCACCGCAATCACAAGGATGAAGGTGATGGTTTTCAGGAAAGCGAGATCCAGCGGGGGGGCCAGCAGGTAGGTGTAGGCCAGATAACTGCACACCGACGACAGGGTCAGTACGAACGTGGTTGCCAGCGACATGCCCATGGCGGTTTCCAGTTTCCCGGAAACGCCCATGAAAGGGCATAGCCCCCCCAGGAACTGCACCAGCACAAAGTTGTTCACCAGAATGGTGCTGACCAGAATCAGTAAATACTCTGTCATCGGAGCGTCTCAGTCTCTGCTTTACATCACCCGCATGCCCGGCACAGCGCCGGAATCCGGAGACAGAATGAAGATATCCTTACCACCGGGGGGGCCGGCCGCCAGTACCATGCCTTCGGACATACCGAACTTCATCTTTCTGGGTTTGAGGTTGGCGACCATCACGGTCATACGACCTTCCAGATCTTCCGGTTTGTAGGCGGACTTAATACCAGCAAACACGTTGCGTTCGCCATGCCCCCCCACGTCAAGAGTCAGTCGAAGAAGTTTGTCAGCGCCTTCCACATGCTCTGCTTTGACAATCTTGACGACCCGCAGATCCACCTTGGCAAAATCCGGGAACTCGATTTCCTCGGCGATCGGTTCGAGATCCTTTGCCGCCTCTTTCTTGCTGTCACCCTGGGCTGCCGGCAGTTCCTCTTTGGAGGCCTCCAGCATTTTTTCGATCTGGTCCATATCCACCCGGTTCATCAGCGGCTTGAACTTGTCGATGCCGTGGTTTTCGAGCAGGGCGGCACGGTTGTTCCAGTCCAGGCGCGAATTCAGGAACGACTGGGCTGCATCGGCGGTCTTCGGCAGTACCGGTGCCAGATAGGTCATCAGCAGGCGGAACATGTTGATGGCGTTGGTACAGATGGCCTGCAGCTGGTCATCCTGGCCGTCCTGTTTGGCAATCACCCAGGGCTGCTCATCATTCACGTACTGGTTGGCAATGTCTGCCAGCTCCATAATCCGACGCATGGCGCGGCCGAACTCACGGGCTTCGTAGAACTCTGCAATCTGTTCACCGGCATCAATAAACTCTTTCAGCTTGTCCTGCTCGGTAACTTTGCCCAACTTGCCGTCAAAGCGCTTGGTGATAAAACCGGCACTGCGGCTGGCAATGTTCACCACCTTGCCCACCAGATCGGAATTCACCCGGGCGGCAAAGTCTTCCAGGTTCAGGTCCATGTCATCCACACCGCCGGTCAGCTTCGCGGCGAAGTAGTAGCGCAGGTACTCCGGGTTCAGGTGGTCCAGGTAGGTCCGCGCCATGATGAAGGTGCCGCGGGACTTGGACATTTTCTTGCCGTTCACCGTCACGAAGCCATGGGCCCAAACCGCGGTTGGCGTGCGGAAGCCTGCATCGTGCAGCATCGAGGGCCAGAACAGGGCATGGAAATTGATGATGTCCTTACCGATAAAATGGTACACCTCGGCACTGGAATCCTTCTTCCAGAAATGCTCGAAATCGATGCCCTCGCGGTTGCACAGGTTCTTGAAGCTGGCCAGGTAGCCGATAGGTGCATCCAGCCAAACGTAGAAGTACTTACCTGGTGCATCCGGGATCTCAAACCCGAAATAGGGCGCATCCCGACTGATGTCCCACTCCTGCAGGCCCGCATCCAGCCACTCGGCCAGCTTGTTGGCCACCTGGGGGGGTTGCAGAGCACCGCTGCGGGTCCACTTGCTCAGAAAATCGTGGAACTCCGGCAGTTTGAAGAAGTAATGCTCGGATTCCTTTTCCACAGGGGGGGTAGCGCCAGACACCGCAGAGCGGGGGGGATTGATCAACTCGGCGGGTGTGTAGGTGGCGCCGCAGGCCTCACAGTTATCACCGTACTGGTCTTCGGTTTTGCACTTGGGGGGGCAGGTGCCTTTGATGAAACGATCCGCCAGAAACATCTCTTTTTCCGGATCAAAGAACTGCGTGATCTTGCGCGTGGCAATGTGATCATTGTCCTTGAGCTGGCGGTAGATGTACTCCGAGAAGTACTGATTCTCCTCCGAGTGCGTGGAGTAATAATTGTCGAAACGGATGTGAAAGCCCGCGAAGTCTTCCTGATGCTCCTGACGAATCCGGTCGATCAGCTGCTCCGGGGGGGTAATTCCCTCACGCTCGGCCCGCAGCATAATGGCGGTGCCGTGAGCATCGTCTGCACAAACGTAGTAGCAGTTGTGGCCGCGCATGTTCTGGAAGCGCACCCAGATATCGGTCTGAATGTATTCCAGCAGGTGCCCCCCCAGATGAATGGGCCCGTTGGCGTAGGGCAGGGCGCTGGTAACCAGAATATCGCGCTGTTGCTTGCTCGCTTGCGTCATGGTGATGTCCGAACCTTATGTTGAATCGGGTTGGAAAGACAAAAACGGGGGGGTTCCGGCGCCAATCGCAATTGATTGTTCCAGGTAAAGACCCCCCCATATGGTCAGAAACGGGCACAGATGATACCTTCCGAGCCATCATTTTTCACCTGCATTCAAGCTTATGAGCTTATTCCGGAGACCCCCCCGATGATCCAGATTTCCCAACAGGCCCTAGAAGCCGCCGTTCGCGAATACCGGGACCCCCCCTACCTGAACAAAGACCTGTACGAACTGGGAGCCGTGAAAAACCTGAGCGCAGACGACAGCGGCAACGTGACCCTGATGGTCGAACTGCCATACCCTTCAAAAGGCATCGCTGGTGGCCTGAAACAGATCGTCGCCAACGCTCTGGAATTTGTCGATGGCGTTGAAAGTGCCGAGGTACACGTAGCCCAGAAAATCCACAGCTACAAAACCAACAAAGACCTGCCGGCCGTCCCCCCCGGTGTGAAAAACATCATCGCAGTCGCCTCCGGCAAAGGCGGCGTGGGCAAATCCACCACCGCCGTCAACCTCGCTCTCGCCCTGCACGCCGAAGGTGCCCGGGTCGCATCCTCGACGCCGATATCTACGGGCCCAGCATCGGCATGATGCTCGGCGTACCTGAAGGCAAACGCCCGGACGTACGCGAAAACAAATACTTCGTCCCCCCCATGCTGGCCCACGGCCTGCAAGCCAACTCCATGGCCTTCGTCACCACCGACAAAACCCCCCCCATGGTCTGGCGCGGCCCCCCCATGGTCAGCGGTGCGGTGATGCAGTTGCTCCAGCAAACCCTGTGGGATGAACTCGACTACCTCATTATCGACATGCCTCCCGGCACCGGCGACATCCAGCTCACCCTGGCCCAGAAAGTCCCGGTCACCGGCGCCGTCATCGTCACTACCCCCCCCAGGATATCGCCCTGCTGGACGGCAAGAAAGGCATCGAAATGTTCCGCAAAGTCGACATCCCGGTGTTGGGTGTGGTCGAAAACATGAGCGTGCACATCTGCTCCAACTGTGGCCATGAAGAACCCCCCCTCTTCGGCCACGGTGGCGGCGAACGCATCGCGGAAGAATACGAAACCACCCTCCTGGGCCAGCTACCCCCCCTGCACATGACCATCCGCGAGCAGACCGACAGCGGCGCTCCGACTGTGGTCGCCGAGCCGGATTCGGAAGTGGCAAGACGCTACCGCGACATCGCCAGAAGGGTGGGGGGGGCGGAGCTGTCCACCCGCGAGCGGAATCTTGGTGGGACGATTTCCAGTGTTTCCGTAACTGAGCATTAATAAGTCAGGAAAATGTAGAGGAATTCCACTCGAAGGCTGAATCGCGGCATCAGGGTGCCTGTCCAAAAATTTCGGAGGCCATGGATGGCCGGAGAGAAGCGCACAAGGATGTGCTAGTAGCGGTTTTTGG
>JDSH01000087.1_pt1 | contig 33726 bp, 49 predicted proteins | sample 199451 | NCBI WGS metagenome assembly JDSH01 (sample SAMN02584198, study PRJNA231836) | bioreactor metagenome | isolation source: continuous culture bioreactor electron acceptor NO2- transfer2 day 38 after... | place: Germany: Bremen | reverse complement strand
CGCTACCAGACTGCGCTATACCCCCCCGTTAACTGAACAACAAGTGCCTCAGCAAAGTTGGCGCGCATATTACCGGCGCCGATCGCGTCCGTCAACACGGAATTGAAAATTCCTTGCCGAGACAGTCCTATAAGTGACCACCTGTAACCGCTGGAGTTCCCGACCACCCCCCCTCTACATTGGCGTTAACCCTGAAGCATGAGACAATGCCCGGCCTTCACTTTCTTACGCCCAAACCGACAAGACGGAAACATGAGCGCCAAACTGATTAACGGAAAAGAAATTGCTGCACAGGTCCGGCAACAGGTGGCCGCCGGTGTCGAAGCCAGAAAACAGAAGGGCCTGAGAGCGCCCGGGCTGGCCGTGGTACTGGTCGGTCACGATCCGGCATCCCAGGTATACGTTGGCAACAAACGCAAGGCCTGCGAGCAGGCAGGCATCCTGTCGCTGTCCTATGATTTGCCGGAAGATACCTCCCAGGCGGCACTGGAAGCGCTGGTTGACGAGCTGAACGAGAACCCCCCCGCGGTTGACGGCATACTGGTTCAACTTCCCCCCCTGCCCTCGCACCTGGATGCTGATCCGATTCTGGTAAAGATACGGCCCGACAAGGACGTAGACGGCTTTCATCCCTACAACATCGGCCGCCTGATGCAGCGCAAGCCTACCCTGCGGCCCTGCACACCGGCAGGCGTCATCACCCTGCTGGACTCCATTGGCACCCCCCCCTACAAAGGCCAGCACGCAGTTATTGTCGGGGGGGCCTCCAACATTGTCGGCCGCCCTATGAGCATGGAACTGCTGCTAAAGGGAGCCACCACAACGGTATGCCATCGATTTACCGACAATCTCGAGAAATTTGTTGGGGGGGAAGCAGACATCCTGGTGGCCGCAGTGGGCAAACCGGGCATCATCAAGGGCGAGTGGGTCAAACGCGGCGCCACCGTCATTGATGTGGGCATCAACCGGATGGATGATGGCAAACTCTGTGGCGATGTCGATTTTGACGCTGCAGCAGAGCGTGCGGCTTACATCACCCCCCCGGTACCGGGCGGCGTCGGTCCCATGACCATTGCCACCCTGCTGGAAAACACCCTTTACGCCGCGACGTGCTGCACGCCGACACCTGATGCGCCATCCCGCGAACTCTTCGTCAGCGGGGGGGGCAACCCCCCCAATAAAACCCCCCCGCCGAAGCGGGGGGGTTTTTTTTATGGACGGGCGTTTTACTGCCCGTATTTGGCCTTGGCCTTCTGACGGTAAGCGTGCAGCAGCGGCTCAGTGTAACCGGCCGGCTGTTCGCGACCCTTCAGAACCAGATCCACAGCGGCCTGGAAGGCGATGCTGTCATCAAAGTTCGGAGCCATGTTGCGGTATGCCGCATCACCAGCGTTCTGCTTATCAACAACCGCAGCCATGCGCTTCATGGTTTCCATGATCTGCTCTTCAGAGCAGATGCCGTGGTACAACCAGTTGGTCAGCAGCTGCGAAGAAATACGCAGTGTCGCACGGTCTTCCATCAGGCCCACATCGTTGATGTCAGGCACCTTGGAGCAGCCCACACCCTGGTCGATCCAGCGTACAACGTAGCCAAGGATACCCTGGGCGTTGTTGTCCAGTTCCTGCTGAATGTCCTCGGCGCTCAACGAAGACGGATCATCCATCACCGGCACAGTCAGGATGTCGTCCAGAGACGCGCGCTGACGGTTAGCCAGCTCTTTCTGCACATCAAACACGTTCACCTGGTGGTAATGAGTGGCATGCAAGGTAGCGGCTGTCGGAGACGGAACCCAGGCGGTGTTGGCACCAGCTTTCGGATGACCGATCTTGGCCTCCAGCATGCCTGCCATCAGATCCGGCATGGCCCACATACCCTTACCAATCTGGCAACGCCAGACAGACCGGCTTCCAGGCCGATGTCCACGTTCCACTGCTCGTAGGCGTTGATCCAGGCAGCCTGCTTCATCGGGCCCTTACGGATGAAGGGACCCAACTCCATGGAGGTATGAATCTCATCACCGGTGCGATCCAGGAAGCCGGTATTGATAAACACAGTGCGCTCTTTGGCCGCATGGATACAGGCCTTCAGGTTCACGGTGGTGCGACGCTCTTCGTCCATAATGCCCACTTTCAGGGTGAAGCGCGGCAGACCAAGAGCATCTTCAACACGACCGAAGAATTCATTGGTGAACGCAACTTCTTCTGGGCCGTGCTGCTTGGGCTTAACAATGTACACAGAACCCTTGGTGCTGTTCTGGAATTTGCCGTCGCCTTCAGGTCGTGGATGGCGATCAGGGACGTTACCAGGCCGTCCATCAGACCCTCGGGGGGGATTTCGCTACCATCCTTCAGCAGAATGGCCGGGTTAGTCATCAGGTGACCAACGTTACGAACGAACAGCAGGCTGCGGCCCTTGAGGGTCAGCTCGCTGCCATCGGCGCCAGTGTAGGTGCGGTCGCCATTCATGCGACGAGTCATCATCTGGCCGCCCTTCTCGAAGGACTCTTCCAGATCGCCCTTCATCAGGCCAAGCCAGTTCTTGTAGGCGACAACCTTGTCATCAGCATCTACCGCGGCAACGGAGTCTTCGCAGTCCATGATGGTGGTCAGGGCCGATTCCATCAGAACGTCTTTAACGTGGGCACCGTCATCCTTGCCGATCGGATGGCTGGCATCGATCTGGATTTCGAAGTGCATGCCGTTTTTCACCAGCAGAACGCCGGTGGGAGCATCGGCAGCGCCGGTGTAACCCACAAAACCGGCCTCCTCTTTCAGGCCGGTCACGTCACCATTCTGAAGTTTAACCGACAGCTTGCCGCCATCGATGAAGTATTTTGCGGCGTCTTTATGGCTGCCGGAAGCCAGAGGCGCAGAGCCATCCAGCAGGTTGCGGGCCCACTCAATCACCTTCGCGCCACGAACGGGATTGTAGCCACGGCCCTTCTCAGCACCATCTTCCTCAGAAATAGCGTCGGTACCGTAGAGGGCATCGTACAGGCTACCCCCCCAGCGGGCGTTAGCCGCGTTCAGGGCGAAACGGGCATTCATGACCGGCACTACCAGCTGCGGGCCGGCCATGGTGGCGATTTCCGGATCCACATTAGACGTGGAGATTTTGAAATCCGCCGGCTCATCTACCAGATAGCCGATGTCTTTCAGGAACGCCTTATACTCGGCCATGTCCAGTTTCTGGCCCTTGTGCTCGCGGTTCCAGGTATCCATTTTTTCCTGGATTTCGTCACGCTTGACCAGCAGCTCGCGATTGCGCGGAGCGAGCTCGTTCACGATCTTGTCGAACTCGGCCCAGAACTTGTCAGCGTCAATACCGGTACCCGGAATCGCTTCGTTATTTACAAAATCGTACAGATTCTTGGCGATCTGGATGCCGCCAACTTGAACGCGTTCTGTCATCGTTGCTTGCCTCAATGGGTTTGTAGTTCCCGACTCCCTGATGGCGCTGATAGCGCGGGGGGGACGTTCTGATTAGAGCGCCGCATTGTACGTGAAATTCCCTACAAGGTCATTCCCACCGGTACAATGCGACATTGCGCGAATCAACTCAGTCCTGGCTCCGGCGCCAGGTGGTTCCTTCTCGCTGTCATCCAGGATAATGCCCTTCTCCAGCAGATCATCGCGAATGCGATCGGCCTCCGCAAAGTCTTTGGCCTTGCGGGCATCGGCACGGGCCTGGATCATGGCTCGATGTCCTGTGCAGTTAACTCACTGCCGGTATCCGCCTGGAAGAAGGCTTCCGGATCCTGCTGTAGCAGCCGAGTACAGCACCCAGCCGCACCAGAACGGCCGCACTGCGCTTGGCGGCTTCTTCATCACCTTCCCGACGGTAATGATTGATGTCGTTCGCCACTGAGTGCAGAACAGCAATGGCGCCAGCGGTATTGAAATCATCATCCATGACCTCAGCAAAACGACAGTCGTGATCCGTTTCCGCTACGTCCGCCTCTTTCGCCGGCACGATACCCCCCCGCAGAGCATGATAGAGCTTGGTCAGGTACGCCCGGCTTCCGCCAGGTTATCCTCTGAATAGTCCACCTGGCTCCGGTAGTGGCTGGACACCAGAAAATAGCGCACCACTTCCGCCGGGTACTTCTCCAGGATTTCGCGAATAGTAAAAAAGTTGCCCAGTGATTTGGACATCTTTTCCTTGTTCACCCGAATGGCGCCAGCGTGCATCCAGGTGTGCACAAAGGTGTGGCCAGTGGCACATTCTGACTGGGCAATTTCGTTTTCATGATGGGGGGGGAACAGCAGATCCGGGCCACCACCGTGAATATCGAAGGTATCACCCAGGCACTTGGTGGACATGGCGGAACACTCAATATGCCATCCGGGACGACCTTCGCCCCCCCACGGCGACTGCCAGCTCACCTCGCCTGGCTTGGCGGCCTTCCAGAGCGCAAAGTCTGCAGGGCTGCGCTTGGCCTCCTGCACATCCACTCGAGCACCGGCTACCAGATCTTCCAGCTTTTTCTTGCTGAGCTTGCCGTAATCCGGGAAAGACTCCACGGCAAAGTACACGTCGCCATTACCGGCAGCGTAGGCGTGGCCACCAGCGATCAGCTTCTGGATCATGGCAATGATGTCGTCGATGAAGGCAGTCGCCCGAGGCTCATCGTTGGGTGACAGCACGCCGAGCTTCGCCTCGTCCTCGTGCATGGCCCGGATCATCCGGTCGGTCAGGTCGGTATACACCTCACCGTTTTCATCAGCCGGCGCAGGATTTGTCGTCGATATCGGTAATGTTGCGCACATAGTGTACGTCTATCCGCGATGCCGCAGATACCGAGTCACTACGTCAAACGCCACCAGCACACGGGCATGCCCCCCCAGATGGCAATAGTCGTAGACAGTCATGCCACACACGTACATACGAACCTTGCCAGGCTCGAGGGTTTTGAACGCTTCCTTTTGCTGTGTCAGCGTATTGTAGATACGCATTACTTGCCTCCCTTACCCCCCCAGGAATCCCGCAGCGTTACGGTACGATTGAACACTGGCTTGCCAGCGCTTTCAGTCAGTTCCTGGTCGCAGAAAAAGTATCCCTCGCGCTCGAACTGGTACGGCAGATCGGTACGGGGGGCTGAGCCAGACTTTTCTCAACGCGGGCACCTTTGAGAACGACCAGAGATTCGGGGGGGTTCAGATGATCCAGAAAATCGCCTTCCTTGTCGCTGTCCGGAGATTCGTGGTTGAACAGGCGGTCGTAAAGATTGATATCCGTCTCCACGCTGTCGCTGGCCGACACCCAGTGAATCACGCCGTTGGGTTTGTAGCCTCCGGGTTCACGCCCAGGGTATTCGGGTCGTATTCGCACTTGAGCTCGACAATCTCGCCGCTGTCATCACGCACAACTTCTTTGCAGGTCATCACGTAACCACCGCGCAGCCGCACCGCCTGTTCCGGGGGGGCCAGCCGCTTCCACTTACGCGGCGGCTCCACCTCGAAATCTTCCCGGTCAATAAACAGGGTCTGACTCCAGGTCACTTCCCGCTCGCCCATATCCGGATTCTGCGGATGCACTGGCAGAGTGAGGGTTTCCGTCTGGTCAGCCGGATAGTTGGTCAGGGTGACCTTGAGCGGACGCATCACGCACATGGCGCGGGGGGGCGCACGGTTATTCAGATCCTCCCGGATAGCGTGCTCCAGCATACCGACATCCACGGTGCCACCGGCCTTGTTCACGCCGATCATGTCGCAGAAGTTGCGAATCGACTCTGGCGTGTAACCACGACGGCGCATGCCGGAAATCGTCGGCATCCGGGGGGGGTCGTTCCAGCCACTAACCACGTTTTCATCCACCAGCCGCTTCAGTTTGCGCTTGCTGGTAATGGTGTAGTTCAGATTCAGCCGGGCAAATTCGATCTGGCGCGGATGACAGGGGGGGATGGTGATATTGTCCAGCACCCAGTCGTACAGCGGCCGGTGATCCTCGAATTCCAGGGTACACAGGGAATGGGTAATCCCTTCCAGAGCATCGGAGATCGGATGGGTAAAGTCATACATCGGATAGATGCACCACTTGCTGCCGGTCTGGTGATGATCCGCGTAGCGAATCCGGTACAGAATCGGGTCCCGCAGGTTGATATTCGGGGGGGATGCCATATCAATCTTGGCCCGCAACACCAGCTCACCGTTCTGGAACTTGCCGTCGCGCATGTCCCGGAACAGCTGCAGGCTTTCCTCTACCGGGCGATCCCGGTATGGGCTGTTCTTGCCGGGCTCTTTCAGGGAGCCCCCCGGTACTCGGCCATCTGTTCAGCGTTCAGGGCACAGACATAGGCTTTATCGTTCTGAATGAGCTCTTCGGCAAAGGCGTAGAGCTGATCAAAGTAATCCGACGCGTAACACACCTCGCCGGCCCACTCATAGCCCAGCCACTCCACGTCCTGCTTGATAGCGTCGATATACTCCTGGCTTTCCTTTTCCGGGTTGGTGTCGTCAAATCGCAGGTTGCACTCACCGTTAAAGGTTTCGGCAATGCCGAAATTCAAACAGATCGATTTGGCATGACCAATGTGCAGATAGCCATTGGGCTCCGGGGGGGGAAGCGGGTGACCACCTTCCCGGTGTGCTCCCCCCCTTTGGCGATAGCGTCTTCAATCAGGCTCTGGATAAAGTTGTGGGCTTTCTTCGACTCGGCGCTCATACAATCTCTGTCAACAGGGAATGAATCATGGGAGCTGTCCGGATGCTCCGTTTAAACCGCCTATTATACTCACAAATCCATGCCGGACTCATGCACCGGACGAAACTCTTGAGTACAATAGCCACTTTAAACATTCCGATCCCCCCCAAACACAGGAAACCCTGATGATTCTGCTGCAGACAAACTTCGGTGATATCAAGCTGGAACTGGACTACGAGAAAGCCCCCCCGGAAACCGCCAAAAACTTCGAACAGTACGTTCGCGACGGTTTTTACGATGGCCTGATTTTTCACCGCGTTATCAGCAACTTCATGATTCAGGGCGCGGCTTTGAGCCTGGCATGACGCCGCGCAAAACCCGCGAACTATCCAGAACGAGGCTGACAACGGCCTGAGCAACATGGTCGGCACCATTGCCATGGCCCGCACCATGGACCCCCCCCACTCCGCCACCGCCCAGTTCTTCATCAACGTTGAGAACAACGGTTTTCTGGACCACACCGCCAAGAACGCAGAGGCTGGGGGGGCTACTGCGTATTCGGCAAGGTGGCCGAGGGCATGGAGACCGTCAACAGATCCGCGCCGTTCGCACCACCATGCGCGCCGGCCACCAGGACGTCCCGTTTGAGGACGTAGTGATTGAAAAAGCCGAGGTTCTGGAGGACGCGTGACCACGCTGTTTATCTCGGATCTGCACCTGGAAGAATCGCGCCCGGATATTACGGGTGCGTTTCTGACCTTCCTCAGAGACAAAGCCTTGGGCGTTGAGCGTCTATACATTCTTGGCGACTTTTTTTTGAAGCCTGGATTGGAGATGACGAGCGAACCCCCCCGCTGCAGGAACAGGTAGCGGCGGCCTTGCGGGAGGTGCGGGACACAGGCACCGATATTTACCTGATGCACGGCAACCGGGACTTCCTCATTGGCGAAGATTTCTGCGCGCGCGCCGGCGCCACCCTGCTGGATGATCCGACGGTAGTGGATCTGTATGGCACACCCGCCCTACTGATGCACGGTGACAGCCTCTGCACGGCCGATGTGGAATATCAGAAGTTCCGGGCCAACATGCGTAACCCGCAAACGGTGAAGATGCTTCTCTCCCGCCCACTCAAAGATCGTCAGCTGATGGCACGGCAACTGCGGGAAATCTCCATGGCGAAGAATCAGGGCAAGGCTGAGACCATCATGGATGTGACCCCCCCCGAGGAAGTGGTGAAAGAACTGGAAGCCCATAACGTTCAACTGATGATTCACGGCCACACCCATCGCCCCCCCGCCATTCATGAGCTGGAAGCCAATGGCAAGCCCGCCCGCAGGGTTGTACTGGGAGACTGGCACGAAAATGTCTGGTGCTTGAGGCCAGCGCAGGCCAGCCCGTTGCCCTGAAGCACCAACCACTCGCCGATTTCTAGAGACTGAATGGCAGGGTGCCCCCCCCAGCCGGTAGTCAGGAACGGTCTTTCACCCACTCGCCGTCGGCTTTGTGGTATTCCTGTTTTACCGCCGCCCACGCGACGCGATGGGCGGTTTCTTCACGATCAGCGTCGCCACGGCGGTCTTCAGGGTGGCGGTACTCCTCCCAAGCCGAATTGAACGCTTTGCGATATATTTCCTGGGCGTGGCCGGCAGATTGTTTCGAACTCCGTCTGGCAAATCGGATTTACGATCGTAAGGCATAGGTCACCTCCTCGCTTCTCACGCGCCCGCTCATCCAAGGGCGGCGATCAGCGCGTCACAGAATTGCTCCAGGTCATCCGGCTTGCGGCTGGTAATGATGCCTGCCTCCTGATGGACCGCTTGGTCAACCCAGTGGCCACCTCCGTTGTTGATATCCGTCCTGAGGCTTGGGAACGACGTCATGGTTCGCCCCCCCTTGACCACCCCCCCGGCCTCAACCAGCAACCAGGGGGGGGCATGGCATATCGCCGCAACCGGCATATCTGACTGAACACAGTGTTTCACCAAGTCAACGGCTTCGGTGTTTAAACGTAAAGCATCGGGATTGGCCAGGCCACCAGGTAAAACCAGCGCATCGAACTGCTCAGCTGTCACCTCATTCACCGTCTTATCGACAGAGAAAAAAATCCCCCCCCTTGTCCAGATGGTGATACCCTCGTATCGAGCCGGATTCGAGTGAAACCAGTTCCACCTTAGCCCCCCCGGCCTGCCTGAGTTTATCCCAGGGCGTTGTCAGCTCTACTTGCTCCACGCCGTCCGTTGCAAGCAGGGCCACCATTTTCCCGCTTAATGCACCAGTCATACGGCTCTACCTCCTCTAATAATCTTGCGCAGAAAAAACGAAGGGAACGCAAATACCTGCTCCAACCCTAGTCCCATATCGTGTCGTTTATCCAGCCCTCGGGCATTAACACATGTTAAATGCAGGCCGCTGAGACTCTGCTTAAATGAGAGGCTCATGCCTGCAAAGCATAGGAGCCAAGTTATGCCTGAGAACAGAACCGAGCGCCCCCCCTACCCGATGACGGCCGGCGGTGAAACGCACCAAACAGCGCAGAGCCCCCCCAGCGACACCCTGACCACGCCCCCCCAAGGCGTTCCCATATCAGATAACCAGAACTCTCTGAAAGCCGGGGGGGCCCGCGGCCCTACCCTGCTGGAAGACCAGGTGCTTCGGGAGAAACTGTTTCATTTTGACCACGAGCGGATTCCCGAACGTGTGGTGCATGCCAGAGGCTTTGGCGTGCACGGCTATTTCGAAAACTACAAATGCCAGGCCGAACTCACCTGCGCCGACCTGTTCCAACGACCCGGGGGGGAACAAACTCCCGCGTTCGTGCGCTTTTCCACTGTACTGGGAAACAAAGGCTCCTTTGATCTGGCCAGAGATGTCCGGGGGGGCTTTGCGGTAAAGCTCTACACCCGTGAAGGCAATTGGGACCTGGTCGGCAATAATATTCCCGTATTCTTTATTCAGGATGCAATGAAATTCCCGGACCTGGTCCATGCTGGAAAACAGGAACCAGACCGGGGGGGGTTCCCTCAGGCACAATCCGCCCATGACAATTTCTGGGATTTTGTCAGCCTGATGCCCGAGAGCACCCATATGCTCATGTGGACCATGTCTGACCGGGGGGGCATCCCGCGGTCCTTCCGCTTTATGGAGGGCTTTGGCGTGCACACCTTCCGGATGGTAACGAGCGGCGGCGAGACGCGATTCGTAAAGTTTCACTGGAAACCGCTGCAGGGACTCCAGTCGGTGGTCTGGAACGAGGCGGTCAAGATCAATGGCGCGACCCGGACTTTCATCGCCGGGATCTGTGGGAGGCCATTCAACGCGGTGATTACCCGGAATGGGAGTTGGGCGTGCAGGTGTTTGACGAAGCCTTTGCCGATCAGTTTGAATTCGATGTACTGGATCCGACCAAACTTATCCCGGAAGAACAGGTTCCGGTGCAACCCGTCGGCAAACTGGTGCTCAACCGTGTAGTCGAGAACTTCTTTGCCGAGACGGAACAGGTCGCCTTCTGCACCCAGAATATTGTTCCTGGCATTGATTTTACCGACGACCCCCCCTTGTTGCAGGGGGGGCGTAATTTTTCCTATCTGGACACTCAGGTCAAGCGCCTGGGCGGGCCAAACTTCAACCGCCTGCCTATTAACGCCCCCCCGAAATGCCCGATGCATCACTTCCAGCAGGATGGGCATATGGCGGAAAGCAACCCCCCCACCACCCGCGCCAACTACGAGCCCAACAGTTGGGGGGGCAATGACGGTGGTCCACGGGAAAACCCCCCCGATACCGGCTTTCGCAGCCATCCCCCCCGTGCACTGCAGAGTCCCGCCGGTCGGGTACGATCGGAAACCTTCGCTGACCATTACAGCCAGGCACGGCAGTTTTACATCAGCCAGACCCGTGCGGAGCAAACCCATATTGCCGATGCTTTTGTCTTTGAACTGAGCAAAGTCCAGCGTGAGGATATCCGGGCACGGGTGGTGGGCCACCTGCTGAATGTCGATAAAACGCTGGCCGAAAAAGTAGCGACCGGCCTCGGTCTTACGCCAATGCCGGAGCCGGCGGAAGCCGCCAGGCAACCGCGCACCGATCTGCCCGTCTCGGACAAACTCAGCATCATTCGAAATGGCCCCCCCGACAGCTTTAAAGGCCGCCGACTCGGCGTCCTCGTCAGCGATGGCGTAGATACCAAGCTGATCGATGCGCTGAAACAGGCCCTGGACGACGAAGGCGCCGAACTCAAAGTCGTGGCCCCCCCCACCATCCACGGAGTCACCACCAGCGATGGGTCTGTGCTGGCTGCAGACGAAAAGATCGACGGAGGCCCCCCCTCTGTCCTGTTCGACGCAGTGGCCTTGCTGATGACGGACAATGAGGCAGACACCCTGGCCAGCCACGGTCCAGCTCGCGATTTCGTCAATGATGCCTTTGCGCACTGCAAGTTCATTGGCTATAACAAGGCGGCCAGGGCCTTGCTGAAATCAGCAGGACTGGAAGAAAAAGTGGATGCCGGGTGTCTGACACTCGACACAACGGAACAGGCAGCCACTCTGGTTAAGCACTGCCAAACCGGCCGTTACTGGCAGCGCCAGGAGCATGTCGACATCGTGTAAAAACGCCTCCCGTAGAAACAGAGATGCCCCCCCCATCGGATAGCCGATGGGGGGGGCATTTTTTTTGTGTAGAGCCTGGTCAGGCACTCAGACCGCCAATCAGCTCCAGGGTTTGAGAGGCTGAGTATTGGCACGAGCCGCGAGATACTCAGGACGCCGTTTACTTCCGCAGAATGGCTCCACAAGGCGGTTGTCCACGCTGTTGTAAACGAAAAACAGATTGGCTCGAGGCCAGGGCGACATGTTCCGGTTAGAGGCATGCAGGGTATTGCACTCAAACAGTAGCAGAGACCCTGCCGGACCGGTGGGCGCCTCAATACCATGCCGATTTGCCAGCTGACCTACAGCATCACGGGACGGCACCCCCCCTGCTGTCTGCTTCTGCAGTGACTGTGTCCAGTTGTTCTCAGGCGTGGCACCGGCACAGGGCACAAAATACTCGTGCGAACCGGGAATGAGCATCAACGGGCCGTTGAAAGCATTATTATCCGTCAACATGATCGACGCGCTCACGGCCCGCATGGCGGGCATCCCGTCTTCCGTGTGCCAGGTTTCAAAATCCGAGTGCCATTCAAAACCATTGCCGCAAAATCCCGCCTTGCTGTTAATCCGGGACTGGTGGATGTAGACGTCTCCGCCCAGCAGTTGCTGCGCGATACCCAGCAATTCAGGATCACGGGTCAAACGGTGAAACGCCTCGGAAGTCTCATGCATTGCAAACACCGACCGGATTTTCTCGCGGTTTGCATCCATGATCACTTCATCCCGCTCACAGAAGGCCTTGTCCTGAGCCATGTCTCGCAGCTCGTCGAAGAAGCCCTCCACCATCTCCGGGGGGGTAAAGAAGTTCTCGAGCCACAAGAACCCATCCCGCTCAAATTGTGCCAGCTGTTGCTGGGCCAGTGGCCCTTGCTCGCGCTGCGACCCCCCCGCGCTGTGAATGATCGGCTCGTGCCGGGGGGGAAACATGTTTCCTGCGTTTTCCTCTCTGCTTCGGTAAAAGTCAGCTCGTTGTAACATGGTGATGAAACCTCATTACTCTGAAAATGAGGTTTCAACGTAACAATCGCAACATGCCCCCCCAACTACAACATAGGTTATAAAGGGAAACCGCTAGAAGTTACTGAAAAGTAAGGCTATAACGCATCGCTTTCGGTAGGTTCCCGATAGCTTTCAAGGCGTTTCAGCCAGCCTGGAAGCCACCGCTCTCGCTCAATGGGCATCTCTGCGTTCTCGGCCCGCCGGGTAAGCACCCGGCCGGCCGCTTCGCGAAAGCGCTCCAAGGCCGTATCGGCCTTGCCGGGTTCCATTTCCAGCAGCACCTGACGCAGCCCCCCCCACCCTTGCCCCCCCCTGTAGACCTCTTGTGACGATAAACCCTCACCTTTGAAATTCACATAATCCATCAGGGCATAGACGCCGCCAGGTCTCTTTGAAAGTTCAGTAATGTGTGCTGTCACCGTGTCCCGCTGATCATCCGACACGGCTTCTATAACCCGGTGCAGAGATTGCTCTGCTCGCTTGAAAATGAAGGCCACCTGAACGGCTTTGGTTCGGTCCAGAAAGGCACGCAGTTCCGCCAGTCGTTGACTGCCTGCGGCTTCAATAAACGCGTTCTGGTCCGGCCATGGGGGGGCATCCGGTACCGGATCGTCCGCCAACCAGTCAGGCATCGCCACTGCGCGGGCTTTCATGAAGCGAATCAGATCAGGGAAACTCTCCACAAAACGCTCGTTCACGCCCTCGGGGGGGTACCAGATAAAATGCCCGATGCCCAGCGATGGAAAGGCCTCTCCCTGATTCCAGTGCACCAGGCAGTCATAGCGCCCGGCACACTCATTACGAAATATCTGCTGACCAACCCATTCCAGTTGCTGCTCGGAGAGCGCAAGCGCTGGCACGGCCGGCTTCCGAGTCAACTGATCCACCAACACCACGGTGAGAATGGCCACTATAAGGCCGACCACAAGCACTTGTGCACGCTACTCTCTCTCAGCAACAAAACCAGCACCTATCGGTGAATCAGAGTGAAAGAGCAGGCTGAACGATCGCCGCAAATACGCCACCGGATTGCTCAGACCTTTTCAGTCAGTCGTAACTTTAAACCCGCCCTCACCGGATATACACCACTCACTGGCATCCCCCCCGCAAATCCCTTGCCACCCAAAAGCTTCACAAGAACTCATCCATAAGTGCTTCCAGATCCCGGGTATCGCGGGGGGGCTTGGCCCGACAGGCCGTTGTTCCGGCATCGACACAGGCCTGACGATAGTCCTGGCCGCGGTTCGCAGAGATGGTCACTATTGGTGTGTATACCGGGAGGAGATTCTGATGACGAATGGCTCTGATGGCTTCGATTCCATCCATAAAAGGCATTTCGCCGTCCATCAAGACCAGGTCCCAGCGATCATCCGCAACGGCCAGGAGTGCCTCCACACCATCACAGACTCCGGTCACCTGAACGCCCAGGTTGGAGAGCTTCTTGCACATCACCATCCGTACTCCCGCATCGTCATCCACCACAAGTACTCGGACAGGCAGTGAAAACCCCCCCAGTCGACGCGCCAGGGGGGGCTCCGGTCTGGACGGCGAACGCGGTGCCGGGTTCTCTTCCAGAATGGTCGAAATGCGTTCCCCCCCACCAAGCATCAATCTGACCCAACTCCTCAGAGCCAGAAACATCAATGCCAGCGCCAGAAGACTCGTCAGGGGGGGAGCATGATATGGAGCCAATAATTAATAAATCGTATTTCGAAGTTCGAAAACAGCGTCCACTCCAGGGCAATCAACGCTGCTACTCCGGCAATCGTGATTAGTGAGGCAGAGCATGACCGCTGCACCAGCGCACCCGATGCGCTCTGATCTTTGAATGGGAATCTGATTATCTTTTCCTTAAATTCACTCGAAGTGTGCCGCCAACGTAACAACGTGTTCTGTAACCGTCGTTAACATAGGTTAAACCAGGACCATTCTTCGAACACATTGAAAGGCCTGGTCCGCGACTCGCGCATTCGGCCCTTCCTCTGACCTACCTTGCCCGTCCCCCCCCTTCCTTTGCTATCAATAGGTTGTTCACTGGCTGGCGGTAAGGAAAGATAATCACATGGAAAGCGGCTGCATCATCAAACACTTCGAGAGCTACGCCCCCCCTATCTCCCGTTCGGAGGCAGACCTGCTGGCATCCCTCGAGAAGAACCCAAAAGAGTACGGCAAGAACAGCAATGTCTGGTGCCAGGGAGATACCCCCCCTGGAGATTTCTACTCGCTGAAGCAGGGCTGGGCCTACTCTTTCAGAGACCTGGAAGACGGCACCCGTCAGGTGCTGGACGTCTACGTGCCCGGTAATGTGATCGGCCTGAGGGACTATGCGTTCCGGAGCCGTGTATCCGGATTGAGGATGCTCACAGACGGAGTACTGTGTGCCTTTCCGCGGTCTCGCCTGACAGAAGTCTTCGCGGAATCCTTGTTGCTTTGCAATATTTTTTTCACAATCGGATCACGGGATCAGGCCATTCTGATCGAACGCCTGGTTAACATGGGCCGACGTTCCGCGCGGGAGAAAGTGGCCCATTTTCTGGTTGAAACCGTTTACCGCGTGGACAGAACCGTTACCCAGCCAAATCAGCCACTACACCTTCCCCCCCTCACACAGTCACTGATTGCCGACGCGCTCGGCCTCAGTGCTGTCCACGTAAACCGGGTATTCCAGGAACTGAAGGACGAAGGCCTGGTCAGCTCCCCCCCGAACTCCGGGGGGGTTCAGCTACTGGAACTGAATCGCCTCAAGGAAATTGCAAGGTTCGACCCGACGTATCTCGAGGAAGACATCCAGGCTGCCATGGGCGAGGCGGGGGGGCAATTCAGGCAGTTATAGACCTGAACCGCGTCAGCACCATAATCAGACAAGAGCCCCCCCTTGAGGTCGCTGCCCCCCCATCCACGGCGAACTTACGCCGTCTCCTTTACCCTGTGCTCGGCTAATTCTGCCTTGGCATCGTCCTGCTGTGAAAGAGCGAAAACTATACACACAAACTTTGTCGCAAAAAAAATCCCGGAGCGTTAACCCCCCCGGGATTTTTCGCTCGTACTTTAGTCGAATTACTGCTCCACGAAGGCCCGCTCAATCACATAGTGGCCCATGTCGCCACCACGGGCTTCGCGAAAGCCCATGTTATCGAGAATGGCACAGGTGTCCTTGAGCATACTCGGGCTGCCACAGATCATGAAGCGGTCCTGCTCCACGTCGAAGTCCGGCAGCCCCCCCAGATCCCGGGTGATCTTGCCGGTTTCCATGGCATCGGTCAGCCGACCCTGATTTCGGAAGGGCTCGCGGGTAACGGTGGGGGGGTAATACACCAGTTTGCCACTGACCATTTCACCAAAGAACTCGTTTTCTGGCAGTTCCTCAATCTCTTGCTGGTACGCCAGCTCGGAGATGTAACGCACGCCGTGGGTCAGAATCACCTTGTCATAGGCTTCGTAAACTTCCGGATCCTTGATGATGCTCATGAACGGTGCCAGCCCGGTGCCGGTGCTGATGAGCCAGAGGTTTCGGCCCGGCAGCAGATTGTCCAGTACCAGCGTACCCGTCGGCTTGCGGCTGACCAGAATCTCGTCACCCACTTTGATCTGTTGCAGGCGCGAGGTCAGCGGGCCATCAGGAACTTTGATAGAGAAAACTCCAGCTCTTCTTCATAGTTCGCACTGGCAATACTGTAGGCGCGCATCAACGGTTTACCATCTGTCTCCAGACCGATCATTACAAAATGACCGTTCTTGAAGCGGAAGCCGGGATCCCGACTGGTCTTGAAGCTGAACAGCGTATCGTTCCAGTGGTGCACACTGGTTACGGTTTCTTTCATCAGGTTGCTCATGGGAGCCCTCGCCTATTAACGTCAGTCCATCAGGAATTGGGAATAGTTTAACCTTTTGCTTGAAATCGACAAAACGGGCTGTTTTCATAAGGCTATTCGATTTTTCCGATAAATAGCTTCCACCGGAAGAGGCCCTATGAAATACAGCTTTCGTCAGCTCGAAGTTTTCCTGGCCGCCGCCCATTTCCAGAACATCACCCGGGCTGCAGAATCCTTGGCCATGTCCCAGTCCGCCGCCAGCAGCGCCCTGAAAGAACTGGAGAGTCAGTTCGATATCCAACTCTTCGACCGCGTGGGCAAACGGCTGCAATTGAACGAACTCGGCCGACTCTACAGGCCCAAGGCAGAGTCCCTGCTGGCGCAGGCTACGGAACTGGAACAGGCCTTCAGTAAACATTCAGAAGTCGGCGCCCTGAAAGTCGGCGCTACCCTGACTATAGGGAACTATCTGGCCGTGGGCGTGATGGCCAAATACATGAATACCCTACCCGCCCGAAAGTTTCACTGGAGGTGGCCAACACCAGCTCCATAGCCCGCCGAGTCCGGGACTTCGAACTGGATATCGGTCTGATTGAAGGCGAGCTACAGTCCCCCCCAGAGCTGGAGGTAATTCCCTGGCGGGAAGACGAACTGACGGTATTCTGCTCTCCGTCACACCCCCCCCTGGCCCGAAAACAGGCTCTGACCGACGAGGACCTTCGTCAGGCGGTCTGGATTATGAGGGAACCGGGATCTGGCACGCGGCAGAGCTTCGAACGGGGGGGGATGCACGGCCTGTTACCAGACCTCAACATCCTGCTGGAACTCGAACATACCGAGGCCATCAAACGGGCCGTAGAGGCGGATCTGGGCATCGGATGCCTGTCCAAAGTGGTCCTGGCCGATGCTTTCAAACGCGGTAGCCTGGTCCCCCCCCTGAGCGTCCCCCCCGACTATCGGAAATTCGACCGTCAGTTCTACTTCATTCTGCACAAACAGAAATACCGCAGCGCCGGAATCGCCCGCTGGATGTCACTTTGCCAGGAGCTTCAACCTGCCAGAACCGGGCCGCTGTGAAAGCGGAACTCGGAATCCGGAGATTCAATCAGCTTTTGCTCGATGGCCAGGAACTGCACAACGCGTTCATCCACCGGGCCACCATTGGCCTGCTCGGCCAGCGTCAGGTAATCCTGGTAATGACGTGCCTCGGATTTAAGCAGGCTGTTGTAGAACTCAGCCAGCTTTTCATCCAGCGAGGGAGCCAGGGCAGCAAAACGCTCACAGGATCTGGCCTCAATAATGGCGCCGACGATCAAGACATCGACCAGCCGCCCGGGATCTTCTGTTCGTACCGCTTCCCGCAGGCCGGCGGCATACCGTGCCGGTGACAGATGGGCATAGGTAACCCCCCCCGCTTTTTCATGATCGCCAGTACCTGCTCGAAGTGCCTGAGTTCCTCACGTGCCAGACGCGACATCTTGTTGAGCAACTCGGTGTTGTCCACGTAACGGTACATCAGACTCAGCGCCGTGGACGCGGCCTTTTTTTCACAGTGCGCATGGTCGATCAGCAGCAGGTCCTGGTTTGCCAGGGCGCTGTCAATCCAGGTTTGCGGGGGGGTACGGCACGGTAGGAAATCGTGAATTTCTTGCAGGGCGTCGTTCATATCGCGGTTCAGGCTGAAAATTCGGGAGGCCGGAGTATAGCGCACTTAACAGATTCCTCCGACCTCTGTCCAACTTAACTTTATAAGGGGGGGTTTCCTATAGAATGCAGCGCCAGATCAAGGAGTCTCTGAATAAATCCTGAAACCCCCCATCAGTGATTTGAGGCGTTATTCAGAGGCTCCTGCGGCCTTTTCGCCAAAAAAACTCCCGCCGGGCATCACGCCCACAGCGCGGAACATTCCAACTGATGAGGGTCCATATCGTGTTAGAAGCCTATCGTGAACACGTTGCCGAACGTGAAGCCCTGGGTATTCCTCCCAAGCCCCCCCTGAACGCCGAGCAGACCGCCGCCCTGGTTGAGCTGCTGAAGAACCCGCCGGCCGGTGAAGAAGAAACCCTGGTTTACCTGCTGGAAAACCGCATTCCGCCGGGCGTAGACGAAGCTGCCTACGTTAAGGCTGCATTCCTGTCTGCCATCGCCAAGGGCGAGGCCACTTCCCCCCCGCTGGTCAGCAAAGAATACGCCGTAAAGCTGCTGGGCATGATGCAGGGCGGTTACAATATCGAGACCCTGGTTGAGCTGCTGGACGACAGCGACCTGGCCGAGCTGGCCGGTGAGCAGCTGAAGAAAACCCTGCTCATGTTCGACGCCTTCAACGATGTGAAGGAAAAGATGGACGCCGGCAACGCCGTTGCCAAGTCCGTGGTTGAGTCCTGGGCCAACGCCGAGTGGTTCACCAACAAGAAGAAGGTTCCCGAGAGCACCAAAATGGTGGTGTTCAAGGTTACCGGCGAAACCAACACCGACGACCTGTCTCCGGCCCCCCCGGATGCCTGGTCCCGCCCGGACATCCCGCTGCACGCCCGCGCTGCCTATAAAATGGAACGTGACGGCCTGAAGCCGGAAGAGCCCGGCGTAACTGGCCCGATGAGCCAGATCGACGAAATCAAATCCAAAGGCCTGCCCGTTGCCTTCGTTGGTGACGTAGTGGGTACCGGTTCTTCCCGTAAGTCTGCCACCAACTCTGTTCTGTGGTTCTTCGGTGAAGATATCCCGGGCGTGCCGAACAAGCGTGCCGGCGGTGTCTGTATCGGTAACAAGGTTGCCCCCCCGATCTTCTTCAACACCATGGAAGATGCTGGCGCCCTGGTATTCGAGGCCCCCCCGGTTGACAACATGAACATGGGCGACGTCATCGAAATCCGCCCGTACGAAGGCAAGATCCTGAACGAAGCCGGCGAAACCATCTCCGAGTTCAAGTTCAAATCTGATGTGATCCTGGACGAAGTTCAGGCCGGCGGCCGTATTCCGCTGATCATCGGCCGTGGTCTGACCAACAAGGCCCGCCAGGCTCTGGGCATGGGCGCTACCGACATTTTCCGTCTGCCGAAGGATCCTGAAGCTGGCGACAAGGGTTTCACCCTGGCCCAGAAGATGGTTGGCAAGGCTTGTGGTCTGCCGGAAGGCAAAGGCGTTCGTCCGAACACCTACTGTGAGCCGCACATGACGACCGTAGGCTCCCAGGACACCACTGGCCCAATGACCCGTGACGAGCTGAAAGACCTGGCGTGTCTGGGCTTCCAGGCAGACCTGGTGATGCAGTCCTTCTGTCACACCGCCGCTTATCCGAAGCCGGTTGACGTTGAAATGCAGCACACCCTGCCGGACTTCATCCGCACCCGTGGCGGTGTTTCCCTGCGTCCGGGCGACGGCATCATCCACTCCTGGCTGAACCGCATGCTGCTGCCGGACACCGTAGGTACCGGTGGTGACTCGCACACCCGTTTCCCGATGGGCATCTCCTTCCCGGCCGGTTCTGGCCTGGTGGCCTTTGCCGCTGCTACCGGCGTTATGCCGCTGGATATGCCGGAATCCGTTCTGGTTCGCTTCAAAGGCGAAATGCAGCCTGGCATCACCCTGCGTGACCTGGTACACGCCATACCGCTGTACGGCATCAAGCAAGGCATGCTGACTGTTGAGAAGAAAGGCAAGATCAACGAATTCTCCGGCCGTATCCTGGAGATCGAAGGTCTGGAGCACCTGACTGTTGAGCAGGCATTCGAACTGTCTGACGCCTCTGCCGAGCGTTCCGCTGCCGGTTGTACCATCAACCTGTCGGAAGACTCCGTGGCTGAGTACCTGCGTTCCAACATCGTTATGCTGCGCTGGATGATTGCTGAAGGTTACGGCGATCCTCGTACCCTGGAGCGTCGCGCCCAGCAAATGGAAGAGTGGCTGAAAGATCCGAAGCTGATGCGTGCTGATAAAGACGCGGAATACGCCCACGTGATCGAAATCGATCTGGCTGACATCAAAGAGCCGATCGTGTGCTGCCCGAACGATCCGGACGATGCCAAGTTCCTGTCAGAAGTGGCTGGTGACAAGGTAGACGAAGTGTTCATCGGTTCCTGCATGACCAACATTGGTCATTTCCGTGCCGCTGGCAAGCTGCTGGAGCAACACAAGGGCGCCCTGAGCACCCGTCTGTGGATGTCTCCGCCCACCAAGATGGATCAGCAGCAGCTGATGGAAGAAGGCTACTTCAACACCTACGGCACCGCCGGTGTTCGCACCGAGATGCCGGGCTGCTCCCTGTGCATGGGTAACCAGGCACGTGTAGCACCGAAGTCAACGGTTCTGTCTACCTCTACCCGTAACTTCCCTAACCGTCTGGGTGATGGTGCCAACGTGTACCTGACCTCCGCGGAACTGGCAGCTGTGGGCGCGGTACTGGGCAAACTCCCGACTCCGGCTGAGTACATGGAGTACGCCAAGGACCTGAACAGCATGTCCAAAGAGATCTACAAGTATCTCAACTTCGACCAGATGGAAGAGTACACCCAGAAGGCGTCTGAGGCTTCCGTAGCCTGAGATCTTCTGAGGTAGCCTACCTCTGATCTGAAAACGCCAGCCTTCGGGCTGGCGTTTTTTTGGTCCTGACACACACCCATGACCAGCGACACTCCATTATTCAAGGACAAAAAAAAGGGCTCCCGAAGGAGCCCCCCTTATTCAGTGCAGGTGAATTATCACCGTTCGATGTGCTGGTACTCACCGGCATCAGAAGTGGCCAGAGTCACCACAACGATAGCGACAAACGCTGCAATGAAGCCCGGAATAATCTCGTACACACCGGGGGGGCCACCCATGAACTCACCGTTCCAGCCCAGAGAGATCCAGATCATCACGGTGGCTGCACCCACAATCAGGCCAGCCAGTGCGCCTGCACCGTTGGTACGCGGCCAGGTCAGAGCCAGAATGATCAGCGGACCAAAGGCAGCACCGAAGCCCGCCCAGGCGTTACTGACCAGCCCCCCCAGAACCTGGGAATCCGGATCAGACGCGATAAAGGCTGCCACCAGGCCAACCGCCACAACACAGGCCCGGCCAACATTGACACACTCTTTATCCGTGGCTTCCTTGCGCAGGAACAGACGGTAGAAGTCTTCGGTCAGCGAGGCGGAGGAAACCAGCAACTGACTGGAGATGGTACTCATGACTGCCGCCAGCAGAGCGGCGTACAGGAAACCGGTAATCAGCGGGTGGAACAACAGATCTGACAGAACAATGAAAATGGTTTCCGGATCAGCAACGTCCAGGCCATTACGTACAGCGTAGGCACGGCCAAACACACCCAGCGCGATCGCGCCAATCAGGGAGATGCCCATCCAGGACATACCGATATTACGGGCAGTCCCTACCTCACCCACGGTACGGATAGCCATGAAACGTACAATGATGTGCGGCTGGCCGAAATAGCCGAGCCCCCCCCAGGTAACCGCCGACAACCAGCCAATCACCGTGAGCCCTTCCGTCCACGACAGGAGCGTTGGATCCACACTGTTCAGGGTCTCGGAAGCCTGGGCGAAACCACCACCGCCTTCGCCGAACAGCACTACTGCAGGCATGATGACCAGAGCGAGCATCATGATGCAGCCCTGCACGAAATCCGTCATGCTCACCGCGAGGAAGCCGCCGACCACGGTGTACGCCAGCACCACACCCAGGGTGATCACAATACCGGCGGCATAGTCGCTCATGCCACCGAAGTTAAAGATACCAGCGAAGGCGCTTTCAAACAGCTTGCCGCCGGCAACCAGGCCAGAGGCGGTATAAACCGCGAAGAACAGCACGATAACGATGGCGGATACTGTGCGCAGCGGCAGAGCCTTGGTTGGGAAACGGTTGGCCAGAAACGCCGGAATGGTGAGTGCATTGCCATAATGCACGGTCTGCTCCCGCAGCCGGGGGGGTGCAACCACAACCCAGTTAATGAAAGCACCAACAAACAGACCGATACCAATCCAGGCCGAGGCCAGACCGGTAACATAGAGGGCGCCGGGCAAACCCAGCAGCAACCACCCACTCATATCTGATGCGCCGGCTGACAACGCCGCAACTTTAGGACTGAGGGCACGGCCCCCCCCAGCATGTAATCCTCAGCAGTGGCTGATGATGTGCGCATGGCCCAGAGGCCAATTACGATCATCAGGGCGAAATACGCAAATAGACTGATCCAAACTCCAATAGCCATATGGCTCCTCCGGTTTTATGAGTCGGATAAGATCCGCTCGATTGGCACAACACCAGATCAAAGATCGGCACTGTGTGCCGTTTTTTTTGTATGTCTCGGATTCGTCAGACCTGTAGCAAGAATCAACTTGCCGGGATTCCTCATTGAATATAGCTGATCGCCAGATCTTTGCGACCAGCCAGCTCAGCTCCGGAGCCTCGGTCCTCGGGCGATATAAATTAGTATTACTACGGATTCGAGGCTTACAAAATCCTACGATTATTTTGCAGAATCCTACGGGACTGACGTCAAAACCTACGAATCCACGCCTGAATCAGGCCACATGTTCATTCAGTTGTAGCCTGGAAGGTGTAATGCCCCCCCGATGTTTTCTGAGCGCGTTGGTCAGCGCACTTTGCGATGAAAAGCCGGTGCGATAGCTGATTTCAGAAACCGAAAGCGAGGTCGAGGAGAGTAGTCCAACCGCCTGATCGAGGCGGGTTTGCAGCAGAAACTGATGCGGCGTAGTCCCGGTAACCTGCCGGAAAATCTCATGAAACCGGCTCACACTCAGGCATGCGACACCGGCCAGATCCTGGACGGTTATCTTGCGGTGAAGATTGCCGACGATATAGCGGCGGATGTCCTCGGGATTGAGACTGTTTCTGTTACTGGAAACGGGGGGGGCGGTCGACGATGCGCTCAGCCATGCAATGGAGAATACTGGCGGCGAGGTGCTGATGCAGCGCCCGGTTATCCGGTGAACGGTCGAATTCACCGGCGGCAAACTGGACCAACCCCCCCTGAATGCGGTTATCCATCTGTACCGTACGCGGCTTCTCAAACAGCCGCATCAGCTTGTCGTAGTCCGAGTGCAGTGGTGTCGACAGTGCTGCGCAGAAGGGATCGACATTGATGACCAGCACGTGGTTTTGCTGATCCCCCCCACAATAATCGTGGCGAGCCTCTGTCGGCACCAGACAGGCTTTCCAGGTGTCGAGGCAGGCACCGGACCCATCAATGCTCAGCTCCGCCTGCCCGCGCACACCGACCACGATCTGGTGGTGTTCATGGTGATGCTGTTGGGCAGCCGTGGGTAGCTTCAAAAGTTTCGCGTTGAGCATTACTACTGAAAGCCGTTATCGAGAATGTTCCTCAATTAAAGCAGAACATTACAAAAAGTGCACGAAAACACCGGGATTCGCCAGCGATCTGTCTGCTGTCAGTCAGAAACCGGCAGTTTTGCCAATGCGGTCAGGAGAGCTGATACACTCTCGGATACCTGCTCGAGGGGGGGTAAGGCGGCGTTTACCACATGGTAGCGCCCGGGCATTTCCGTCGCGCGCTCCAGATAGGTTTCCCGTATCCGCTGAAAAAAATGCCTGCGCCTCCTGCTCAAACCGGTCAAGCTCACCGCGCTTTCGAGCACGAGCCATACCGGTTTCCACAGGCGCATCCAGCAGAATAACGTGGTCCGGACGCACCTCACCCTGAACCAGAGCCTCAAGCAACGCAATCCGTTCTCGGGCAACGCCACGACCACCACCCTGATAGGCGAAGGTAGCATCGGTAAACCGGTCACAGAGAACCCACTTACCGGCGGAAAGTGCCGGGAGGATTCTGTTATGGAGATGCTGAGCCTGGCGGCAAACATCAGCAGCAGCTCGGTGGTTTCGTGTACTGACTCCTCTCTGGGGGGGGCCAGCAACAGCTCACGGATGCTTTCTGCCATAGGGGGGGTGCCACCTGGCTCACGGGTCACAATGTAATCAATACCAAGCCGTTCCAGGGTTTTCGCAGCGTTATCCAGCTGTGTCGACTTGCCAACCCCCCCTTCGGTACCCTCGAATGTAATGAATCGCCCTCTGGCCAAAATCATTGCTCTCCGTTACTGCTGGTTTCAGAACCCGGGGGGGCCGGGAATGAACGGTAATCTTCCCGGCGGTTCAGCTGGAACTCACGCACGGCTTTCTGGTGTTCGGCAAGCGTACGGGAAAACTTGTGGCTGCCATCCCCCCCCGGGCGACAAAGTACAAGGCATCGCCGTCTTCCGGATGCAACGCGGCATGAATGGATTCTCGTCCCGGTAACGCAATAGGCGTTGGCGGCAGGCCATCAATTCGATACGTGTTATAGGGCGTCCATGTACGAAGATCGCTGCGACCAATCCGGCCCCCCCGATATTTGTCACCCATACCGTAAATAACCGTTGGGTCCGTCTGCAGGCGCATACCCTTCTGCAGGCGCCGGACGAAAACACCCGCACCTGTTGTCGCTCGCCGGCCACTCCGGTTTCACGCTCCACAATCGACGCCATGATCAGTGCCTCATAGGCGTTGTCGTACGGAAGCCCTTCCTCACGGTTCTGCCATTCCTCCTCAAGAACCTCGGTCATGATGTTGTAGGCCCTTCTGAGAATATCGAGATCGGTTTCACCACCGTGAAACAGGTAGGTATCCGGGAAAAACCAGCCCTCGGGATGCTGCCCTTCGGCTCCCAGAGCGTCATGATCTCCTCATCCGTCCAATCGGTGGTCTGCCTGGTGAGCCTGTCGGTGCGCGCCAGCGCTGCCCGCATCTCGCAAAGGTCCAGCCCTCGATAAACTGCACGGACCAGAGCTTGACCTTGCCTTCTACCATCATGTTGATCATGTGGACCGGGGGGTCATACCGGAGGTGAACTCGTAGTCCCCCCCAGCCTTGATCAGGGTCTGCTCCGGGTTCAGGCGCCCGTGAATCCGCAGCCAGAGCGAATCATCCACAAATCCTTGCGCAGCCAGCTCCCGCGCAACGCGACCAAACGCCGTGCCGGGCTCGACAGAAAACAGAGTCGGCTCGTCAAGGACAACCGGGGGGTCTCAAGTGTTTTCAAACCCTGCCAGAGCCAGAGACCACTGCCAGTAACCGCCAGAACAGCAAGAGCAACAATACCTACGAGTAGCTTTTTGAACACGCGCATCAATCCGGTCGCTTATGAGGATCACAAATTGTCGCAAGCCGGTTGCCCACAGGCAAATCAAGGCCCGCCAGATTGCGAACCGGAACAACTCCAAGCACGCTGTTGGTCAGGTACAGACCCTGGCATTCGCGGCCCAGCATGTCCTCCACCTGCAGCTCACATTCCCGGAACGGCTCACCCGCGGCATGCAGGCATTCGATCACTTTTCGGCGCATCACACCGGAAACCGCCAACGAGGCCGCCGGAGGCGTTCTCCAACCATCTGGGCCATGCAGAAATAAATTGGTCCGGGTACCTTCAACCACATGCCCTGCCGCGTTGGTCATCAGCAACTCAAATGTTGGATCCTTCATTTCCCGGGCCGCCATAACCTGCTCCAGCCGATTGAGCTCTTGATGCCAGACAGGAGTGGATTGACCGTCAACGGTACCCGGGAGAAGTCCACCATGACCCCCCCGGTTTCGGGCGGCAGCGGAGGAAGAACGGAATGGAACAGATACAGATGAGGGCTGACATCAGCTGCCGGCCGATACCCGCGGCCACCGCTGCCACGGGTTACCACCAGCTTGAGCACCCAGTGGCTGCCGCCATGAATGGCCCCCCCATAGCGCTGCATTGCGCCGGCAACCGCAGACTCAAGTTCGGGCCGACTCAGAGAAATACCCAGGCGCCCGGCATCCCGCACCAACCGGTCAAGGTGATAGACCAGCAAAGGCGCGGAATCCCCCCCGTTCACCCTGATGGTTTCGAACAGGCCATCTCCATATGCCAGCCCCCCCCGGTCACCAGGGAGCAGGCAATCGTCGTCTGCCCAGTAGAGCTTCAACACCCGGGCTCAACCCTCGTAGCGGCTGACGATCAGGGTCCCGTTGGTGCCGCCAAAGCCGAACGAATTCGACAACGCGACCTTCACATCGGCATCTCTGGATTTGTGCGCCACAAAGTCCAGATCACAACCTTCATCCGGATGATCAAGGTTGATGGTGGGCGGCAACACCCCCCCGTCTCGGACTGCCAATACCGAGAATATAGCCTCAACGGCACCCGCGGCGCCCAGCAGGTGTCCGGTCATGGATTTGGTGCTGCTCATGGCCAGTTTTTCCGCATGGCTGCCAAACACCGATTTGACTGCAGCCACCTCAGCCACATCGCCAACCTGAGTGGAGGTTCCATGGGCATTGATGTATCCGACCAGATCCGGGCTGATGCCGGCATCGCGGATGGCATTTCGCATGGAGCGCGCCGCGCCCTCACCATCGGCCGGGGGGGGCCGTGATGTGATGGGCGTCATCGCTCATACCAAAGCCGATGACTTCGCCGTAAATGGTTGCTCCTCGCGCCCTGGCGTGTTCCAGCTCTTCCAGAACCACAACGCCGGCGCCATCACTGAGTACAAAGCCGTCACGGTCACGATCCCAGGGGGGGCGACTGGCCTTTTCCGGCTCATCATTGCGGGTCGACAGGGCCCGGGCGGAGGAAAATGCCGCCACGCCGCTGCGTGTGGTCGCCATTTCAGAGCCGCCGGCCAGCATGACATCGGCATCGCCGTAGGCGATGGTTCTGGCGGCATAGCCGATATTGTGTGTTCCAGTGGTACAGGCGGTCACGATCGCAATATTCGGCCCCCCCTTGTAGCCGAAACGGATCGCCGCATTACCGGAAATCATATTGATGACGGATGCCGGCACAAAAAAACGGCGAAACCTTGCGCGGGCCGGCCTTATCCATCTGAAGAACGTTCTTTTCGATGTATTCCAGGCCACCGATACCTGAACCTATGGCAATCCCTACCCGCTCCTTGTCGAGCTTGCTGTATTGCTCAAGGCCGCTGTCATCTACCGCCTGCTGCGCTGCAATCAGGCCATAGTGAATAAAGGCATCCAGCTTTCGCGCTTCCTTGCTGGACAACCAGGGCTCGATATCAAGATCCTTGACGGCACCGCCAATGCGAGTGGTGTACTCGGACGCGTCAAAGCGGTCAATCAGTCCGATGCCACTGCGTCCGGCACGAATGGCTTCCCAGGAAGACGTCACATCATTCCCCCCCACCGGAGAAAGCATACCCATTCCCGTGATGACAACCCGTCGCTTGCTCATATCCCCCCCAATCACCCGATTGTTCCGTCTCTGATGGTTCACTGCTGGCCAATGTCCGACCAATAAAAAAGCCGTCCTTCAATAAGCCCAAAGGACGGCTTTTGCCTGGCTATCTGATTCGCAGGGTATCAGGTGTGCGCGACAATGTAGTCGATCGCGTCCTGAACGGTGCCCAGCTTTTCGGCCTCTTCGTCAGGAATCTCTGTCTCGAATTCCTCTTCCAGGGCCATAACCAGCTCAACAGTGTCCAGTGAGTCAGCGCCAAGATCCTCTACAAAAGAAGATGTGTTCTGAACTTCGGACTCTTTCACGCCCAACTGCTCACAAACAATCTTCTTAACGCGCTCTTCAACTGTACTCATAATGTCCTCACTTTATGTGTCAACCAAGCAACTCTATGGCTGCCAGTTTAGTTTAAACCCCCCCACCTGCAAACAAGCAGGGATTCTGTCAAACATGTTGTGCGACAAGGGGGGGTTGCACACCAGCCCGGAACGGACTTAACCCATGTACATGCCGCCATTCACATGAATGTTTCTCCGGTTACGTAAGCGCGCCGTCCGATGCCAGGAAAGCCACCACAGCGGCAACCTCCTCCGGCGACCCCCCCAGGCGACCAGCCGGTATGATTTCCAGCATAGCCTCACGCTGCTTATCGTCCAGTTTTTTTTGGTCATGTCTGTGTCAATAAAACCAGGTGCCACGCAGTTCGCCGTGATACCGCGGTTAGACATTTCCTTGGCCAGGCTACGGGTAAAACCCTCAACACCGGCCTTCGCCGCACAGTAATTGCCCTGCCCGGGATTTCCCATACCAGCAACCACTGAGCTGATATTGATGATTCTGCCCCCCCAACGGGCTTTCGCCATACCACGCAATACCGCCTTGCTGGTGCGATAGACGCTGGACAGGTTGGTTTCCAGAACCTCAGACCAGTCATCGTCTTTCAAGCGCATCAGAAGGTTATCACGGGTGATGCCGGCATTATTGACCAGAATCAGGGGGGGCGCACCTGATTGCTCGGCAAGCTGCTTGAGGCCAGCCTCGATGCTCTCGGGCTCTGCCACATTCATAACAATGCCATAGCCACTGAAACCCGCTTCTTTCAGGCCATCGGTAATGGCCTGGGCCCCCCCCTCGGCACTGGTCGCGGTACCCACCACTTCGGCTCCCTGCCGGGCAAGTTCATGAGCAATGGCTTTGCCAATGCCTCGACTGGCGCCGGTTACCAATGCAACTTTGCCTTCCAAAGACATAATTCACTCCGTGTAATCAGGACTGACCAAAGGCCTTAAGGCTTCAGCCAGAGGATCAGGACTCTCGATGCCGTGAACCGGCAGAGAACGATCGATACGTTTGATCAAACCGGCCAGTACCTTGCCGGCGCCACACTCAACAGCCACACCCACCCCCCCTTCGGTAGACAGCCGCTGTACCGAGTTTGTCCACAGCACCGGTGAGTATAGCTGCTTGAGCAGATTAGCTTTCAGCACCTCTGCATCCCTTGCCGGCTCAGCATTGACATTCTGGACAACGGGAATGACAGCATCGTTAAACCGAATATCCTCAAGGACTTCAGCCAACTGTTCCGCCGCCCCCCCCTTCATGAGCGCACAGTGGGAGGGAACCGAAACCGGCAACGGCATGGCCTTGCGGGCACCTTTGGCTTTGCAGGCTTCAATGGCCCTTTCAACGGCCGCTGCGCTACCGGCAATAACCACCTGGCCCGGCGCGTTAAAATTCACTGCGGCAACCACATCACCTTCAGCAGACTCCTCACACGCCGACACCACATCCGAGTCCTCAAGACCCAGAATGGCCGCCATACGCCCCCCCTGCCCTTCAGGCACGGCATCCTGCATCAGTTCACCGCGCAGCTGAACCAGCTTTACAGCTTCAATAAAATCCAGACTTTCCGCCGCCACCAGGGCGCTGTATTCACCCAGACTGTGGCCAGCAACAAAATCCGGCCGGGGGGGGCCGTCAGATACACACCACTGCCGCCACAGCGCAACACTTGCGGTCAGCAGAGCAGGCTGAGTAACCATGGTTTTATTGAGCTCTTCGGCGGGGGGGCCATGCTGACAAAGATGCCACAGGTCATAGCCAAGAACGTTGGACGCCTCGTCAAACGTTTCGGTGATCATCGGCCACGCTTCAGCGGCAGCAGATAACATGCCGAGTGACTGGGAGCCTTGTCCGGGAAAAACAAACGCTGATTTCATAAGCGGAATCTTATCGTCATTGAAGGGTTACTGAAGATTAGCCAATAGTACAATCAGGGCCAATTATCCGCGAATAAGAGCCGGGATGCGGGACGACTTTAGTCGCGCTCCCGGTAACGAGGAGGGATCATAACATCAGATCATCGAGTCTTTCGTTGATCCTTCGTGGCACTTCCAGCTGAACCTCACGAACGGCCTGCCGGATCGCCGCCAGCATCGCCCGCTCATTGGCGTTACCGTGACTCTTGATGACCACACCCTGCAACCCGAGCAGACTGGCGCCATTGTGCCTGGAAGGTCCATCAATTGCAGAAGTCGCCCGATAATCGGCCTGGCCAGCAAGCCCACAAAACGACCGTACATGGAGCGTGTGAATGCCTGCTCCAGCAATTCGATCAACAGGCCGGCAACCCCCCCCTCTCCGGTCTTGAGGCTATATTGCCCACGAAACCGTCACACACTACAACATCGGCGACATCGCGAAAAAGGTCACTTCCCTCGACATAACCGATGTAGTTGATGGTGTCGCACTGGGCCAGCATGTGTGATGCGAGCCGGACCTGTTCATTACCCTTGATTTCTTCCTCACCGACATTCAGCAGTGCCACCCGTGGCTCGGACTGGCGGCAGATAGCGGATGCCATCAGGGACCCCCCCATCAGGGCGTACTGGTAGAGATTCTCCGCTGTGGAATCGACGTTGGCACCAAGATCCAGGACATGGCAACGGCCACGCAGAGAGGGGGGGATCAGCTTTGCGATGGCAGGACGTTCAATCCCGGGATACATCCGAATGATCGAGCGACCGAATGCCATCAGCGCACCGGTATTTCCGGCACTGACACAGCCCTGCGCTTCTCCGTCCCGCACGAGACTGAGCGCAATGGCCATAGATGAGTTTTTCTTGTGGCGGAGGGCATGGGAAGGCCGCTCGTTCATACGAACGACGTCGCAGCCTCAACAATGCGAATACGGGCATGCCCCCCTCATGCAACAAAGCCTCGAGCTCGCTCCGGATTCCCACCAGAACAAGACTCAAGGCTTCGTTTTCACGCACTGCTTCCAGCGCAGCATGGACGACAACCGCGGCACCGCGATCACCGCTCATAGCATCAATGGCAATGGTGACCGGCGTGTTCACCACTCGTCCATGCGGCACAGGTCAGAAGAAATTCCCGACGAATTACTCGTCGCGAGCCTCAACTACCTGCTTGCCACGGTAGAAACCGTCTGGAGATACGTGATGGCGACGATGAACTTCACCAGTTGTTGCGTCGGTAGACAGAGCAGCAGCACTCAGTGCGTCGTGTGAACGGCGCATGCCACGCTTTGAACGAGTTTTGCGATTTTGCTGTACAGCCATGGTTATGCTCCTGACCTATTTTCGAATACGTTAATGCTTTGTCGTCTTAAGTCCCGCCAGAACACTGAACGGGTTCTCTTTTCTTTGCTCTGTCTCGGGCTCTTCGGCAGCCTCGGGCTCTTCGAGCGCTTCAAGATCTTCTTTTGCCGGACACTCCTCCCGCTCGTGGAGCGGAAATGGCGGCAGCACCAGAAGCAACTCGTCTTCCACCATTGCCCAGAGATCGGCGTTGAAATCTTCTACCAGAAATGGCTCCAACGCTTTCGGCAACCGCTGCGCCTGCTCATCACTGATGACCAGACCGAGATCAAAACGGGATTCCAGAGTCACCTGCATGTCACCCATGCAGCGCTGGCATTCCAGAATGACCGGCGCAGACAACTCACCCGACACTATCCGGCGACGCTCCCCCCCATCCCGATAGAAAGACAGCTTTACGCTGCACTCACCATCTTCTGGCAGTCCCGGCACAGCTTCACGAAAACGAGAAAGCCCCCCCCTGAAAGGAATCACCCCCCTTCAAGCGTTGTGTTCTGCTCTGCCAACTTGTTTGGGTCGACAGATCTGGGCAGTTCGACGATCGGCGCTTTGGACATAGGCGCGCAATTTTAGGGGGGGCGAGACCCGCCTCTGTCAAAGACTTAATCGACTTTCTACCGGGCCTTTCGCCCGGAATAGGGGGGGTATTTTACGATATCAGCCCGAAAGAACTCCCATATCCAACCGACCGGACCTGAAACCCTATGCTTCCTCCCAAGCTGCTACTGGCCTCTTCCTCACCCTACCGAAAGCAATTGCTGGCCCGGCTCAACCTTGCGTTCGACACTGCCAGCCCCCCCGACATCGACGAAACACCCATTCCAGGAGAAGCAGCCGAAGCCCTGGCCGTCCGACTTGCAGAAAGCAAAGCAAAAGCTCTCGCCTCGCGCTTTCAGGACCATATCATCATCGGCTCTGACCAGGTGGCGGCATTACCGGATGGCAGCCTGCTGAGCAAACCCGGCCGCTACGACACAGCAAAACAGCAATTGATGCGAAGCAGTGGCAACCGGGTGCGCTTTCTCACCGGTCTGGCCGTTCTGGATACCCGAAGCGGCAACCTTCAAACTCACTGCGAACCGTTTGAGGTGCACTTCAGGGACTTACAGGAAGAGGAAATTGAAGGCTACCTGCAGAAAGAGCAGCCTTACGACTGCGCGGGCAGCTTTAAGATGGAAGGTCTTGGCATCGCCCTTTTCAGCCGCCTTCAGGGCGACGATCCCAACAGCCTGATCGGCCTACCGCTGATTGCGCTCACCCGTATACTGAGAGAGCTGGGCATCAATCCATTGCTGGACTGATGCCCGAGGCAACTTATCGGAGCTCCAGTCGTGACTCCATCAACCGGGTTGCGACACCTTCACCAACGGCCACCCCCCCCAGCTGATCCACAAACTCCTGAAAAGGAGAACGGCTGCGACTGTAATCGACAAGCTCCTCTTCGCCCACCAACTGGCGCGCGACCCAGGATGAACTGCCCAGACCATCTACAAGCCCCCCCAGCTCAACCGCCTGCTCACCACTCCAGACCAGGCCACTGAACAGCCTGGGGGGGTCATCCGCCAGGCGATCGCCACGTCCCCCCCGCCTGACCGCTTCGATGAACTGCTTGTGGGTGTTTTCAAGCACACTCTGCCAGAACGCAACCTCTTCCTCCTGCTCCGGCGAGAACGGGTCCAGGAAAGCCTTGTTGTCACCTGCGGTATAGAGACGACGATCCACGCCAATCTTTTCCATCGCCTCAGTGAAGCCAAAACCACCGGCCACTACACCAATCGATCCGACCAGACTGGCCCGGTTGGCGTATATCTCATCGGCTGCTGCGGCAATGTAATAAGCGCCCGATGCACCAATATCAGAAATCACCGCGTAGATCTTCTTGTCGGGATACTCCTCCCTCAACCGCTTGATCTCGTCATAGACATAGCCGGACTGCACCGGACTGCCGCCCGGACTGTTAATCCGCAGCACAACCGCCTTCGAGCTCTCGGCCTCAAACGCGGCACGCAATGCCCCCCCGACCAGGTTATCTGCACTGGCCAGCTCATCAGCAGCAATCGGGCCACTCACCTCTACCAGCGCGGTATGGCTTCCCACTGTGGCCCCCCCGACACCTTCTCCGAAGGGCGCACGAATCATGAACAGCAGCGCAAACAGATATCCGAACGTGAGTAGCTTGAAGAAAATACCCCCCCAACGACGACTGCGTCGCTGCTCTGCCTGCAAGGACATCACCAGCTTTTCAATCAGACGCCAATCACGCCCCCCCGTCTCCGGCGGCATCGACGGCTTCCCGCTGCCAAACAAGCCACCTCGGGCGCCCCCCCGGGCTTCTGACTCAACGGGCTTGTCGCCCCCCCACTCCGACTGCTTATCCGAATCCCACTCGCTCATTCGTCTTCCTTACTTGCAACGTCCTGCTGTTAGCGCAGACCCAACACCTTCCGGAGGTCCGCCACTGAATTCACCACTGCATGAGGATCATAGGTCTCAAGCACATCACGCTTATGCACCCCCCCCACTCCACACCGATGGAGGGCATGCCAATACGCTGAGCCATCTCCAGATCGTAACGGGTATCGCCAATCATCACAGCCTCTTCCGGTTCATAGCCGTAGAACGCCAGGATTTCCTCCAGCATCAACGGATGCGGCTTGGACCGGGTTTCATCCGCACAGCGCGTGATATCAAAATGCGACCCCCCCAGACCACTGGAGGTCAACGCCAATTCAAGACCCCCCCGCCGACTCTTGCCAGTCGC
>JDSH01000086.1_pt1 | contig 33846 bp, 50 predicted proteins | sample 199451 | NCBI WGS metagenome assembly JDSH01 (sample SAMN02584198, study PRJNA231836) | bioreactor metagenome | isolation source: continuous culture bioreactor electron acceptor NO2- transfer2 day 38 after... | place: Germany: Bremen | reverse complement strand
ATCCAGTTGGACGATATACTCGCCCATGTCCGACTCCAGGCACTCGATGTGGCGTTCGGCCAGGTAGTCGTTCATTTCCATTTCTTCGCTGACCATGGATTTACCCTTCACCACCTGAGAACCCTGCTTCGCCTCAATGATGGAGTGCACAATCCGGTTGGCCTCTTCGGTAGTCTCCGCCCAGTGGACCTTGACACCGTTTGCGGTCAGCCTGGTTTCCAGTTGTTCAAGCAAATCCGGCAACCGGGACAGCGCCCGGGCCTTGATGTGGTTGCCGAGTTCCCGCAGGCCCTCACGCTCTTCCTCGTCCGGAAAGGCATCGGCCCGCTTCTTCATCAGCGAATCCATGGCGACGCGGAAGTTGGTGCGCAGCTGGTCGTCGGCCAGGGCGCCCACCGCGCGGCCACGGAAGCTGTCGGTGAGTTCTTTTACCGGTATACGCTGGCTCATGATTTCACCTCTCCACTCACCCGCTCCCAAAGAAAGCTGGCCAGATGCCGGCCCCCCCGGAACGTCTGTTTCTGTTTTTCCAGGGAGCCGTTGATGTTGAGCAGGCAGCCGCCATCAGCGGTTACCATTTCCGCTGCACCGGATTCCCGCAACGAACGGGTTTTGTCGAGCACCATGGCCCCCCCGGACACTTCGGGCATGCGCACAGAGAAGGTGCCACCAAAGCCGCAGCATTCGCTTTCATGATCGTGGTCCAGCCGCTCGACATTCGCCAGCTTGCCCAGCAACTCCCGCGCGTGCAGGTGGGTGTTCATTTCCCTGCGGGCGGAACAGGAGGTGTGCAAGGCAATCTGTGTGGGCTGGCCGAGATCCTGCCAGTCCACCTTGCATACATGCAGCAGAAACTCGGTCAGCTCGAACGTTCGTTCACCCAGATCTTCCACACGTTTAAGGGTATCTGGTTCTTCTGCAAAGACTTCCCGGTAATGCTGTCGGAACATACCGGCACAGGATCCGGACGGCACCACCACCGGCAAGCCGTTGTCGAGTAAATTGAGCTGTGCCCGCGCCACCTCCCGGGCCTCGTTCACGTAGCCGGAGGTCCAGGCCGGCTGACCGCAGCAGGATTGTTCGTCTGGAAAATGCACGCGAATGCCTTCCCGTTCCAGCAGGCGGATAGCATCCAGCCCGGCCTCGGGAAAGAACAAATCCACCACGCAGGTGCCGAACAAAGTGACCTCGGCCGGCTTGGCCGGATACGTTCGTGGCCTGGGGGGGCGCTCAGGAGCCACGCGGGTGGCATTGGGGGGGGCGGCGTCGTAAAACAGCTCACTCATCAGTCATTGCCTCCGGGCGGTCCGGCCAGCAGCCGGCCACCCGTTGTGGTTATCCCAGTGTTTTCAGTTCAGTAACGGGTCCGTCAGCCCCCCCAGGCCGTAGGCGGCCAGCAGCGCAATCGAACCGGTCATCACCAGGTAGTATAGGGTCGGCCACACCGTCTTGCGCAGTGTCTGACCTTCACGGCCCAGCAACCCGACCGTAGCAGATGCTGCCACCACGTTATGGATGGCCACCATATTGCCTGCCGCAGCACCCACGGCCTGCACCGCCACCATCAGTGCGGTGGACAAACCAAGGCTCTCGGCAACGCCAAACTGGAACTGGCTGAACATCATGTTGGAGACCGTATTGGAACCGGCCAGGAACGCACCGAGCGCACCCACCGTGGGGGGGGCCAGCAACGGGTAAATGCCGCCAACCGCATCGGCAGCCCAGGTGGCCATGGCCAGCGGCATGCTGGGCAGGTCCGACAGGTTAACGCCGGAGTTGATCAGTATCCGCACCATAGGCACGGTGAACAGCAGCACGAAACCGGCACTCAGCAGCACGCCACCGGATTCTTTCACCGCCGAATTCAGCGCTTTCAGGTTCATCCGGTGGATAAAGAAGGTCGCCAACACCACCATCACCAGAATACCGCCCGGCAGGTAAAGTGGCTGGATACCGGCGTTGATGCCGGCCTCGCCAAGGATATTGGAGAACGACACGCCAACGCTCGTGAAGGCTTGTTTGATCGGGTCCACGGTGCGGCTCAGAACCAGAACCACGCCAACCAGCACGTAGGGCACCCAGGCCCGGAAGCCGCTCATCGGCTTGGCGGCGATGTCTTCCAGCTTCATCTCGATGCTGCCCAACCACTCACTGGGCCAGTCTTTGCTGTCGGCAAAATCCCAGGTGCGTTTCGGAATCAGGAAGCCTTTTTTGGCGGCGGTGGTCACAATCGCCAGGCCAATCAGGCCGCCCAGCAGAGACGGGAATTCCGGCCCCCCCAGGATCACCCCCCCGGTCAGGGCGTAGGGCACAACAAACGCGATGCCGGCAAACAACGCAAATGGCAGGACCTCCAGCCCTTCTTTCCAGCTTTTATTCCTGCCGAAGAAGCGGGTCATCATCGTCACCATCAGCACTGGCATGACCACACCGACAATGGCGTGGGTGATGGCCACTTCCGAGGTGATCAGCTGCAGGTAGGTATCCCAGTTGGAGCCCAGGGCTTCCAGTCGCTCGGTAATACTGGCCCGATCCAGACCCGTTGTCACTCCCACCACAATCGGCGTACCTACAGCACCAAAGGATACCGGCGTGCTCTGTACCATCATGCCCAGCATGACGGCCGCCATGGCCGGAAAACCGACCGCAACCAACAGAGGCGCGGCGATGGCGGCCGGCGTACCAAAGCCGGAGGCACCTTCGATAAAGCTACCAAACAGCCAGACAATGATGATGGCCTGAATGCGGCGATCCGGGGGGGTGATGTTGGTAAAGCCGGCCCGAATCGTGGTGATGGCTCCGGAGTGCTTCAATGTGTTCAGCAGCAATATCGCGCCAAAGATAATCCACAGCAGGCCGATGGTGATTACCAGCTTGCAGGGTGGAGGCAAGGATACGGTTCAGGGTCATATCCCAGGCGCTATAGCCAATCAGCGCGGTAACCAGAAATACCACGGGCATGGCACGGCGGGCGGGCCAACGCATGCCAATCAGCAGCACTCCGGCAAGAAGAATAGGCGTAAACGCCAACAGGGCGAGCAATCCGGACGACATCATGTTCTCCAGGGTCTTGTTGTTGGATTCTATTTTGGATAATTGGTATTACCAATTTACAAACCTGTGCCGAGTACGTTATTTGAGCAGACCTTGTGGTGTCAAAACTGCCCACTCATACATTAGTCGTATTGCGTTGAGGTTTTGTTGTAAAAACAAGCGTGGACAGAGGTAAGATTTATTGGTAAGACCAATTTTTAGACATACAAGCGAGACATCATGCCCATCAATCAGATTGCTCCCAGACGGCTGGCCGACACCATTGTCGAGCAACTGGAGACCATGATTCTGGAAGGACCTGGAACCGGGCCAGCGCCTGCCGCCGGAACGGGTGCTGGCGGAGCAATTCGGCGTATCCCGCCCGTCTCTCAGAGAGGCCGTGCAACGCCTGGCGGCCAAAGGCCTGCTGAAAAGCCGCCAGGGCGGCGGCAATTATGTGGCGGAGAATCTGGGAAGCAGCTTCAGCGACCCTCTCATTCCGCTGCTGGAAAAGCACCCGGAAGCGCACCGGGATTTGCTTGAGTTCCGTCGCACACTGGAGGGTGACTGTGCCTACTACGCGGCCCTACGCGCCACGGAAGTGGATCTGGCACGGCTCGGCAAAGCCTGGGAAGAGCTCCACGCCTGCTACCAGAATTCCACTGCCCACAATCTGGAAGAAGAAGGGGGGGCTGCCGATGCCCGCTTCCACATGGCTATTGCTGAAGCCAGCCACAACGTGGTGCTGCTGCACACCATGCGCAACCTGTTCAGCATGCTCAAGAACAACATTGTCACCAACATCGGTGGCATGTACTCCCGCGAGGTTCAGACCCGCCAGGGCCTGATGGACCAGCACCAGAAGCTGTATAACGCCATCGTTGAAGGCCGGGAAGAAGACGCCAGGGCCATCGCCGGGGGGGAGCACATACAGTTTGTGCAGCAAACCATATCGGAACGCAGCGAAACCGCGCGACGGCGTGAACGGGCGTTGAGAAGGGAAGGGAGCGGCGAACACCGGGCTCCATAAAAAAGCCGGGGGGGCAAGCCCCCCCGGCATAAGCAATCACACGATGCATCAACACAATGCATGTCGTCCTGATGAGCCTTCACACTAACCGGAAGAGATGACGCTTGTGTGACAGGGCACGCTAATCCGGCAACTTCTCCCAGATTGTGAGCTCCGAAAAACTGTGCTGAAACTTGTTGCGGGTCTCCCGGATCACGAAGGGCAGGCTCCGGGGGGGCTCTGCCAGCAAGCGGAAACGGGGGGGGACAACGCCGCCTTGAGACCATCCAGGGTGGTGAATGGCTCACCGTCTTTCAGGAAACCACCGAGCCAGTCCTGCCTGGGTGTGTACTCCTCCAGCCAGGTATAGGGTGAAGCAATCACCAGCAGCCCCCCCAGCGCATTGATACGCTCATGGATCTGTTCCAGAAACAGGGATGGGTTGTAGAGACGGTCAATCAGGTTGCCGGCCAGCACCAGATCGTAGTCCCGGTAATCAGCGCCGAGCTTGCAGGCATCGCCTGATGGAACGCCACGCGGCGGGCAGCCTCGGTCAGACCCAGGGCTGCCAGTGACCGCTCCTGGTAGCTGACCAGCTCGCCCTCTTCGGGCCGCGCATACCGCGCAACCCCCCCTCCCGCACCACCTCACGGCATTTGCGATAAAGGTTTCCGAATAATCGACCCCCCCATCGACATGGTCAAACTGGCGGGCCAGCTCCAGCGAGGTACGTCCTACCGCACAACCGATATCCACGCCCGGCAGCTGGCGCGGCCATCCAGCGCTCCAAGCGCGGCATCGGCCAGTTCTTTCGGAAAATTGGCTTCACCATGCCAGCTTTCACCGAAGTGAAACTCCAGATACTGGGCCAGGGTGGTGTTGCTCTCGTAGTAGCCGGACGGCTCATTCATGATTGTCTCCTGGCGACGACAGGCCTTTCCCTTGTTCCGTCGGCCTTGGGTAAAACGGTTGCACCAACGGGGGGGCAAGCCCTTTGGCATCATCTATGAACAGTTGCAGGTGCGGGAAAGGTATTTCAATGTCCGCGTCGTCCAGGGCTTCCTTAATCTTCTCAAGCACATCAGCCATAATTCTGGGCTGAACCTCCAGATTGTCCGGCGTAATCCAGATCTTGACCTCCAGATCGACTGAAGAGTTGCCCAGAGTCTTGACCACCACTCGCGGCTCCATACCCGGCCCCCCCTGCAAGACTTCAGAGTGCGCCAGCAGAACCGGCATAATCACGTCCCGGGCTGCTTGGCAGACTCCTTATAGGCAATGCCAACCGGAATGTTCAGGCGCGTCGCCCCCCCTTCGGCGCTGTAATTGATGATCTCCGAGGACGCCACGTTATCGTTCGGGATCATGGTAAAGATATTGTCCCGGGTACGCAGCCAGGTGGTCCGCAGGGCGATCTTCACCACCTTACCATCCTGGCCGTTGATGGTGACCCAATCGCCAATCCGGAAGGGGGGGCGCTCAATCAGCAACGTAATACCCGCAATAAAGTTCGACAGCGTGGACTGGGCCGCAAACCCGACGGCAATCCCCCCCACGATCCCCCCCAGACCCGCGACGATGGAGACCACATCGAAACCGAACTGGGACAGCACCGTGACGGCCGCGAAGGTAACGGTGAGCACCGAGAACAGATTCTCGACCAATTGGCGGATGGAGGGTTCCAGACGGTAGCGATTCATCGTCTCCCGCAGCAGACGACCAATCGCCAGCCAGCCCACAAAAAAGCCCAACGCCATCAGGCCCGCCCTGGCCATGCCCTTCAACAGATCCGGCGAGGCCTCGAATTGCGCCATAATCACCAGCAATCCGCCCAGCCCGAACAGATAACGGATGCCAGTGCGCAACTGACCAAACCAGGGCTTCGAGCTGCGTCGGCTGCCAACGACAAGGCGTATCAGCTGATCAGAATGCCATAGACCAGCAACAGAATGCCGAGGTAGATCACCGAAATCAGCAGTTGACTGAGAACATGTCCGGCCAGGGCCACCCAATCGGTCTGTCCGCCAGCGAGAGCGTCCAGGGTAGCCGAGAGATTCTGTGCTATCTGGCTTCGTACGGATTCAAACAGGGCTTCTGCCATAGGGCATCCTTTTCCAAACACTGCATACTACACCCGGAGCGGTGAACAACCTTTGCCTTCAGAATAGACTGCTATCCGCAAACCGGCCGGGGGGGATTACAGAACCGATTCCAGGGCCTGAATCAACCGGGCATCTTCGGGACGCACCTGGCTCGGGAAACGGGCTGCCACCTTACCCTCACGATCGATCACATACTTGGTGAAGTTCCAGCGTGGCGGCTGGCTCTGGCGATTGATTTCCTGAAACACCGGATTGGCCTGCTCACCGGTCACTGCGCTCGGCGCGATCATGGTAAAACTCACGCCAAAGTTCACAAAACAGACCTTCGCGGCTTCTTCTTCGGAATCCGCCTCTTGCCGGAAGTCATCACTGGCAAATCCCACGACCGTCAGCCCCCCCCGATCCTTGTACCGCTGGTGCAGGGCCTCCAGGCCTTCAAACTGACCGGTATAACCACAACGGCTGGCTGTGTTCACCACCAGCATCGGCTTGCCAGCAGCCACCTCGCACAGATTCACCGAATCCCGGGAGTGCAGCTTGCGCTGCTCGTGGTCCAGGAAATCCGGGCAATCCCGGGCAACGGCAGGCACCGTCAACCCTAACAGTAAAAGCACACTCACACACTTCAAGACTGTCCAACGCATCATCGGCCCTCCTGTCGATACATCCCCCCCTGTATACGCACTGGATTACCAAACTGCTCAGGAGCGTTGTCCACATTGACACAAACCGGCAAAGCATCCTTCACAAAACTCTCATGTCATCGTCACACAGCACGGTCAGATTGTGGTGTCAAAACACACAACATAACCGAAACAAGGACAGTGCCATGACGATGAAACCAACGCTGCTGGCAGCCGCCATCGGCGGCCTTCTGGCATCGACAACACAGGCATCGCTGGTCATCAGCGAGTATGTCGAAGGCTCCAGCAACAACAAAGCCATTGAACTGCTCAACACCGGCGACGCCGTGGTGGATCTTGCCCCCCCCTGGGAGCTGCAGGTTTTCTTCAACGGCAGCGCCACCCCCCCCGGGCAAACCTTCAACCTGGAAGGTTCGATTGCTCCGGGCAGCAACTTCGTTTTCGCGCATAGCGCTGCTGACCCGGCCATTCTCGCTGTGGCGGATCAAACCACCGGAGCCGGACTGTTCAACGGTGATGACGCTGTCCTGCTCCTGAACGGCGGCACGGTTGCCGACAGTATCGGCCAGGTCGGTACAGACCCCCCCGGCAGCTACTGGGGGGGGTCCGGGGGGGATACCCGCACCCAGGATCGCACTCTGCGCCGCCGTGCAGGCACCCTGGCCGATACCGATGCCTACGACGATTACGACCCGGCCACGGTCTTTGACGGCTTTCCCCCCCAGAACAGCTTCGACGATCTCGGCGTCGCCGGCAACGATGACGATAACCCGGACCAGCCACCGACTGCGCCGGATCTGACCTGTGGCGCTCCCGCCACCCGCATTTCGGACATTCAGGGCGAAGGCGATATCAGCCCGGTTGCCGGCCAGCACGTGGTGATCGAGGCCGTGGTTACAGCCACCTTCAACACCAACGATGGCCTTGGCGGCATCTTTGTGGAGGAAGAAGCCTCAGACCGCGACGACAACCTCGCCACCTCCGAAGGCCTGTTTGTCTATGCGCCAACTCTGAACGCCGAGCCCGGCCAGCGCCTGCGGCTTGCCGGTGAAGTGACCGAATACGACGGCCTGACCGAATTGACCAATCTGGGCGGTACCGAAAACTGTGGCACCTCGGAGCTTCCACCACCGACGAATATTTCACTGCCCTGGGCCGATGCAACAGCTCCGGAAGCCTTTGAATCCATGCGGGTACAATTCAGCACGCCTCTTGTGGTGAACGACAACTACGACCTGGGCCGTTACGGCAGCCTGACCCTCGGGAGTGGTCGCCACTTTATCCCCCCCACCAGTATCGCTGAGCCCGGAGCGGATGCCGCACTGGTGCTGATCTGAATGCGCTGGACCGGATTATCCTGGACGACGCCAGTAACCGCCAGAACCCGGCCATCGTGCCCTACCCGACACCGCAACTGAGCGCCAGCCAGACCGTGCGCGCTGGCGACACCGTTCAGGATCTTGCCGGCGTTCTCGACTACCGTTTTTCGGAATGGCGTCTGCAGCCGACCGCGAGCCCGTCCTTCAGCCAGACCAATGCACGCAGAGCCGAGCCCGGGCTTGAGGATCGCGGCAACCTGGTGGTGGCTTCTTTCAACGTGCTGAACTTCTTCAACGGTGACGGCATGGGTGGCGGATTCCCGACGGCGCGGGGGGGCGCAGACAACCCGGAAGAACTGGCCCGCCAGACCGAGAAGCTGGTCAGTGCCCTGGTCGCCCTTGATGCCGACATCATCGGCCTGATGGAAATCGAGAATGACGCTACGGCCAGACCAGTGCCATTGCCGAACTTGCCAGGGCCCTGGGTTCCGAATGGCAGTGGGTCGATCCCGGCCTGGCACAACTGGGCAATGATGACATTGCCGTTGGCCTGCTGTACCGCGCCGACCGTGTCGAGATCGTTGGCACCGCCGCCACTCTGAGCGCGGCTCCTTTTGACCAGTTGAACCGCCAGCCCCCCCTGGCACAAACCTTTCGGCTGAAGGATTCAGACGATGGCGTCACCATTGCCGTCAACCACTTCAAGTCCAAAGGCTGCGGCAGTGCCGAAGGCAGCAACGCTGACCAGAACGATGGTCAGGGCTGCTGGAATCCAGTACGGACCCAGGCCGCCCAGGCGCTGGCATCCTGGCTGGCAGACGATGCCACCGGAACCGGCGAACCGGATGTGTTAATCATCGGCGACCTCAACGCCTACGCGAAAGAAGACCCCCCCATTCGCGCCCTGGCCAGTGCCGGCTATACCGATCTGCTGGCGACCTACGTTGGCGAGCAGGCGTATTCCTACGTGTTCTATGGCCAGGCCGGCTATCTGGACCACGCTCTGGCCAATACCGCCCTGGCCGGCAAAATTGCCGACACCACCGTCTGGCCGATCAATGCCGACGAGCCCAGAGCCCTGGACTACAACACCGAGTTCAAGACCCCCCCGGAGCAGCAGGCCAGCTTCTACGCACCGGACGCTTACCGGGCCTCTGACCATGACCCTGTGATCGTTGCCCTCAATCTCGATACCAGAACCCCCCCGGCAGACCGCGCCGACCTGAACGGCGATGGCCGCGTTAACGGCCGGGACCTGTCGCGCCTGGTGCTGGCGATACTGTTCGGCAAAGCCACGGCTCCGGCTTACGACATTGACGGTGACGGGCGCATTAGCCATCGCGACCTGATCGCCCTGATTCGCGTGCTGACCAGCCGCTAACCCCCCCCACAACGGAGATAGAGTAATGATTCGACAAGGACTCTGGCTGGCAATCCCGCTGATTGCCCTGACCGGCTGTAACAGTGATAACGACGACGCGCCCGCAACGGAAACCGAGCGCTTTACCGTTAACATCTTGCATATCAACGACCACCACTCCCATCTGGAAGCGGGCTCACAGTCCCTGGATATCGCTGGTGAAGAAACCGAATTCAGCGCCGGCGGCTTCCCCCCCCGGGTGATCGCCAAGATCAACGAACGAACCGCCGAACTGGACAATGTACTGAAGCTGCATGCCGGAGATGCCATGACCGGCACCCTGTACTTCACCTCCTTCGAAGGTGAGGCCGATGCCGAGCTGATGAACCAGGTGTGTTTTGATGCCTTTGCACTGGGCAATCACGAGTTTGATCGTGGTGATGAAGGACTGGTGAAGTTCCTCGACTACCTGGCGGCAGGCAGCTGTAACACGGCGGTTCTCGCGGCCAACGTCAAACCGGCCATCGGCACCCCCCCATTGGCCCCCCCGGTGGCCCAGGACGATTACATCCAGCCATACACCATCAAGAACATTGATGGCCAGCAGGTGGCCATCATCGGCATCGACATCGCCAACAAAACCCGCAACAGCTCAAGCCCGCTGGCAAGCACTGAGTTTCTGGACGAAACCGAAACCGCCCAGGCCATGATTGATGAGCTGAACGACCAAGGCATCGACAAGATCATCCTGCTGACCCACTACCAGTATGCCAACGATCTGGCACTGGCCGAGCGCCTGTCTGGAGTGGATGTCATTATCGGCGGAGATTCCCACACCCTGCTTGGCAACTTTGACGCCTACGGCCTGAGTGCCTCCGGCCCTACCCCCCCACCGAAGTGACCAATGCCGACGGCGACAAAGTGTGCGTGGCCCAGGCCTGGCAGTATTCGCGTGTGTTGGGTGAACTGAGCGTGACCTGGGAAAACAATGGCACTGTTTCCTCCTGCTCCGGAACGCCACACCTGCTCCTGGGCAACTCCATCATCCGTGATGACGGCACCGACGATGGCTACCAACCCCCCAAGGCGAGGAACTGGCCGCCATTCGGGCAGCCATCGAGGCGGACCCGCAACTCAGCCTTGTGACGGACGACCCGACCGGCGCTCAAACCCTGGCCACGTACGCCAACCAGCTGGACAGCTTCCGCAATCAGGTCATCGGTACCGCATCCGAAGACCTGTGCCTGGCCCGAATTCCCGGCCGGCCATACGGCGATGACACCTGCGCCAACGAAGACCCGAACCGGGGGGGTGGTGATATCCCGAACCTGGTGGCTCAGGCCTTCCTGTTCCAGAGCAAGAATGCCGATGTTTCGATCCAGACGCCGGCGGCGTTCGCACCGACATTCTGGCGGGCGATATCACCATTGGTGATGCCTACAACCTGCTGCCGTTCGCCAATACCCTTACCGATCTGACCATGACCGGAGCAGAAATCAGACAGGTGCTGAATGAAGCAGTGGATTTCGCCCACGTTGAAGGCGGCTCCACAGGTGCCTACCCCCCCTATGCCGCCGGTCTGCGCTGGACCGTCGACATGACCAGGCCTGCTGGCGAACGCCTCTACGACATCGAAGTTCGGCCCCCCCGGAGTGAAACCACCTGGCGCGCTCTGACCGACGCTGAAACCCTGAACGTCGTCACCAACAGCTTCACCGCGGCTGGCCGTGACGGCTACCTGACCTTCGGAACCGTCAGTGAGGATGGCCGAGCCACGGATACCTTCCTGGACTATGCCCAATCCTTCGTCGATTACGTCAAGGAAGAGGTCACCCTCAGCAAGCCCGCCCAAGGCGAGTACTCTACTCAGATGTACACGCCAGCACCGTAATGAGTGCTTGCAGGAGCATCCGGCACCACCGGATGCTCCTGCCCCCCCTCCCGTCATGACCCTTGAAGAAACCGTCCGCTGGCGTCATTGTGAAACGCTGAACACCGTTGTTTCTTCACAGGTACCGGAACCCCCCCATGCCCAGAACACCCGATTACTCCCTGCTCGAACTGGCCTCCGTGCGCGAGGGCGACTCCGTGGCAACGACACTGGCCAACAGCGTACGTTACGCCCAGCATGCGGAGGCACTGGGCTTCAAGCGTTTCTGGCTGGCCGAGCACCACAATATGGAAGGGATTTCCAGTTCCGCCACCTCGGTATTGGTGGGGGGGCACATCGCTGGTAAAACCGGGAGGATCCGGGTGGGCTCCGGCGGTGTCATGCTGCCGAACCATCCACCGCTGGTGATTGCCGAGCAATTCGGTACCCTGGCATGTCTCTATCCGGCCGAATCGATCTCGGCCTTGGCCGCGCGCCGGGTACCGATCCGGTCACTGCCCGGGCACTGCGACGGGATGGCCTGGGCGCCGAGCAATTCCCGGAAGACGTAGCCCGTCTGCAGAACCTGCTGGGGGGGCCGCTGCAACCGGGTCAGCCGGTGAAAGCCATTCCCGGTGCTGGCACCAATGTTCCTATCTGGCTGCTGGGCTCAAGCCTGTACAGCGCACAACTGGCGGCGATGCGGGGGGGCCTCCCTTATGCCTTCGCCGGCCACTTCGCACCGCGGCTCTACCGGGAAGCCCTGAAGGTCTATCGCGAGAACTTCGAGCCCTCAGAGCAGCTGCGACAGCCCTACGCCATGCTGGCGATTCCCGCTATCCCCCCCGCGACCTCAAAGGACGAAGCGCGGCATCTGGCCACCACCAGCTACCAGCGCATTCTGGCCCTGTTCCGCGGACAGCCGCTGTGGATGCGACCGCCGGTCGAATCCATGGACGGACTCTGGAATCCGGCCGAGGAGGCCGGCGTGCGGGACTTCCTGAAACTGCAGATCATGGGTAACAGTGAAGACCTGCGCCGGCAACTCGACGACCTGCTGACCGACATTCAGGTGGACGAACTTATGTTCACCATTGATATCCACGACCCGGACAAACGCCGGCAGGCCCTGGATATCCTGGCCGAAACCCGTTCCCCCCCGCAAACCGACTCCGACGCAACCATCAACTAGGCAGAACCTGATCATGGCTCAACCGGCATTCCATGTTTTTCTCTCCCACGGTCTGGAAAGTGGCCCCCCCGGCAGTACCAAGATCCAGGCCCTGAAAACGGTGGCTGAAACGTTTTCAGGCGTTTATGCCGAGGCGGTGGATCATCGCAGCACTAAAGACCCTGCCGAACGCCTGGAGCAGATGCGCCACGCAATGGCAGCTGCCGGTGCAAGGCCCGAACAGACCATCCTGCAGGCTCGAGCATGGGCGGCTGGGTCTGCGCCCGGACCAGCGAACAGGCTCCGGTCAGGGGGGGCTGTTTTATGCTGGCACCGGCACTGGCGCTACCGGATTATCCGGAGTCCAACCCGGTGATCGGCGCCCGCCACGCTCGCATTATCCACGGCTGGAACGACGATGTGGTACCGGTAATGCCGGTTCTGGAGCTGGCCCGGAGGCAGCAGATTGAAGCCCTGGTCCTACCCGACGGACATCGGCTCGAAAACAGTGTCCAGCGGGTGGCAGAGGAGTTCAGAAGGTTCCTGTTCCTGTGTGTTGAAAACCCGAATCCATCCTGAATTCATGCACTTGCAATTTGGCTTAATCGGCTATTTGCGTGCAGCTTATTTCCCCCCCCGTTTCCTTGCGAAAACCGCTTTGATTTGCCAGTCTTTAATAATGTAACAATGGATTAACGTAAAATAACGAGCGGAGACAACCCGATGAGCAGCACAAGTAAATTCAGGAAACTGGCTGGTATTTCAGCGCTGGCATTTGCCGGCCTGACCGCGGCAAATGCGTGAATGCCGCCAACTGGCGCTACGCCCATGAAGAATACGAAGGCGACGTTCAGGACGTATTCGCGTACAAGTTCAAGGAATACATTGAAGAGAATTCCGACCACACCCTGCAGATTTACCGTTTCGGTGAGCTGGGTGAGTCTGACGACATCATGGAACAAACCCAGGCCGGTATCCTGAACTTTGTAAATCAGTCTCCTGGCTTTACCGGCTCTCTGATCCCGGAAGCGCAGATCTTCTTTATCCCGTACCTCATGCCCACCGACATGGATACCGTGATCGAGTTCTTCCGCGAGAGTGAGGCCATCAATGAGGACTTCCCGGAGCTGTATTCTGAAAAAGGTCTTGAGCTGCTGAAGATGTACGGAAGGGGGGGAAATGGTAGTGACCGTTGATGAGCCGGTGACCTCTCCGGAAGACTTCAACAACAAGAAGATCCGGGTAATGACCAACCCGCTTCTGTCCGAGACCTACTCTGCGTTTGGTGCTACCCCCCCAACCCCCCCGCTGCCATGGGGGGGTGAAGTATACGGTGCGTTGCAGACCAACATGATCCAGGGTCAGGAGAACCCGATTTTCTGGATTGAGTCAGGTGGTCTGTATGAGGTTTCCCCCCCGAACCTGGTATTCACCGGCCACGGCTGGTTCACCACCGCCATGATGGCGAACCAGAACTTCTACGAAGGCCTGTCTGATGAGGACAAGAAGCTGGTTCAGGATGCCGCCGATTACGCCTTCGAGGAAATCATCGTGCACATTGATGGTCTGGCGGACGAGGCCCTGGAAAAGATCCAGTCCAACAGCGACGAAGTTACCGTGACCCGTCTGACTGACGAACAGATCGAAGCCTTCAAGGCCCGCGCACCACAGGTGGAAGAGAAGTTCATCGAAATGACCGGTGAGCGTGGTAAAGAGCTGCTGGAGCAGTTCAAGGAAGATCTGAAAGAAGTTCAGAGCGACTGAACCTCGCCAAACGGTTGCCCCCCCCGCTCCGGCGGGTGCAACCCAGCTTTAACCCCCCCGCCCCCCCGCCGGGGGGGATTCTTCCCGCCGGGAGCGACATGTTCTGGAGCAGAATCCATGTCCGAGAATTCCCCCCCGGAGATCGAAGACGATACCGGTCACTATGAGTCCGGCTTGCCCGGCTTTCTGGGCACGATTGACGTCTGGATTTCAAAAATTGAAGCCGTCATGCTCGCCGCTGGCGTGATTCTGATGGCGGTAAACACCTGCGCCAATGTTATTGCCCGTTTCGTGTTCAGCGAGGGCCTGTTTTTCTCCGGTGAAATCAACCGGATTCTGATCATTCTGATTACCTTTGCGGGCATTGGCTACGCCGCCCGGCACGGCCGCCATATCCGCATGTCCGCCATGTACGATGCCTTCCCGACCAAGGGCCGCAAGGTACTGATGATCATCATCGCCCTGTTTACCTCCGTGGTCATGTTTTTCCTGTGCTATCACTCCTTCGAGTATATCCAGACCCTGTACAGCCGAGGTCGGATTTTGCCAGCGCTTGGTTTTGAGATTTGGTGGATTTACATCTGGGCCCCCCCTGTCGGTTTCGCCATTACCGGCATCCAGTACCTGCTGACCGCCATCAAGAACTTCACCACCAAAGACGTGTACCTGTCGACGGGTGTGGTGGATGCTACGCCGATACTGAAACCGAAGTCTGAAGCAGCGTGAACCCATAGGTTAAGGAAAGACACACCATGGCAACTATTATGATGATCGTCATGATCGGGCTGCTGCTTCTGGGCTTCCCGATGATGATTCCGCTAACCACTGCTGCCGTCATCGGCTTCGTTATGATGTTCGATGGCTTCGGGCAGATGGGCACATTCATCCAGCAGATGATGGGTGGCATCCGGCCAGCGTCGTTGATTGCGGTACCCATGTTCATTCTGGCGGCCGATATCATGACCCGGGGGGGCCAGTCTGCGGACCGCCTGATCAATATGGTCATGGCCTTTATCGGCCACATCAAAGGTGGCCTCGCCATCAGTACCGCCACCTCGTGCACCCTGTTCGGGGGGGCGGTGTCTGGCTCAACCCAGGCCACCGTGGTTGCCGTAGGCTCACCGCTGCGCCCGAAAATGCTCAAGCTGGCTACTCCGATCCGTTCACGCTGGCTCTGATTATCAACGCCAGTGATATCGCCTTCCTGATCCCTCCCAGCATCGGCATGATCATCTACGGGGGGGTCATCTCGGAAACCTCCATTGCCGAGCTGTTCATTGCGGGTATCGGCCCGGGCATCCTGATTTTGTTCATGTTCTCGATCTACTGCCTGATCTACGCCTACAAGAACGATGTTCCGACGGAAGCCAAGGCCAGCTGGAAAGAACGGGCGATGTCAGTCAGGGATGCCTCCTGGCCCCCCCTGATGTTCCCGGTGATCATTGTCGGCGGTATCTACGGCGGCATTTTCAGCCCCCCCACAGAAGCAGCAGCAGTCTGCGTGCTCTACGCCTTCCTGCTGGAGTTTGTGGTCTTCCGGTCACTGAAACTGAACGACATTTACAAGATTGCCAAATCCACCGGCTGATCACGGCTGTGGTGTTCATTCTGGTGGCCGTGGGTAATGGCTTCTCCTGGATCATTTCCTTTGCCCAGATTCCCCCCCAGGCCATCCTGGAAGCGGTGGGCGTCAACGAGGCCGGGCCTGTGGGCGTGCTGATTGCCATCTGTGTGGCTTTCTTCATCGCCTGTATGTTCGTCGATCCCATCGTGGTTATCCTGGTGCTGACACCGATCTTTGCGCCGGCCATTCAGGCCACCGGGCTGGATCCGGTGCTTGTCGGTGTGCTGATTACCCTGCAGGTGGCCATCGGTTCTGCCACGCCACCCTTTGGCTGCGACATTTTCACCGCCATTGCCATCTTCAAACGGCCCTACATGGAAGTTATCCGGGGGGGTACGCCTCCGTTCATTTTCATGCTGGTGGCGGCTGCCGGCCTGATCATCGCCTTCCCGGATATTGCCCTGTTCCTGCGTGACATCGCGTTCAGGGACTAGATCCACAGCCACTGATGAAAGGAGAACAACATGTTTAAACGGATTCTGGCCGCTGTGGATGGTTCCAAAACCTCACTCAAGGCTCTGGATAAAGCCATTGAACTGCAGAAACTGATCCCGGACGCGAGATCTACATCCTCTGTGTTTACAAGCATCACAGCCTGTTTGAGGCGTCGTTGTCTATCGGACGGCCCGACGACATGGACATCCCGGACAAGGTGCTGTCTGAGTATGCCAAAGGCGTAGTGAACCACGCCAAGGAGCTGGCCAAGGAGCATGGCGCCACCAAGGTACGCGGTTTCGTCAAGGCCGGCCGGCCCTCGAAGGTGATTGTGAAATTTGCCCAGGACAAGGAAGCCGACCTGATTGTAGTGGGCACCAAGGGCACCAACAGCGACAAGGACGGCACCTTTCTGGGCAGCGTCTCGCACCGGGTTGCCTCCCAGGCCAAGTGCCCGGTGCTGGTGGTCTGAACCGGCGAACCCCCCCTCCACGCAGTGCCGCCGGACAGCATATTCCTTGCTGTCCGGCAATCACGGATTTCCGCAGTCTGCTTGATTTTTCACCGTGCTAGACTGCCTCGCCTCGGATTACTTCTCATTCACAAATCACAAGGCGTCTAGCCATGACTGCAATTGTTGATTTTCTCAACTCGATCCTCTGGGGGGGCTATGTCCTCGTCTATGGCCTGCTTGCCGTAGGTGTCTTCTTTACCATCCGTCTGGGCTTCCTTCAGTTCGTCAATTTCGGCGAAATGGTCCGCGCCATCCGTGGTTCCCGGGAAAGCGACGTACACGGGATTTCTCCGTTCCAGGCCCTGTGCACCAGCCTGGCTTCCCGGGTGGGTACCGGTAACCTTGCCGGGGGGGTTGCGGTTGCCCTGTACCTGGCGGTGCCGGTGCCATTTTTTTTGGATGTGGATGGTAGCCCTCGTCGGTATGGCCACCGGTTACGCTGAAAGCACTCTGGCCCAGCTGTACAAGGTTCGCGACGGCAAGGGCCAGTACCGGGGGGGAGGCCCGGCGGTGTACATTGCCAAAGGCCTGAAAGCGCCCTGGGCTGCGGCCATTTTCGCGGTCTGCCTGATTATCTCCTTCGGCCTGGTTTTCAACGCCGTACAGGCCAACTCCATTGCCGATGCCATGCAGGGCGCCTTTGGTGTGCCCAAGCTGGGTGTCGGCGTGGTCATCGCGGCTTTTGCCGGCATTGTCATCTTTGGCGGTCTGCGCAAGATCGTTCGCTTCGCTGAGTTTGTCGTGCCGTTCATGGCCGGCGCCTACGTACTCCTGGCGCTGGGCGTGATGGCCATGAACATTACCGAAGTCCCGGGCATTCTGGCGCTGATCGTAAAAAGTGCCTTTGGCCTGGAAGAGGCCGCCGGCGGCGCGGCAGGCTCCATTACCGCTGCCATGCTGAATGGCATCAAACGCGGCCTGTTCTCCAACGAAGCCGGTATGGGCTCGGCACCCAACATTGCCGCGACCGCAACCCCCCCGGCTCCGCACCATCCCTCTTCACAGGGTCTGGTTCAGGCATTCGGTGTCTTTATCGATACCATCATTGTCTGTACGGCGACGGCCGTGATGATCCTGTTGGCTGGCGTTCTGGAGCCGGGTTCCGGCGTGACCGGCACCCAGTTGACCCAACAGGCCATGGAAGTACACCTGGGTGAGTTCGGGGGGGGCTACTTTATCGCCATCGCGATTCTGTTCTTCGCCTTCACCTCCATTGTCGCCAATTACACCTACGCCGAGAACGCTTTGATCTACCTGCGCGGCGGCAACACTCTGGGCTTGACCCTGTTGCGGCTCGCTGCGCTGGGCATGGTGATCTGGGGGGGTGGCTACGAAGCGGTGGTCACGGTATTCAATGCGGCGGACGCATCCATGGGGGGGCTGATGGCCACCATCAACCTGATTGCTATCGTTCTGTTGTCCGGCACGGTTGTGAAGCTGACCAAAGATTACCTGGCTCAGCGCAAGGAAGGCCTGGTGCCGCACTTCAAGTCCAAGGACTATCCTGAGCTGCACGAAAAGATCGACAGCAATATCTGGCATTGATGTCAGAGCGTGGCCGCAACTACTCGGTTGCGGCCCGTTTCCTTGGCCTGGTACAGAGCCTGGTCGGCGGCCCGGAACAGCTCGTCGAACTCCGGACAATTCTCCCGCCAGCAAGCAATGCCTGCTGAAATGGTCAGGCTCCCCCCCAGGTTTTCACCCCCCGATGTTCCACTGGCTCGGCTGAGATGGCCGCCCGCAGTTGCTCGGCCCTTTGCCGGGCCTCATCAAGGGACGCCCCCCCGGGCATCAGCACCGAAAACTCCTCACCACCATAACGGCAAACGGTATCACTGCCGCGAAAACAGGTAGCGAGCACGTCACCGACCATTCTCAGCGCCTGATCACCGGCCTCGTGGCCATGACAGTCGTTGAAAAGTTTGAAGTGATCAATATCGAAAATCAGCAGGCATAGCGGCCGATCAGAACGAGCCGAGACTTCCCGCTCATGGCGAAAGAGTTCATCAAAGTAGCGACGATTTTTCAGTCCGGTCAGGCTGTCCTCATAGGAGAATCGTTGCAATTCAGCCTCAAGCCAGCCCAGACAGGGTAATGCCAATTTTCTCAACCGACTGGTATACCCAGGAAATCACCCTTGCGATGCCATAGTCTTTCACCACTGGCGGCAGGTCCGGGCGCTCCAGCATCAACACCCCCCCTTCAGGCCGATTGCCGGAGCGGGCAGACTCTATCCGCAGGAAAAAGCACATCTGAGCCGGTAAATCGTAACTGCGTACCGGGAGTACGGTTTCGGTCAGGACGGACAGGTTCGCCCCCCCCAGTGACGCCGGGAACACATCCTCCGGGGGGGTACCGCCCCCCCAGTGAACCACTCGGTCGTACTGCCCATCGATGCCTCTTCGATAGAAACAACCGGTCATGGGCAGGTAGAGCTCCGGCATGGCTCTTAACAGGGGGGCTCGAACGCTTCCTCAATGCCGGCGCAATCCTGCAGAGCCGCAATCACATCCGCCAGTTTCTGGCTTTTCTTGCTTTCCAGTGCCAACAAGCGGGCCCTGGCGACTTCTCTTTCTGCCAGCGACTCAGCGCGGGCGGTGCGCTCCCGAACCTTCTGTTCCAGCCGGACGTTCAGTTGCTGGAGCTCTTTCTGGGTCTTGCCGTAGTGCCAGACCGAAATACTGACCACCGCCAGCGAGAAACCCAGCGCTCCCCCCCAGCTCACCGGCACCCGGCCCCCCCAGGGCAGGAACCCGTGAGCAACGGCCATATCAACAATCAGCAGCACCGCCAGCCCACCACAAGCCACCACCAGCACCTGCTGCTCCCCCCCGAACAGCACACGAAAGCGTGGCAACACAGCGCCAGCCATCACCACCAGCGAGACCAGAAGCAACACATCAAACACCGGGAAGGTCGAAGAAAGGTCGACCGCGCCGACCAACGCCAGGGCCAGGGCGCTCACCGCCAATCCAAGATGAATCCACACCAGCCAGCTGATCAGCACCGGACGTGCAGCGCCTAGCCATTGCCGCAACAACAAGGCCAACGCCATAGGAATCAGGTAGTAAGAGCCGGCCGCGAGGTAGTCCCACAACAAAGGTTTGTAAGCAATCAACAAGCTCGCCTGGCTCTCAGCCAACAGCATCACCGAGGTCAGGAATGAAAACAGAGCAATGCTGGCGAAACTGCGCTGGCCCCCCCTTTGGATTACGGCGAACACCAGAGCCAGAAAAGCTATCAGAGCCGACAATGCCGAGACTACCAGTTCCTCAGCAGATCCCCCCCCGAGGAGGTATACCGTCAGATCGGCATGATCGGTAATCCCGACCTCCCCCCCCATAACCCTATGTCGGTGTAATTCGAGAATATCCGGAAATAGAGCGTCTCTCCCTGATAATCCTCGGGTAGCCGTATTTCATGCCAGGGCCATCCCTCAAAACGGCCCCCCCTTCCCTCTTGGTCAAAGGTGCCATATTGATAGAGCAATTCACCCCCCCGAAACCAGGCCTGCACAATGATGTCGACGCTATAAACATAAAGGACAGGCTGGTACCAGCTACCTTCCGGCAATTGCACCCTGAACCAGGCATGCTCACGACCATCGCGGCCAGGAGGGTTCGATGGAAAACCAATGTCGTGCCAGTGTTGTGGAGAGTCTTCAAGGATCCACAATGGCGTGCCATCAGGCAAAAACGGGGGGGAATCACCCCCCCAGCGATACTGCCATCCCTCATCCACCGGCTGGATAGCGGCAAATCCAGGCTGGGACAGACAGACCCCCCCGAGGGCGATGATCACCAGCAGAAATCTGATGCGACAAGTGGACGCGTGCAAAGCAGAACCCGCTTTCAGGAGTGATCGTTCCAGTATAAACCGTAAACGCCAGATACAGAACTTTCTCAACTTTTTTGTCGGAGGGTAAACAGCGCAAGCAACGCAGACACCAGCATCAGAAACAGCGCCACCGCGTTCAACACCGGCGTTGAGCTTCCCGCAGACGATTGAACAGGGCCACGGTGAGCGGGGGGGTATCACTACCGGTGAGCATGACCGTGGTATTGAAGTTCTCGAAGGACATCAAAAACGCCATCGCCGCGGCCCCCCCGAGGATGGAGGGAAGCAGCCACGGCAGAGTAACCGTGAACCACGCCACAAGCGGCGTGGCCCCCCCCAGATTCAGGGCGGCCTCTTCCAGCTGTCGGTCAAATTTGCGCAGCCGGGCTGCAATCACCAGAGTAGCAGAGTGGTAATGAAGGTAACCTGCCCCCCCATCACCACCAGTGTCAGCCCCCCCGGCCGGAACAGGTCCAGCTCGATACCCCCCCACAAGCGGGAGACATCGTTGGCCATGCCACTGTAGAAAACCAGAATGGATACACCGAGAATCACGCCCGGAATCACCAGCGGCAGCAGCATCAACAGATACAGCAGCTCCTTGCCGCGAAACTCCACCCGCTCGAACAATACTGCATTCACGCAGCCAAGCCCCCCCACACTGACCAGCGTCACCCAGAACGCAATTTTGGTACTGACCCAGAGCGCACTGAGCAATCCGTCGTCGTGAAACAGCCCGGTACGCCCGTCGGTGCCGTCGGCCAGATACCAGTCCAGGGTAAAACCCTGCCACGGTAATGACGGGAACGGCGAGTCGTTGAATGCGAACACGGCCGTCACCAGCAAAGGCAACGCCAGGTACAGGAAAAAGGCCAACAGATAGCTCAGGTAAAGGGCATCAAACAACCGGGACCGAGGTACAGAGCGGATCATGACATCACCCCCCCATAACCTTGCGCAGGGATTGCCCGGTCAGCTTCAGGCCCAGCCAGACCAGCAGCGACGACAATACCAGTAGCAAGACCCCCCCCAAAGCCGCACCCTGCTCCCAGTTAAACCGGGTGATGAACTGGGTGAAAATCTGCTGGGTAAACCAGGCACTGTCTTTGCCCCCCCCATCAGAATCGGCGTGAGGTAACTGCCCAGGGTGAGCATGAACACCACAATACAGCCGGAGACAATGCCGGGCATGGCCCAGGGAATCACCACCTCCCGCAGCACGGTACCGTGGCCACCGCCCAGATCATAGCCGGCCTCAACCAGGTTCTCGTCCATGCCATCGAGCGTGGTCACCAGCGGCACCACCATAAACAGCAGGCCGTTGTAGACCAGGCCGATGATCACCGCGACATCGTTGTAGAGCATCTCCACCGGGCCATCCACCCAGCCCAGCGCCTGCAGCCAGGAACTGAACAGGCCGCTCTCCCGCAACAGGATCATCCAGCCGTAAGTACGCACCAACTCGCTGGCCCAGAACGGGATCAGGCAAGCCAGGAACAGAATACCCTTGCTCCTCCCACGGGCCAGGCGGGCAATGTACCAGGCAATGGGAAAGGCAATCAGCAGGGTGAGGAAGGTGGTGAACAGGGACATGACCCCCCCGGTACGCACGAAGGTACGCCAGTAGTAGGATTCACTGAAGAAATTCTGGTACTGCTCCAGCCCCCCCCAGGCCAGGGTATCCCAGCTTTCCCGCACCTGGAACGACACCCGCAACATCTGCAGATGGGGGGGCACCAGCACCAATAGCACTATCCAGAGCAGGAAAGGCGCCAGCAACAGCCACAGCGAGAAACGGCTAACCGAGCTATTCACTGGGGGGGCGAAGCTCCAAATACCCGGGCCAGGTCCGGATCCCACGACAGCTCAAGATGGCCGTCCGGCGTCAGCGCCGGCGCCGTGCCGTCCTGGGGGGGGAGTCGAGCGAATAGTGCCTGGCCATTGCTTTCGGCTTCAACCCGGCTGTTGGCGCCATCAAACAGCGTGGTCCGGACTCGGGTCTGCAGTGAGGAGGAACCCCCCCCGCCCGCAGCCGTTTGCGATAACGACAATGATTCCGGCCGAATATACAGTTCTGCCTGGGCACCGGGTGCCAGGCCCGCCGACGCAACCCGACCGCGTACCACCGCACCATCGCTCAGACGAACAGCCGCCACATCATCGGCCACGGACACCACCGTCCCCCCCGCCAGGCGATTGTTGTCGCCGACAAACCCCCCCGCGACAAAAGGCGTTGCCGGCTGCCGGTAAAGCTCCTCCGGCGGCGCCACCTGCTCGAAGCGGCCATTTTTCATCACCGCCACCTGATCTGACATCACCATGGCTTCGGACTGGTCATGGGTGATGTACACAAAGGTGGTACCAAATTGCTTTTGCAGGTGCTTGAGCTCGATCTTCATCTGCTCCCGCAGTTTCAGATCCAGGCCCCCCCGAGAGGCTCATCCAGCAACAACAAGGTGGGTTCGAGCACCAGGCAGCGGGCCAGGGCCACGCGCTGGCGCTGGCCACCCGACAATTCCTGGGGGGGATCGCGATTTTCCAGTTCCGGCAGCCCCCCCACCTGTTCCAGCACCCGTGCAATCCGCTTGCGGCGCTCGGCCGCCGGCACCTTCTTGCGCTTCAGGCCATAGCCAATGTTGTCACCGACGGACATGGTGGGGGGGAACAGCGCCAGGTGCTGAAACACCATGTTCACCGGGCGCTTGTTGGGGGGGGCACCTCATTCATACGCTGGCCGCGGATGAAGATATCCCCCCCTTCATCCGGCTTGTCGAAGCCCGCCAGCAGCCGCAGGAGGGTGGTCTTGCCGCAACCCGACGGCCCCCCCAGAATGGAGAAGAAGGTACCCGCGGGAACATCCAGCGACACATGGTCCACCGCCGCGTTGTTTCCAAAGCGGCGGACCAGTCCGCTGCAGGACAGGTCAGACTCTGTTGCCATAAGGATCAGTTCGCTGCCTGGACGCGATCCAGCACCTGCCCTTCCATGGCTTCCAGCCCCCCCGGTGGTACTGGCGGATACCATTTGATGTTGTTGATGGCTTCTTCATCGAAGCTCAGGCGATAGGCATCCCGCAGCTCAGCGTTCACAAACTCATCGGCGCCTTTGGAGGCCGTGAAGTTGCCGGAGGCATTGGTGATTTTGGCCGCAATTTCCGGCTGCATCACGAAGTTTATCCACTTGTAGGCGGCTTCTTCGTTCTCGCTGCGGCGTGGGATGGCAAAGGTATCAATCCAGCCCAGGGCTCCGGATTCCGGCGCCACAAAGCGGATGTCCGGGTTCTCCGCATTCAGCTTCCAGCCGCCGGCATCCCAGGCCATGGCAGCGGTCACTTCTCCGGTACGAAGCAGCGACAGCAGTTGGTCGCCACCGGTCCAGTAGGTTTTCACGTTGTCTTTGCAGTCGATCAGTTTGTCTTCCACTTTCGCCATGATGGACTGGTACTCGTCCCGGTCTTCATAGGCCGCAAACGGATCCATGCCCATGGCGAAGGCAAAGCCGATCAGCGTCGGCCGCTTCAGGCGGTAACTCACTTTGCCAGCCACTGCCGGGTCACACAGATCGGTGTAATCGGTAACGGTGTCCGCGACGGAACTGTGCACAATCAGGCCACTGGTACCCCCCCAGACCGAGGGCACACCGTAGGATTGACCATCCAGAGCCGTCGACTCCTGAGTCGCATTCACCATCGACGCCTGCAACTGGCCGGTATTGATGCGGCTGTAATCAATGGGCTTGTAGATGTTGAACTGGCGCTGTACACCCACGATGCGATCCTGGCTCGGCTGGGCCAGATCAAAGCCAGCGCCACCGGTGGCCCGAAGCTTGGAGATCATGTCTTCGTTGTTGGACAAGGTGATCTTTACATCAATTCCGGTTTCTTCCTCGAACTGGGCGACCACCTCATCCGGGGGGGCGTAGCCACCCCCCCAGGTAATCAGGCGAAGTTCTTCCGCCAGCAGGTTGCCGGAAGCTGTGGTTGCGGCCAGCAGGGTGGCCAGTGCTGATATCCGTGTCTTGCGCAGTGCCATGGTGGTTCATTCCCCCCCTGAAACGGTGTTATGCGAACTCGCTAAGGTTTTGTTATCAGGAAGTTATAGACCATGTATTTCAGTTTTGTGAAACCTGGACAATAAAAAAAACGGAGGCCGAAGCCTCCGTTTTCCAGGTTCATGATGCTCTTCCGGTTACTGACCGGACTTCAACATTTCCCAGTATTTGGCATACACCTGCAGCGCCTCGTCGCCAATGTCGGTCTGGAACTCGGCATTGATCATGTCGGTGGCGTTGGGGGGGTAGCTGGCCCGGTCGTTCGCAACGGCGTCATCCAGCAGATCCCGGGCCGCCAGGTTGGGTGTGGCGTAGCGATCTCTTCGCTGATCAGGGCCGAGATTTCCGGCTGCAGCACAAAGCTGATGAACTGGTGAGCGGCTTCCGGGTTCTTGGCGTTCTTGGGAATCACGAAGCTGTCCAGCCAGGCGATGATGCCTTCTTCCGGATACACGTATTCCAGGGAATCCAGAGTATCGCGGCCCATGACGGCTTCGCCGTTCCAGATCATGCCCACGTCGGTTTCACCTTCCAGGTACGGCATGCGGGGGGGGCATCCGAGTTAAAGGTACGCACAGACGGCATCAGCTCGGTCAGCTTCTCATAGGCTTCCTCGATTTCCTGAGGGTCAGTACTGTTACCGGAGTAACCCAGAACCCGCAGTCCCACGTGAAAGACTTCACGCATGTCGTTGGTCAGCATGACCCGGCCTTCAAAGCGCTCATCCCACAGATCAGCCCAGGCGGTAACTTCGCCTTCCACATCCGCGGTATCAACGGCCAGGCCGGTGGTGCCCCCCACAAGTAGGGCACGCTGTACTGGTTTTCCGGGTCGATATCCAGGTTCACCAGTTCCGGATCCAGGTTGTCGAAACCTTCAATCTTGCTGCGATCGATGGGCATTAGCAGGTCTTCCTGCCGCATCTTGCTCACGTAGTAGGTGGAGGGCACGGCCAGGTCGTAGGCGGCGCTCTCATCCAGCAGTTTCAGCCGGGCATACATGGCTTCGTTGCTGTCGTAGGTGGTGTAGACCACCTGGATACCGGTTTCCTCAGTAAAGCGATCCAGAACTTCCTGGGGGGGCATGTACTCAGACCAGTTGTACAGGTTCAGAACCTTGGGCTCCTCAGAACCACTGCAGCCAGTCAGGCCCACCGCCAGCAGGCCGGCCAGTGCCAGTTTCTTCATCGTTTGCTCCTTAACAGTATCCATTGAGACAAGATCAACATGACCAGTGAGAATACCAGTAGCAGGGTGCCAAGGGCATTCACTTCGGGCTTCAGGCCCACCCGCACCATCGAATAGATGCGCAATGGCAGAATTTCATAACTCGGGCCACTGACAAACGTACTGACCACCACGTCGTCCAGTGACAGTGTAAACCCCCCCAGCAGCCAGCCCGCCAGCAGGGCCGGCATGATCACCGGAATCAGTACCGTGCGGGTCATGGTGAAATCGTTGGCGCCCAGATCCCGGGCCGCTCCGGCAGGCGTTCGTCAAACCCGCTGAGCCGGGCCATCACGGTGATGACCACAAACGGCAGGCAGAAGGTAACGTGGGCCAGCAACAGGGATACATACCCCCCCAGCTGCAGCCCCCCCACCAGCAGAAACAGCGCCAGCAGCGAAATCGCCAGGACAATTTCCGGCGACATCATCACCACAAACAGCATGCCATTGAGTACTTTCTTGCCCCCCCGGAACCGGTATCGGTGCAGTGCCAGTGCGGTGAGCGCGCCGATCAACGTCGACACAGTGGCCGCGGAGAGCGCCAGCCAGAGGGAATTCCACATGGCCTGCACCATGGCCCGGTTGTTCAACAGGGCTTCGTACCAGCGCAGGCTCAGGCCACCCCCCCATTCGTAACCGGTGCGGGAATCGTTGAAGGAGAACACCACGAGTACCACGATAGGCACGTACAGCAGCAGATACACCAGCGTCAGGTAGGTGCGGGGGGGCAGCCAGCGATTCATACACCGTCCTCCCCCCCGATCCGCCGTTTACTCAGGCGGTGGGCGAACATCAGGAACGCCATGGCCAGGGTCAGCAGGATGCTGGCAGCGGCACCAAAGGGCCAGTTGCGGGCATCCAGAAACTGGTTCTTGATGACGTTACCCACCAGCAGGTTGCGGGAACCGCCCAGAATATCAGGCACAAAGAACAACCCCCCCATGGCCGGCAACAGCACCAGCATGATGCCCGCCAGCACCCCCCCCGGCAGGTCAGCGGCACGATCACATGGATAAACGTGGACAGGCGCCCCCCCGCGCCCAGATCGTGCGACGCCCTCAGGTAGTCTTCCCGCAGGTCTTCAAACACGGAGTAGAGCGGCAGGATCATGAACGGCAACAACAGATACACCAGCCCGATAATCACCGCCCCCCCCTCGGTATACAGCAGTTGCATGGGCTCATCGATCACACCAAGCGACATCAAACCATTGTTGAGCAGGCCGTTGGTGGCCAGGATCAACTTCAGGGCGTAGGTTCGAACCAGGGAATTGGTCCAGAACGGCACGATAAGCAGGAAGATCAGCAGCACCTGATTGCGTTTGCCGACCTTGGACAACGCCCACGCAAACGGGTAGCCGATCAACAAACACACCAGCGTCGTCATGGCCGCCATGTACAGGGAGTGCAGGAACACTTCCAGGTACAGCGGATCGAGCAGTTGCCGATAGGCATCCAGGGTCAGCGGCAGCGAAATAAAGGAGCCCGGGTCCCGGGTCATTACACTGGCACCGACCACCAACAGGTTGGGGGGGGTCAGCACCAGAAACAGCAACCAGCCCCCCCAGACCAGCACCAGCACCGCCGCACGGAACGGCTGCTGTGTCAGGCTACGCATCGGTGCCTTCTTCCTCTGGCAGAGCTTCCGGCTCAGTGGGTAACAGCCATTCCCAGCCATCAACCCAGCTCACTTTGACCGGCTCGCCAAGGCGATAGTCGAAGGTAGGGTCGTCTTCGTCGAAGAATTCCGACGCCAGCACCTCGGTGCCATCCTCAAGATGAATCACCGAATCCAGGGTACTGCCCTTGTAGTTACGTTCAACGATCTTGCCAGCCACACCATCCTCATCGTCCGGCGCCAGTACACGGATATCCTCGGGGGGGCGCAACAGCACATGCAGGGACTGGCCACCGGAGACCGGGAAATCCGGCTTGCGGAAGGTACGCTTCAGGCCGAACACATCCACGGTGATAGTGTCGTCGCCGTTGGCTTTGTCCACCCGGCCCGGGAAGAAGTTAGTTTCACCGACAAAACGGGCGGTAAACAGGTTAGCCGGGCGCTCGTAGACTTCCCGCGGCGTCCCCCCCAGTTGCTGGATCAGGCCGTCTTTCAACACCACCACCCGGTCGGACATGGACAGGGCTTCTTCCTGATCATGGGTGACAAACACAAAGGTGATACCCAGCTCCCGCTGCAGGCGTTTGAGCTCAACCTGCATGGTGCGGCGCAATTTGTAATCCAGCGCCGACAACGGCTCATCCAGCAACAGTACCTTCGGGCGCTTGACCACCGCACGGGCAATGGCCACCCGTTGCTGCTGGCCGCCGGACAACTGATGCGGCTTGCGCCGGGCGAAGTCCTCGAGCTGGACCATGGCCAGGGCATCCTCGACCCGCTCCCGGATTTCCTGCTTCGGCCGCTTTTCCATTTTCAGGCCATAGGCCACGTTGTCGAAGACCGACATATGAGGAAACAGCGCGTAGTTCTGGAATACCGTGTTCAGCGGGCGGTGCTCCGGCGGGGGGGTGTGAGTCAGGTCCTGATCGCCCAGCGCGATGGTGCCGTCATCCGGATGCTCGAAACCCGCCATCATCCGCAACAAGGTGGTCTTGCCGCAACCGGAGGGCCCCCCCAGGAGGGTAATGAACTCGCCGTCAAAAATGTCCAGATCCAGTGAATCCAGCACTTTTTTTGCCGTCGAACTGTTTGGTGAGATTGCTCAGAGATAGCAGTGTCTGTTTCATCGGCCCTGCCCAACGTTTGAGCGGCGTATTTTTCCAGAAACAGACGCAAACAAAAAGGGGGGGCGTGCGGATATTCCCTGACCACGCCCCCCCTCCTGTTTTCCAGCCCTGTCAGGCCCGATTGTCACGCAGCGGTTTTACTGCTCCGCGACACTGTTCAGATACGCCTTGTCCGAAATGTTAGTCCAGGGGGGGCGCACCTGCTTGAGGTATTCACGCTGTGAGGTGATGATTTCATTCGCCAGTTCGTCTTTCTCGGCAAATTCATCCAACAGGCGATTGGTGGTTTCTCGAAGGGCGGTAATAACCTCCGGAGGAAACACCTTGTGAGTCACATCCGGGTATTCCTGCTTCATCTTCTCCCAGGCCACACCGCTTTCGTGGGTGCTCTGGATATACATGTCATACGCTGCGGTACGCATGGAGACCCGCAGGATAGCCTGCAGATCAGCCGGCAGCTTGTCCCAGGTTTTCTTGTTGATCAGGAACTGCACTTCGGCATTGGGCTCCTGCCAGCCGGAGTAGTAATACTTGGCAATCTGGTGAAAGCCCATCTGCAGATCCAGCGCTGGGCCAACCCATTCAACGGCATCGATGGTGTTGCGCTCAAGCGCGGTATACAGCTCGCCCGGCGGCAGGTTGGTGACCGCCACGCCCACTTCCGACATAACCTCGCCGGCAAAGCCGGGGGGGGTGCGCATTTTCAGGCCTTTCAGGTCCTCCAGAGACTTGATCTCTTTCCGGAACCAGCCACCCATCTGATTGGCCGTGTTGCCACCCGGGAAGGACAGCAGCCCGAAGGGTTCATATACCTTCTGCATCAACTCCATGCCGTCGTCGTGGTAGAACCAGGCATACATCTCCGGCGCAATCATGCCGAAGGGTATGGTGGTGAAGTACATGGCGTTGGGAATGGTGCCCTTGTAGTAATAAGAGGCGGTGTGGCCCATGTCGTACTGGCCGTTACGGACCAGATCGAAAATACCGAAAGGGGGGGCCTTGTGCTTGTTGGAGGAATCAATCCGGATCTTCAGCCGACCGCCGGACATTTCCTCGGCCATGGCCGCCATGTTGCGGGGGGGCGCATCCCCCCCCAGCAGGCCGGAATTTGGCCCCCCCCAGGTTTCCGCGAGACGCAGGGTAAAGGTTTCTTCAGAGACCGCGAAAGGGCTGGCCAGCAGGCCAAGAGTGCTGACCGCCGCCAGCAGGGTTTTACGCAGGGACATAGTGTTGGCTTCCATTGTTATCAGTTTTTGATTCAAATATGCCTGAATGATCCATCATAACGACGAAAGCCGACCGCGCCAATGTGGCGGGCCGGCTTTCTTATGAGGGTAATCAGACCTTGAACTGGCCAACCAGCTCGCGCAGATTCTCTCCCAACCGGGCCAGTTCGTGGCTGGCCTCATTGGTCTGGGTCACGCCGGTGTCGCTGCGCTGGGCCGCGTCGACAATCCGCACCACGTTCTGGTTGATCTCTTCCGCCACCTGGCTCTGCTGTTCAGCGGCGGTCGCAATCTGAGTCACCTGATCGTGGATCTGGGTCACTGACGTCACGATGGTGTTCAGTGCACTGGTGGCATGATTGATGCGTTCAACCGTCGCCTCCGAACTCTTGCGGGAGTTGTTCATACGCTCCACCGAAGCCTTGGACTCCGCCACAAAGCCATCAATCATTTCCCGGATCTGATCAGCCGATTCGGCAGACCTCTTGGCCAACTGCCGCACTTCGTCGGCAACCACCGAGAAGCCGCGACCATGCTCGCCCGCCCGGGCTGCCTCAATGGCAGCGTTCAAGGCCAGCAGGTTGGTCTGCTCGGTAACCGCGTGAATCACGTCCAGCACCTGCTGGATATCGTTCGACTTCTCGGCCAGGGCATTGATGCTGCGAGCGGTGTCTTCCATTTCCTGGGACAGCTGATTGACCGCCCCCCCCTGGGCGCTATCAATGGTCTCGCCACCCTCTTTGGCCATGCGGTCCGCATCGGAAGCTGCGCCTTCCACCTCATTGGCATTGCCGGAGATTTGCTGAATCGTTGCCGCCATTTCGTTGATGGCCGAAGCAATCTGGTCGGTTTCCGAACCCTGCTCCTGAACCGACTGGCGGGTTTCATTCGCCACCCGGCTGAGTTCTTCAGCCGCCGAAGCCACCTGGTCGGTGGTAGAGCCGACCTCACGGATGGTGTCCTGAATCTTGATGACGAAGTGGTTGAAGCGGCGGCCCAGAACGGCCAGCTCATCTTTACCATCTTCCGGCAGGCGCTGGCGCAGGTCGCCCTCTCCGTCGCAATCTCCCGCATCATGTCGCTGACCTTGTTCAGCGGCGCAGTCACGGTGCGGCCAATGACCAACCCGATTACCAGTGAAATCACCACCACCACAATGGTCAGCAGTAAAATGAAGCCCATAGCAGACGTCATGGTTGCATCGATTTCTTGCCGGGCAGCGGCCACCGCTCTCTGAACATCGGTTACATACACGCCGGAACCTATCATCCAGTCCCAGCCCGGAATGATAGTGGAGTAGGAGACTTTCGGTTCCACCTGGCCGGTAGCAGGGTTCGCCCACTCATAAGGCATGAAGCCATCATCACCTGTCGCATCGAACAACCCGCGAACCAGCTTTTGGGTGTTCGGATTGGTAGTCGGCCCTTCCTTGGAGGGATCCGGTGCATAGGCGAGATTGAACAGGCTGCGATCATAGGCGAAGACATAGTTGTTCTGACCGAACTTGATTGACCGCAACCGCTCTCGCGCCTCTTCCTGCGCCTCCTGCTCCGTAAAACCTGGAGTGGACTTGGCCTCAAGCACCACGGATTTCGCGGTTTCAACCAGGTTTTTCAAACCTTCCTTGCGCGCTTCCAACAGTTCCTGCTCGAGGCGTTCCAACTCTGCCTCTCCATTGGCCCGGATCTGGTTCGCCGTAATCCATGCAATTGTTCCAGCCGTAATCAGTACAGGCACCAACACTCCAATCAGAAGCCGTGTTCTGATGGTCAGGTTGCTCATGAAGGTCATGGTCTTCGCTCCGGGGGGGTCATCTCTTGTAATCCTTTGATTATGCACAAACGCAGCCCGCACTCCGTTGCAGTTTGTTAAAAGCTGTATACCAAACGCAGGTCCGGAACAGGTTTTTGTGTAAACAAGCCCGTCATATCAGGGTCATACGTCTAAATACTTATCGGCCGTCATGTAAACGACTTGAGGCTGTGTCAGACTAAGGTCTGAATATTCAGCTCATGAGCAAGCATGCATGAAACGGCTTTTTCTTATCCGCCACGCCAAATCGAGCTGGAACGACGACAACCTCTGCGATCAGGAACGCCCGCTGAATGACAGAGGCCAAAGCCAGCTTGCGCCGCTCGCGCGGGCACTGAGATGCCTGGGCGCGCTGTCTGGCGCCGTTTATGCAAGTCCCGCTGTGCGAGCCCAGCAAACGCTGGCAGGCGCACTCAGCGTCGACGCCCAGCCGGCCCAAGTCGTCACCGAAAACGAGCTTTACACCTTCGACTTCCGGCGTCTATTACGCTGGCTGCAGAATCTGGATAACAACCACCAGAACCGCATTACCCTTATTGGCCACAACCCGGCATTACTCGAACTGGCCGCCTTTCTGGCGCCTCAGGCTCCGTTCGAATTGCCAACCGCCAGTATCCTTGAGATCCGGCTGCCGGTAAGGCACTGGAAGAAAGTGGACAAAAACAAGGGTGCACTGGAAACCTTCCTGACGCCTCGTGATTTCAGTTACAACGAATTCCGGCGCAAGAACCGAAAAGCCAGTCCCGGCGCCACTGAACTGGACCAGAACACACTCCCGGAGGTTTTGCAGCAGCTGACCAATCAGTTGGAACTGCTGACCCCCCCGGGGGGGGTCATTCTGGGGGGGCTGGATGACGAATTTCTGCACCAGTACCGCATTGCCCTTCGCCGCAGCCGGGCCATTGCCGAACCCCCCCTGGCCGAGATTACCGGCGATCGCCAACTACAGGAGCATATCCGAGAACTGAAGCGACATGCCCGGGCCACCAGCGCTGCGGGATCTGCACGTATTTCTTCAGGATATCCCCCCCGAGCTGTGCCACGACAACCCACAACTCTGCACCACGCTGACCGACTGGGCGCGGCTCAGGCATCTAAAGCACAGCGCAAACTGGCCAAACGCCTTGGCCAGAAACGCTACCAGCAAAGCCTGTCGCGCTGGCAAGACTACATTGAGTCCAAATCTTTTCATAAGCTGGCTGCAAACCTGCGGAAAAAAAAGACATCCAGGCCGCGACAAACCGGCGCCTGAAGCAGTTCAACCGAAAAACCGCAGAACTGCTGCACACCGCTCCGGATGAAGCCCTGCACCAGCTGCGCAAGAACCTCAAGCGTATCCGCTATCTTCTGGAACTGGATGCCCGGTACAGCAAGCCATTCAGGAAAGAGCTACGCCAGCGACAGGATCTGTACGGCCGTTTCCAAGATCTGCATGTCCAGATCGAGCTGACCCGGCGATTCCTCGCCGACCATCCGGAGTGCGACGGGGGGGTGTCACTGACTGGCAAACTTGAGCAAGAGAAAGCCAATACCCGCAGGCAAATACTGGCTATGGGAGGCTGAACGTCTGAGGCCTAGTGTCCCGTCTGGCTAATTCCTTAATCTACTGCTTGCCTCTGAGGACTCTGAAAAACCGAAGAACGTCGTTCTGCTGGCTCGATTTGGAACCACCAAACCTTCACCAGCACGCCTAGCTCTTCGGTTTTTCAGAAGCTTAGTAGGTTAAGGAATTAGCCAGACGGGACACTAGTCAGATCCGGATCATGCGGGCCTCAAGAAGAAGGTTCGGGCCGAGCTTGGCCACCCGGACCTGTTCCGGATTCAGGCCCAGGTCTTCCAGGGTCTCATGGATGTCGTCCAGCGCATCGTCTTTCGGTGCCGCCAGCAACAGCTCCCGAACTGACTCCAGAACCATCTTCACCGGCACCGTCATAAAGTAGACCGAAATCACCAGCATCATTACCGGGTCGGCATACACGGCCAGCTCCGCCCAATGACTGCGTTCCAGCAGCCAGGCCGCGCCAAAACCAATCATTACGGCAGCGCTTAGGGCACTGTCCATCAGCCACTGGCGCTGTTCCGCCTGCACCAGCCCCCCGAACCA
>JDSH01000085.1_pt1 | contig 33928 bp, 50 predicted proteins | sample 199451 | NCBI WGS metagenome assembly JDSH01 (sample SAMN02584198, study PRJNA231836) | bioreactor metagenome | isolation source: continuous culture bioreactor electron acceptor NO2- transfer2 day 38 after... | place: Germany: Bremen | reverse complement strand
TCCCTGACTATTACTGTGAAGCTGATCGGCCGTGATGGGGGGGAACGCTTCCAAAAAAATTTTGAGGGCCATGGATGGCCCGAAATAAGCGCACATGGATGTGCTTGTAGCGGTTTTTTGGAAGCGTTCCCCCCCAGCGCGGCCCACACCGAAACCTAAAGGCTAGGAGGGAGGCTACCCCCCCTCAGGCTCCAAGAACTATTCTTCAACCCGCAAAACGATCTTGCCAGTGGCCCGACGCCCCCCCGTGAGTGCCCCCCCAAGCGCCGCCGCATATTCCTCGAACGGGAAAACCTCGCTGACCTTGGGATCGATCTTGCCGGCGGCATACATCTGCAACAGCTCCATCATGTTCTGGGCGCTGGTCTGCGGCTCGCGCTGGGTGAAACTCCCCCCCCAGAATACACCTACCACAGAACAGCCCTTGAGCAGCGTCAGGTTCGCGGGAATCTTGGGGGGATATCCCTGCGGCAAAGCCGATCACCAGGTGGCGGCCGTTCCAGCCCATGGTGCGCAGGGCCTGTTCGGTGAAATCTCCGCCGACCGGGTCGTAGATCACATCCACACCTTTACCCTTGGTCAGTTTCTTCACCGCATCTTTCAGCGATTCCTCGGTGTAGTTCACCAGTTCATCGGCGCCGGCTTCCTTGGCCACCGCGAGTTTTTCAGCGGAGCTGGCCGCCGCAATCACTTTCGCTCCCATGGCCTTGCCCAGCTCCACGGCCGCCAGGCCAACACCGCCGCTGGCGCCGAGTACCAGCAAGGTTTCGCCAGACTGCAGGTTGCCACGCTGCTTGAGCGCGTAATAGGAGGTGCCATAAACCATCATGAAAGCCGCGGCTTTCTCATCGGACATAGAGTCCGGGATTGGCAACAGGTTGGATTCGGGAGCAACCACTTCTTCGGCGAACGCACCCCCCCAGCCGGTCAGGGCGGCTACCCGGTCTCCGGGTTGGAAACGGGTGACTTTTTCGCCCACCTCGAGCACTTCACCGGACAGTTCACCGCCGGGGGGGGAAAACGGCATGGGCGGCTGGAACTGGTATTTGCCCTGAATGATCAGGGTGTCCGGGAAGTTCAGGCCTGCAGCCTTGACCCGGATTTTTACGCCGCTGCCTTTTACGTCCGGGCTGGCAATGTCTTCGATGACCAGATTCTCTGCCGGGCCATAGTCTTTGCACAGAATGGCTTTCATGGTTGCTCCTGGGCTGTCTGTCTTACCCTGATGGCGTCAGGGCGGGTCTGATTTGATGTTGTAATTGACCCGGATCAAGCTAAACGCACAGAGCCCGTGAAGCAAATCAAGGCTGCTTATTCATGGCAATAAGCCCGGCTGATAAGCCGGCGGATTCAGAACATTACAGCGCCCGCTACCACGGCGACGATGATCATCACACCGGCGGCCAGAAGCCCATACCTGACGCCGGTAGACAGGGTTTGTGAGTGTTGAACCGGGCTGGGCTGTCTTCGTCGTGATTGACCAGTTTCTGGTCTTCGCTGGAGCGCCGAATCAGGCCAATCATTTCCTCACACTGGTGGCTGGAGAACGCCGCCGGGTTGAAGTCCGGTAACTGGTGCTTGTCCAGAAAGGCCTGCACGTCGGATGACAGGGGGGGTACATACTTCATCGACCAGTTGGAGAAGGTCGGGACGTCCAGCGGCTCTTCAATCAGCATGCGGATATTGCGGTGGCGAGAGTCCTGACGGATTCGTTCGAAGGTTTCCCGGACAAATTCTTCCTCGCCCTCAAGGTACTGGAAAAACCGGTTGTCGCCATAATACAAGCCACCGACCAGGCCTGCCCGACCGTTATTTCTTCGGGACACCATGAGAATTCTGGCCACGTGGGGGGGTTCGACACCCTTTTCCAGGGGGGGCTGGGCTTCAAACGTTGCTTCGCTGGCGTAGGCGAGTCGCATCAGGGCCATATTGCAGTACTCCGGATCAATCAAACGGGAAACAAGGCAGTGATACGCGTAACTGTCGCGCAACAGATCACATTGGCCGAATCGGCCATCAACGCCTGAAGATGAATCCCGGGACGAATTCCGCTATTCTTCCAGCCTTTCACCCACGCCCCCCCGGACCGAATTTCGTCAAATCAGAGCTGCCCCCCCATGTTTGACATCATCTATACTCTTGAAATGATTGGCGTTGTGGCGTTTGCCATTTCCGGCATGATCGTCGCCCGGTCCAAAAACATGGATCCGGTGGGTGTTTTTGCCATCGGTTTTATTACCGCTCTGGGTGGCGGCACATTGCGGGATCTGATCATGGACAATCACCCGCTGTACTGGATCAAGCACCAGGAGCAGCCGATCATGATCCTGGCCATGGCAATCGTGTTCAGCTACTGGAGCCGGGCCCATTCCCTGAAAGAATCGAGAATCGTCTTCCCGGACGCCATCGGCCTTGGCATTTTTTTCCATTCTCGGTGCGCAACTGGCTCTCGATCTGGGCCACTCCTGGTTTATCGCTTCCATGCTGGGTGTAATGACAGGCTGCTTCGGCGGCGCCCTGCGTGACACCCTGTGCAACGAAGTTCCCTTTATTTTCCGCAAGGACCAGATCTACGCCTCTATCGCCTTCGCCGGTTGCTGGCTGTACTTTGTGTGCCAGTGGTTGCTGGAGAGCGAATCCATGGCGCTGACTATTGGCCTGCTGTTTATCGTGATTGTTCGCATGCTCGCGGTGCGCTTTGATATCCGCCTGCAACGAGACCAGATGCTGAACTGAACTCTGAATCATCCTTGGCGTGAGGCGCCTGAGCCGGTAACATTGCCGTTTTTTTCACCCAATTCACGTTTTCCGCACGCAAACTGACTTTCAAACTCCCTAATCCAGGCATTCTAGAGGCAGACCCAAGTCATGCTTGAACGACTGTTCCAACTCCAGGCCCACGGCACCACTGTCCGTAAAGAAGTGGTAGCTGGCATTACCACCTTCCTGACCATGGCCTACATCATCGTGGTCAACCCCCCCAGCATCCTGTCGTCCACCGGCATGGATTTCGGAGCCGTTTTCGTGGCCACCTGTCTGGCCGCAACCATCGGTACGCTGATTATGGGCCTCTGGGCAAACTATCCAATTGCCCTGGCCCCCCCCGGCATGGGCCTGAACGCCTTTTTCTCGTTCACGGTCGTCGGCAGTATGGGATACAGCTGGGAAGTGGCGCTGGGCGCTGTCTTTCTCTCCGGGTTTATTTTCTTCATTCTGAGTGTGGTCAAGATCCGGGAATGGATCATCAACAGCATTCCGATGTCCTTACGCTTTGGCATTTCCGCCGGCATCGGATTCTTTCTTGCTCTGATCGCACTGAAAAACGCCGGCATCGTGGTAGATAACCCTGCGACCCTTGTGGGTCTGGGCGACATTAAAGTGGCTGAGAGCCTGCTGTTCTTCGCAGGATTCGTACTGATCTGTGCACTTTCATTCCGCAGAATCACCGGCGCCGTAATGATCGGCATCCTTGCTGTTACCGTGGCCGCCATGATGCTTGGCATGGTGGAATACAAAGGTTTTGTGTCTGCCCCCCACCCAGCCTTGCCCCCCCCACCTTTATGCAACTTGATCTGGCCGGCGCACTGAATGTTGGCATGATCAGCATTATCTTTGCCTTTCTGTTCGTGGATCTTTTCGATACCTCCGGCACCCTGATCGGAGCAGCCCAGCGTGGTGGATTGCTGGATAAAGATGGCAAGCTGCCCCCCCGTCTCGGACGAGCTCTGATGTCGGATTCCGTCGCAACCATGTCAGGCGCAGCCTGGGTACCTCAACCACCACCAGCTATATCGAATCAACCGCTGGCATTTCCGCCGGTGGTCGCACAGGACTGACGGCTGTTGTCGTCGCCCTGCTTTTCCTCGCCTGTTTGCTGCTGTCACCGATCGCGAGCATCATCCCTGCCTATGCGACCGCACCGGCCCTGTTCTACGTCGCCGTGCTGATGGCAAGCGGCCTCAAACTGATCGATTGGGATGACATCACCGACGCCGCACCAGCGATCGTCACGGCACTGACCATGCCGCTGACCTTCTCTATTGCAAACGGCATTGCCCTGGGTTTCATCACCTACGCCGTGATCAAGGCGTTGTCTGGCCGCTGGTCCGATCTTAACGCCAGTGTCGTTACCATTGCCGTTGTATTTGTTCTGAAATTCATGTTCCTGGACGCCGCCTGAGCGGCGCCCAGAGTAATCACCGGATCCGCCCATGGACTATTTTTCCGAGAGCATCAAGAAAGCCATCCGCACTGTGCCGGACTGGCCCAAACCCGGCGTCTCCTTCCGGGACATCACCACGGTCCTTCAGGACAAAACGGCATTTCGTAAACTGATCGATGCCTTTGTCCATCGCTACCATGGCCAGCACATTGATGCGGTTGCCGCCGTCGATGCCCGAGGCTTCATTATTGGCTCGGCGCTGGCCTACGAGCTGAATGCCTCTCTGGTACTCGTGCGCAAGAAGGGCAAACTGCCCTTCGACACCCTGGTGGAAGACTACGAACTGGAATACGGCACGGCTTCCGTCGAGCTACACGAAGACGCTTTCAAACCCGGCGACAAGGTCATCCTGGTGGACGATCTGATTGCCACTGGCGGCACCATGCTGGCCGCAACCCGTCTGATCCGCCGTATCGGTGCTGAAATCGTAGAGGTCGCAGCCATGATTGATCTGCCGGATCTGGGTGGCTCACGCAAGCTGCAGGAAGAAGGTCTGCAGGTTTATACTGTCTGCTCATTCGAAGGAGACTGAGCGGAGGCGCCACCATGGGCGATTATCAGCATCACTGGAAAGATGGAACACCGGTTCATCTTCCCCCCCTTGGCAAAATCGTTTGTGTGGGGGGGCGCAACTACGCCGAACACGCCCGGGAGCTGAACAACCCGGTACCGGAAGAACCGCTGCTGTTTATCAAACCCTCCACCGCAGCGGTTCATATCACCCGCCCGCTGGTCTACCCCCCCAGAGGCCAGGGTGCGGTGCACTTTGAAACCGAACTGGCCGTACTTATCGGCCGCCCCCCCCTGACCAATGCCTCCGCCAGCGAAGTGGAAAGTGCCATTCTCGGTTATGGCCTGGCCCTGGACCTCACCTTGCGGGACGTGCAAAGCAGCCTGAAAGAAAAGGGACACCCCCCCTGGGAGCGCGCAAAGGCCTTCGACGGCGCCTGCCCGCTTTCACCGTTCGTTGCCGCCGACCAACTTGCCAAGGGCAACCTGAACTTCACACTGGATATCGACGGCCAGCGCCAGCAGACCGGGAATACCGGCGACATGCTGAACCCGATCGTGCCCCCCTGATTGCTCATATGAGCACCCAGTTCACCCTGTTACCCGGCGATGTGGTGCTGACTGGCACGCCCAAAGGCGTTGGCCCGCTTGTCAGCGGCCAGACTCTGTCCCTGGAGCTGGAAGATGTGTTATTTGTGGAGACCACAGTGGTCTGAACGCAACACGGATACGGATATTCAGACGAGCTGCAAACTTCCCGTAGAACAGGCACTACCATGGCCAGGAAACCCGTTACTTCACGCACAGGACGCTTCTTCAAACTCGCAGGCATGACCGCCACGGTGGCGGGCCAGTACGCCGGCCAGAGAGCGCGGCGCATGTTCCGCACCGAAAATGACGAAGGCGCCCAGAGCGAAAGCTACACCCGGATGGCCGGGCAAATTGCCGATACCCTGGGCGAGCTCAAGGGGGGGGCGGTGATGAAGGTGGGGGGCAGATAGCTCCCAGACCCAGGACTTCCTGCCCAAAGAATTCTCGGACGCGCTGGAAAAACTCCAGAAAGAAGCACCACCGATGCCATTCGAGGTGATTCTGGAACAGGTGGAAAGTGAGCTGGGCAAGCCGGTTGCGAGCTGTTTGAATACCTGCAGGAAACACCCTACGCCTCTGCCTCCATCGGCCAGGTACACCGCGCCCGCCTGCACGATCGCACGGATGTGATCGTGAAAGTGCAATACCCAGGCGTGGATGAATCCTGCGACTCCGACCTCAAACAGCTACGACTGGCCCTGAAGCTCGGCGGCCTGCTGAAAATGCCCAAGGAGACGGTTGACCAGCTGTTCGGCGAAATCCGGGTGCGACTGAAGGAAGAGCTGGATTACGAGAACGAGGCGCGAAACCTCAAGCTGTTCCACGAATTCCACAATGATCAGCCGTGGGTGATCATCCCGGAGGTGGTCGACAGCCATTCAACCGTCGGGTCCTGACCCTGGGGGGCTGGTGGAGGGCGACCACGTCAGCAAGGTCACACCGGAACACTACTCCCAGGAAACCCTCAACCTGATTGGCCACCGGATTTTCACGATCATGGCCGATCAGCTGTTCCGGTTCCAGTGCATTCACGGCGACCCTCACGCGGGCAATTTCGCCTACCGGCCGGATGGCACCATTATCATGTATGACTTCGGCTGCGTGAAGAAACTCAAACCGGAGATTGTCGAAGCCTACCGCAAAGCCTTGATCGCAGCGCTGGATGAGGACTACCAGGCCCTGGACCAGTACCTGATCGACCTGGGCGCTCGCGTGGACAGCCAACCGGCGGTCGATGAAGCCTATTACGCCATGTGGAGGGACATCCTGATCATCCCGTTCCTGAACGATGAGCCCTACGACTTCGCCGAGGCCGATATCCATAAACACGTGGCCGCAAAAACCAGCACGGTGTTCAAATACCTGGATTACTTCAAACCACCGGTCGAGAGTATTTTCATAGACCGGATGATTGCGGGGGGGCATTACTGGATGCTAAAACGCTTAGGTGTCCAGGCAGCATTCAGAAGTGAACTGGAGAAATACCTCCGAGGCTAACGCCAAGTTCACAAATAACGCGAAACCCACTCCCGCACCCCCCCTTCCGAGGCCCCCCCTTTGCGAATCACCCGTGCCCGGGAGACGGACGCAGGTTCGCCGGATCAATCACCGTGATGGGCACATCAATGTCCACCTCGTAGACCAGCCCTGCCGCCGGATATACCTGCAGCGACGTACCCACAATCAGCAACTGATCTGCGGTGCGCACCACCTCTGCCGCCGCATCCAGCATCGGGACTTCTTCGCCGAACCAGACGATATGGGGGGGCCGAAGCTGGGCACCGCGATCACAGGTATCCCCCCCGGGATTGATGTCGTTGTAGCCGATGTCGTAAATGAGGTCCGGATAGGCGGAACTGCGGGCCTTGGTGAGTTCACCGTGCAGGTGCAGCACATTGCTCGAACCGCCGCGCTCATGCAGGTCGTCCACATTCTGGGTGACCACGGTCACCTGAAAACGGCTTTCCAGCTCCGCCAGCAAGCGGTGCGCAGGATTGGGCTGGACGGTTTGAAGTTGCCGCCTGCGCTCGTTATAGAACCTCAGCACCAGATCCCGGTTGCGCTCGAACGCCTCCGGCGTGGCCACGTCGTACACACTGTGCTGCTCCCACAGCCCACCGTTGTCCCGGAAGGTGGAGAGGCCGCTTTCGGCGCTGATTCCAGCGCCGGTGAGTACAACAATGTGCTCTTGCATCAGTCGAAGATCTTGCCCGGGTTCATGATGTTATTGGGATCGAACACCTGCTTGATACCGCGCAGGTAGGCAATTTCCGCCTCGCTGCGGGTGTACTGCAGGTAGGGTTTCTTGGTCATGCCCACACCGTGCTCAGCAGAGACACTGCCCTGATAACGCTCGACAATTTCAAATACCCACTTGTTCACCTGCTGGCATTTTTCGAAGAAATCTTCCTTCGCCATGTCCTCCGGTTTGAGGATGTTCAGGTGAAGGTTGCCGTCACCAATGTGGCCGAACCAGATGATCTCGAAGTCCGGGTAGTGTTCGGTAACCACGTTGTCGATTTCCTGGAGGAAGCCCGGCACCTTGGAAACCACCACCGAAATATCGTTCTTGTAGGGAATTCGCGGCGCGATGGATTCGGAAATCCGCTCACGCAGTTGCCAAAGGTTCTGTGCCTGGGTTTCACTCTGGCTGATGACGCCATCCAGCACCCAGCCTTCTTCCACACACTGCTCAAACAGTGCCATGGCATCGTCCATCACCTGATCAGAAACAGCCTCGAACTCCAGCAACGCATAATATGGCGCCTCGGTCTCGAACGGTGCCTGAACCTGGCCGTGGGCCAGTACATGCCCCCCCATGGCTGGTGAGAGAAAAACTCGTAGGCGGTCAGATCCAGTTTTTTCTGGAAAGCCTGCAAGACATCCATGGTGTTGGTGAGGTCATTCAGGCCCAGCACCAGCACGGTCAGGTCGTCCGGCTTGCGGGTAAGCTTCATGGTGGCTTCGGTAATGAAACCCAGGGTGCCCTCGGCACCGATGAACAGATGTCGCAGATCGTAGCCGGTGTTGTTCTTGGCCAGATCCTTGTTCAGATCCAGCACATCACCTTTACCGGTCACCACTTTCAGTCCGGCAACCCAGTCCCGGCTCATGCCCCCCCAGCGAATGACCTTGATGCCGCCGGCATTGGTGGACAGGTTGCCACCGAGCTGGCTCGACCCGGCGGAGGCAAAATCCACCGGATAGTACAGGCCGTTTTCTTCGGCAAAGGTCTGCAGTTGCTCGGTCACCACCCCCCCGGCCTGGCAACGTACGGTGCGATCACTGGCGTTGAAATCCAGAATCTGGTTCATGTTGTCGAACGCTACCACCACTTCGCCATTGGCGGCCACGGCGCCTGCACTCAGGCCGGTACGTCCGCCCGAAGGTACCAGAGCCACCTGATTGTCATTGGCAAACTTCACCAGCGCCTGCACCTGCTCCGTGGTTTTCGGCAGGACAATGGCCAGCGGCTTGGGCGGGTAGATTTTGGTCCAGTCCTTGCCGTAATTGTCCAGATCCGCAGGATCGGTGAGAACCTTGCCCGGGTTTTCGGAGGTGGCAACCAGCTCTTTAAGGGAAGCGATGATCTGTTCGGAACTCATGGATGTGTCAGTCTCTTCGAAGTTGGGCCAGGGCCTGTTCAGAGATCACTCACAAAGAATTGATTCAGGCAAACCGGCGCGCTGTGAAAATCTGCGTTTATGGTATCATACCGCCCCCCCTGTTCTGTGAGCCAGGCCGACGATCCCTGGCTGCAGGTCATTTCACGTGACGAAAGGTTCGGAAGCAAGCCCATGTCAAATACGTCTCTCGAAAAGAGCAAAATCCGGATCCTGCTGCTGGAAGGCGTGCATCAATCTGCCATTGATACCCTGAATGCCGCGGGTTACACCAATATCGAGTATCTGACCCATTCATTGGGTGAGGAAGAGCTGATCGAGAAGATTGCCGATGCGCACTTCGTTGGTATCCGCTCTCGCACCCAGTTGACCGAGAAAGTATTTGAAGCCGCCAGGAAGCTGGTGGCTGTGGGCTGCTTCTGTATCGGCACCAACCAGGTTGACCTGCAGGCCGCGACCCGCCGTGGCGTGGCCGTGTTCAACGCGCCTTTCTCCAACACCCGTTCCGTGGCAGAACTGGTTCTGGCCCAGGCCATCCTGCTGCTGCGCGGCGTGCCGGAAAAAACGCCAAAGCCCACCGTGGCGAGTGGCTGAAATCCGCCAAGAACAGCTATGAGATTCGTGGCAAGAAGCTTGGCATCATCGGTTACGGCAACATCGGCACCCAGTTCAGCGTGCTGGCCGAAAGCCTGGGAATGGACGTCTATTTCTACGACGTGGTTTCCAAACTGCCGATTGGTAACGCCACGCAAGTGGGCACGCTACAGGAACTGCTGAACATTTCCGATGTGGTTTCCCTGCACGTACCGGAGACTCCGGCAACCAAATACATGTTCAAGGCCGAGCAGTTTGCCCAGATGAAGCCGGGCAGCATTCTGATGAACGCTTCCCGCGGTACCGTGGTGGATATCGACGCCCTGGCCGATGCGCTGAGCTCCGGTAAACTGCTGGGCGCGGCCATCGACGTATTCCCGGTGGAGCCCAAGTCCAACGACGAAGAGTTTGTCTCGCCACTGCGCGAGTTCGACAACTGCATCCTGACTCCGCACGTGGGTGGCTCAACCATTGAAGCCCAGGAAAACATCGGGCGCGAAGTGGCCGAGAAGCTGGCCATGTACAGCGACAACGGCACCTCCGTTTCTTCGGTGAACTTCCCGGAAGTGGCGCTGCCGTCGCACCCGAACCAGCACCGCCTGCTGCACATTCACGAGAACGTGCCGGGCGTAATGTCGGAAATCAACCAGGTGTTCTCCGAAAACGGCATCAACGTCTGTGGCCAGTACCTGCAAACCAAGGAAGATATTGGTTATGTGGTGGTCGATGTGGACAAGGCCTACGGTGAGCTGGCGCTGGAAAAGCTCCGCCAGGTAAAAGGCACTATTCGCTGCCGCGTACTGTTCTGACAGACAGCTGCCTTCAAGAACCGGAGCATCCCCCCCCTGGGAGCTCCGGTTTTTTTATGCCATTTCGGGCCACAACGCCGCATTTCAACAAAACTTCATGCAGCCGCCCTTGAGATTCGGCCATACGTAGCCATGCTGAAAAGTACCAGTCATTCAAACCGGGCCGGAACAGGCCCAGCATGGAGGTAATTATGTCCTTGAAGGAATCTCTGCAGAAGAAACTGGAAACCCAGACCGAGTACTGGAGCAAACAGATCGACAGCCTGCGTGCCGAAGCCGACGAAAAGATGGCCAAGGCAAAGGACGACGAAGCGGAAGCCGAAATTCAGAGAGAGTTTTCAGAGCGCATTCAGGCCGTTGAAGACCACATCGAGACTGCCCGAAGCAAACTGGGCGAACTCAAGGACTCCGGCGAAGATCAGCTGGAGGATCTGAAGAAGCGAATCGACGAATGGCTGCCGAGCAATACCAACTGATTGCTCCTGCCATAAAGCAAAAAGCCCCCCCGGCATAAACCGGGGGGGCTTTTTTTGTTGAATGCTGAGCAGGTTATTACTGCATCGGCACCAGTGTCAGCTCAACGCGACGGTTCTGCTCACGACCAGCCGCCGTATCGTTGGAAGCAATCGGGTAGCGCTCGCCATAACCGGTGGCCCGGGTACGACGGGGGGGCTCAATGCCCTGATTCAGCAGGAAATCACGGACGGAAGACGCGCGACGCTCGCTCAACAGCTGGTTGTAGCTGTCTGAACCGGTGCTGTCAGTATGGCCTTCAATCTGGATGATGGTTTTGTCGAACTCTTTCAGAACCAGAGCCACAGACTCAAGAGTGCCGGTAAAACCGGAACGGATGGTGGACTGGTCGGTATCAAAAGTGATGTTACCCGGCATGATCAGGTCGATCTGGTCACCATTACGGACGACGCGAACACCGGTACCTTCCAGCTTCTGGCGCAGCTGGGCTTCCTGGCGATCCATGTAGTAGCCGATACCGCCACCCACGGCCGCACCGCCAGCGGCACCAATCAGTGCGCCTTTGCCACGATCACTGCTGCTGGAGGTTGCTGCGCCAATAGCAGCACCACCGATCGCGCCAATAATACTGCCCTTGGTGGCGTTCGAAGTTTTCTCTTCCCCCCCGGTATACGGGTCATAGGTCATACAGCCACTCAGGCCAACAGTTGCTACCGCAAAGGCAAGAATTGTCTTTTTCACTGTCTTCTCCCGCTTCTGTAATCGTTGGTCCGGAGCTTTTGGCACTACAGCCACTGCTTACTCCGAGAATGTATCGATAATGGTATTGAATACCGTCGCCTGCAAATCCTGCGCTTCGTTCACAAGATGATGACGACCGTCCGGTATTCTTCGTTCCTTCACTGAGGAAAATTTATTCCGGATAATCCTCAGATTGTGCTGCCAGTCTACCGTCAGATCCTTCTCACCCTGCACCACGGTGACCGGAAAATCCACCGGCCTCGCCGACTCAATGTGCGGCACCCATTGTCGCAATGCAGTCACCCAATCGACATGAACCGCTCTTGCCTGCAACGGGTCGTGTTCCCGCAGGAACCGAAGAAAGCGGGTATCGCCACTGTTCGGGCCGAATACCCGTTTCCAGCGAGTCAGGAACGGTTTGACCAGACTGTGGAGAATCTTTGCCCCCCCCAGCCAGCCCATAGGCCTTACCAGTGGCGCCAGCAACACCACTTTGCGGAACGCCGAGGACTCCCGGTTGTGGTGGTTCGACAGCAGGTAGTCAATCAATATTGCGCCACCCGTACTCTGCCCCCCCACTGCGTACCAGGCCCCCCCCGAATCTTGTCCCTGACCTTCGCCATTACTTCCGACAGTACGGCCTGGTACTCCAGGAAACTGCCAATGGCGGCCGGCGTGCCACTCGACAATCCGTGCCCGGCTGATCGTAGGCCAGAACATCGAAGCCTGCACCAAGACAGCGGTCAATCAATTGGGTATACAGACCCACATGATCAAAATAACCATGCAGAATGAACACCGTGCCTTTCGGGCTGGCGCTCTCCGGCAGCCGGAAGTAATGCACCATCACTTCATGCCGCTCGGCACAGATGTACCCCCCCTGATGGTAGACCACATCCGGATGCTCAACCCAAAGATCAAGGCCATAGAACCGGCAATACGCTCCATCTCGGAACTCAGTTCCCGGCTGGCGGACGGATCAAACGGTTCCAGACGGTCCAGCAGGGAATGTCTGTCCCAATTCGGTATTTCTATGGTATCTGTTTTCCAGTACACGTAGAGTTAAACGCCTGTCATGAATCCATAAATGCCAGTCATCCTAACGCATTCACAAGGGAGAACACAGATGTTCCAGCCGCTTCTTGAGGCCGGGTTGAGAGGGACGATGCACCGTTTTGTGAAGCCCGTCCTGTCCCGGGCGTTTCCGTTATCGGTGCAGCGCCGATACACCCGGGAAGCTTATCGAACATCCTACCCGCCTAAAGACGTAAGTTTCGCGTGGGAAGACCTGGGCGATGTACCGGTGCTGCGCGCCTCCCCCCCGGAAGACCGTTCTGGCGGCACCGTACTGTATTTTCACGGCGGAGGCTATGTTATGGCTCTGCCGATACCCACCGGGGGGGCATTGCCGGCCATCTGGCCAAATTCTCTGGCTGCGACGTACTGATCCCGGATTACCGGCTGGCGCCGGAGCATCCGTTTCCAGCCGCGCCGGACGATGCCGAAGCCGTATATCTGGCCTTGATCAACCAGGGGGGGGTAAGCCCCCCCGGCTCCATTGCCCTGGCCGGAGATTCCGCCGGCGGCGGTCTGTCGGTGGTACTGGCCATGCGATTGCGCGACCACGGTCATCCACTACCCTCATCCGTCACCTGCTTCTCGCCCTGGACAGATCTGTCAGAAAAGGATCTTTACACTCCGGAATGTGAACCGGTCCTGCACGCTGCCTGGACCTTCAAAGCCGCGAAAATGTATGCCAACGGCGTGCCTTTGACGCACCCGCTGGTGTCGCCTGTCTACGGTGACCTGAGTGGCCTGCCTCCCCCCCTGCTGATTCAGGTCGGAAGCCAGGAAGTTCTGCTCAACGACGCCCGTCGATTGGCGGAGGCGGCCAAACAGGAACACGTGGAAACCACGCTGGAGATCTACAACAATCTCTGGCATGTATTCCAGGTGCACGCCGCGCAGCTTGACCGGGCCAGAGACGCTCTGGCCGTTGCCGGGCGTCACATCAGGCATCATCTTCAAGCCTGACGACACCCCCCCGGATCAAAGCTTCCTTTCGAACCTTGGGCCAGCGCTTGACCTGCCATTCCAGTCGGGAGGCGCGGCTCCTGTCGCCGGCAGGTACATGGAACTCCAGGGTTAACGGCCCTTTACCTCTCAGGCTCCGGGCACCTTTAGGTGCCCCCCCCGCCTGATGCTCGGCAAACCGCCGCTCCACATCTGTGGCAATTCCGGTGTAGAGGCTACCCGATGCGGTGCGAACAAGGTACAGATACCAGTTCTCAGCCATGGTTCAACGCCTGCTCCCGGTCACGGACTTTCTTCTGCTGCAGCCATAATCCCGCAATGATCAGCACCAGCCGACGTAGGTCGAGGTGAGAATAACTTCGCCCAGAATGAAGTAGATAAACACCAGGGACAGAAAAGGCGAGATAAAAATCAGATTGCTCACTTTCGAGGTGTTTTCTGCTTTTTTTTCATGGCCTGGGACCACAGCACAAAGCTATGCCCATTTCAAAAACGCCGACGTAAACCGCAGCGGCCATCGAACTCCCGACCGGCATGACCAACCCCCCCGCCGTCTGCCAGCACACCAGCACAATGACCGGCAGTCCAAATAGAAAATTCAGAAACAGGCCAACCACCGGGTCCCGGGTATCCCGGGTGGCAATAATCCAGTAAGACGCCCAAACCAGCGTGCTGCCCAACGCCAGCGAGACACCGAGCGGGTCCGAGAATGAGAGCGAGGTTACCGCACCGCGGGTGGCGATCACTACCACTCCGGCGTAACACACCAACCCCCCCGCCAGAATATCGGTCCTGCGCAGTTTCTGCCCCCCCAGAAACGGCACCGACAGATAGGCCAGCACCAGTGCCCAGGTGTAGTTCAGAGGCTGGGCCTCCTGGGCGGGCAGACGGTCGAACGCGCCAAACAGCAGAAAGTAATACAGACAGGGATTGATCAGCCCCCCCATCAGCATGGACTGCAGGTATTGGCCACGCCGCAAACGGAACACCAGTCCCCCCCAGCGCCCCCCCTGTAGCATGAGGATAGCCGCCATCACGACGATGGATGCGGTACAGGCCACCAGCAGCATCTGAACCGGCGCAAGATCCGCCAGTGACAATTTGAAGGCGGTAGCAACGGTCGACCACAGCAGCACCGTGGCAAGGCCGTACATCATGGCCTGTTTCTGATCAGTCATGCCCATGCTCCAAATCCGACTCCAGCCAGCGATACAGTGTTCTGCGATTAATGCCGAGTATCTGGGCCGCCCGGCGTTTATTACCATCAACGGCAGCCATGACCCGGCGCACGTAATCCTGCTGGAGCATCTCCAAGGTGGGCCATTCGGAAAGTTTCCCGGGCGAAGCGGCAACGGCAGCCTGAACAATCCCGCCCTGGCGCTTCCGGATGCGTTCGGGCAAATGCTCAGGCTGTATGGTATCGCTTTCACAAAAAGTGACCGCCCGCTCAATCGCACTGGACAGCTCACGCACATTGCCCGGAAACGGATAATCGCGGAGTATCCTTAATGTGACGTCACTGAACTTCAGGAACCCACGGCTGTGACGACGTGCTGCCTCACCCAGAAAATGCATGGCCAGCAATTCAACATCCTCATCCCGCTCCCTCAGGGGGGAGGCACCGTTAACGACAGGGTTTCGAGACGATAATACAGGTCTTCGCGGAAATGGCCCTGCTCAACAGCCCGAAGCAAATCCACATGCGTTGCCGCCAGAATGCGAACATCCACCATTTCCTCATGGTCAGCCCCCCCCACTGGTTTGATGCAGCCCTCCTGCAACACCCGAAGCAGTTTGGCTTGCAGCGCCAATGGCATTTCACCAATCTCGTCCAGCAGCAAGGTGCCACCGTTCGCCTCTGCAAACAGCCCCCCCCTACGGGCCTGCCGTGCACCGGTAAAAGCACCAGCCTCGTGACCGAAGAATTCACTTTCCATCAAGTCTGGCGGTATACCGGCACAATTCACCGCAAGGAACGGCCGTGCTGAGCGCTCACTTTGCTGGTGGATTGCCCTCGCAACCAGTTCTTTCCCGGTTCCACTTTCGCCATTAATCAGAACCGCGGCCTGACTGCGGGCAACCTGGCGAATGTCTGACCTGAGGCGATCCATCATCGCACTGCCGCCGATCAAGCCCATGTTTTCATCGCCGCCGCGCCCGGACTGATATTCCGCCAACTGCCGGTTCAGATCTGCCTGGGCCAGCAACCGTTTGATCTTTAACCGGAGATGATCCGTTGAGAGCGGCTTGGTCAGAAAATCATCAGCGCCGGCCTTCAAAGCATCGACCGCCTGGTCCACCGTCCCAAACGCGGTAATCACGATAAAGGGAATACCTGGATGCTCGGCCTGCTGAAGCGACAGAATCTCCAGACCGTCACCATCGGGCAAGCGCAGATCCGACACGATCAGGCCCGGGCGTCGTCTGTCAGAGCAGTCCGCGCCTCGGCCACCATACTGACCCTGCGTACGCGGTAACCATCCACTTCCAACTCCTCCATCAGCAGCTGGCCAAGGCTGGCGTCATCTTCTACCAGCAAGATGGTGACAGGCCGGCTGCTCATTGGCCCACCTCTTTCGGAAAATACAGCGCCATACCACAACCACCCAACTCGCTATCAATCACCTCAACGGATCCCCCCCCATGTTCTTTCATGACACTCTGAACCACTGCCAGCCCTAACCCCCCCGTGCCTTCGCCGGCCGGGCGGGTGCTGAAGAACGGCTCGAAAACCCTGGCGTGATGCTCCGCCGGTATACCAGGGCCATCGTCCTCGACCCGGAACACCCAAAACTCCCCCCCGGTCTCGCCGACAGAGAGCGCGACCTGTTCCCGGCCAGCCTGACAGGCATTTCTCACCACATTCAGACACGCCAGGCCAACCCGGAGCGGCTCTGCCCGTGTCGGCATCGGCCTGTCAAAAGCGTCGGCTTGCAGCGAAACCGCCTGGCAGCGCCTGTCTTCACGGGCGCGGGTAACGACGTCCTCGAGAATGTCTGCCAGGTTTACGGGTCGCCGGGACTCGGGCACATGCCGGAAACAGTCCAGCAGTTGCTGGATAATCATGGTCATCCGGTCCACCTGATGTTCGATATCATCCAGATGCCGTTGCTGCTCCTGCTCCAGCCCGGCCCTGGCCAGAATGCGGGCCCGGCCCTGAATAACGTTCAGAGGCGCCCCCCCCAGTTCGTGAGCTACCCCCCCGCCTGCGACCCGGCCAATCATCGCCACTTTCTCCTGGTATTCCAGCTGTTCTGCCAGCGCCCGTTCCCGGGCAATCCTGTCTTCGATTTCGGCCTCGGCCTCGGCCATTCGTTCGCCCAGAGCACGAATGCCCTGCTGGATCTGGCGCAGCTCCTGTGGCCCTGCCTCCGGTGTCTCCAACCGCCAGGCGCCCGGTTGCAGAGAAGCCATGCTCTCCAGCAAACGGTTCACATGTCGCCCCCCCACGGTGCGGTAATGCCCCCCCAGAACGACAACGAGGATGATGGTGGCCGCAATCATCGACCAGATCACCACTGCCCACCAACGGCTGTGGCCACCAGGTCATGGAAATCACTGCGTTGCCGCGTTACCTGCAACAAACCCTGAATCCGCCCGTCTTCCGCAACCAGCGGCGTGAACTGGGAAAACACCGACTCGCCATCCACCCAACGAAACGCGCCCCCCCCGAGCTCACCACTGGCGATTGCCTTTTCGGCGCTGGCGCTATTGGTGACATCGGAGTCAGCAACACCGAGACTGGCCACCCGATCACCCTCTGCGTCAAACACCGAGGCCCCCCCGGAAATGCGCCCGATCTGGAAGATGGATTTCAGGGATTCGCCCAGGACCAGTTCATCGCTTTCGGCCAGCGCCTTACTCACCGGCCCACTGACCGCTCGCGCCACCAGTTCCAGGTCTTCACGAAGGCGATCGTTCAGAGCGCGCTCTACCGCCCCCCCCATGCCAATGTAGATAGCAATGCCACTGAACAGCAGCAGCGGCACTACAATACTGAGCACCAACGTTAATTGCAGCGACCGGAACAGTGCTCCCACCCGTTTTCCCATCAACGCCATAAACACCACTCTGCAGAAATGTCACAGCCTTTCTGCCACATGTGGCATTTTGCCACAAGACAGATTACTGAGCTTTAACCATAGAGCATCCATAAACCACTGTTTTTATTGACTTTATAGAGAAATTAAAACCTGGCACGGGAATCGCTATTGTCACATCGACATTCACAAGTTTGTGGCTGGACGACCGAGCCGGCCTCATTAAAACCAGGAGTAAAGCTATGAACAAACTGCTTGTATCCATCACCGCATCTCTGGCACTGCTGGCAACCGCACCGGTGATAGCACAACAGAACCCGGCCCCCCCGGCCGAACAGGGCTCGGGTTACAGCAACCCCCCCGCCGCCGCAGGCAGCCAAAGCACCAATTACAGCGATGCTGAGCTGAAACAATTCATTGAGGCACAATCCGGTGTTATGGAAGTGCGAGAGGAATACATCGAGAAGATCGAATCAGCCGAGTCTCAGCAGAAGGCCCAGGAACTGCAGATGGAAGCCAATGATGAAATGGTCTCGGTGATCGAAGACGTGGGTATCGATATTCCCACCTATAACGCCATTGCCACCGCTTACAGCAGTGAGCCGAAGGTACGCAACCGCGTTGACGCTCTGATGTAAATTTCCTGCATCCGGTTCGTCGTCTGGCCCCCCCGCTTCGGCGGGGGGGCTTTTTTGTGGCTGTTCGTCTGGCGTTTACACATCGGCCTTTTCTCCTCGGTCTGTTGTGTTACCTTTTCCCTCTAGACTCAAATGCGCCGGATTCTGGAGCCCTGAATACAATGACCAAACGCCACCCGCTTCTCAGCTTCAGCCTCGTTGCCACTGCGGCAGTGATGCTGCTGACCGGCTGCTCCGACAATGGCTCCTCGTCAGCCGCGCAGAGTTCGGCGGACGGCAAACCAGAGTATCCGGTCACCTGGCGCTTTGCCCTGGAAGAGATTGAAGGCAGTGTTCAGCATCTTTACGCACAGCAGTTCAGGGAACAGGTCGAAGCGCTGTCTGGTGGAAGGATTGAGGTCGATGTCTTTCCTTATGGCTCTTTGGGCACCTCGGCCCAACTGACAGAACTTACTCGCAACGGCTCAGTCAACCTGGCCTTTGCCTCGCCCGGCCACCTGGCCGATACCGTTCCGGAAACCGGCCTTTTTAATCTTCACTTCCTGCTTCCGGAAGAACAGGAACCGGCCCGTCGCCTTCTGGAGGCGCCCGAGTTTATTTCCGCATTTGAACCGGCCTACCACAACGCTGGCCTGCAACTGCTGGGGGGGTTCGTGCCGGAAGGCTGGATGACCTGGACGGCCAACAACCCCCCCCTGAGAACCCCCCCCGCCGATTTCCAGGGGGGGTTAAGATTTCGCACCATGACCTCGGAAACCGCAGCAGAGGCTTTCCGAAGCTATGGTGCTGACCCCCCCGTACAGACGCCTTTCGCCCAGGTATACAGCGATCTCCAGCTCGGCAACATCGACGGCCAGAGCAACCCGGTGTTTGCTATTGAGGAAATGGGGGGGTTCCATGAAGTCCAGAACGTCATGACCATGGCCAGGGCCTCACGGTTTATCGCATCTGTTGTGGCCAATGAGGACTGGTTCGCAGGACTCCCCCCCTCGCAGGAACGGAAATGGCTGGAGGAAACCATTGCACAGTTATCCGAGGAAGCCTGGACTCTCCAGGAGGACCTGAACAAGGAGCGGCTGGAGACCATACTGGAACAGGGCGGTATCCGGGTCGTACGGCTGACGGAAGCTGAAAGGGCGGCCTTCCGCGATGCGAGCCTGCCCGCCCGGCAACGCTTTATCGAACTGACCGGAGAGAAAGGCCAGGCGCTGATTCAGCGGGCAACGTCGATTGCGGGTGACTGATCAGCCCTGCCCGGATCAGGCTTTCTGAGCCTGCAGATAAGGTAGGAGACCATCGGGACACCCTCGTCACCACAGATCTCCGCGGCCCTTGCGGTCAGGTCTGAAATGAAACGCGCCTGCTCTCTGGGCTCCAGCGGGTAGGCTTTCAACCGATAGCACATACCGGCTTCCCGTGCGGCAACCGTGACCAGCACCGGCTGGTAGGTTTGGTGAGCGGGCAGGCAAAGATCGCATCCCGGAACAGGCCCAGCATTCGGCCGACATCGTGGTTCGGGTCCAGAAAAACCTCGGCCACGCACATCAGGTTATCGGTGCCGTCATTGCCATTGGCCAGCAGCGTATTCCACAGCAGGCTGTGGGGGGGAATCACAATCACGGTATCATCCAGCGTTACGATTTCTGCGGCCCGGGTACCGATACTCCGCACCTCACCATAGCGACCGTTCACTTCGATCCAGTCACCCGGTCGGTAAGGCATTTCATAGAGCGTAACGATACCTGCAATGAGGCTGTTGGCGTAGTCCTTGAACGCAAAACCCAAGGCAAGACCCAGGGCACCGAAGATGGCAATCATGTTCTCGAATGAGGGTTCCACCAGAATGGGCACCACCACAATGATCGTCAGAACAATGACCAGAAGCCGGAAAAGAGGAACGGATGCGAGAAGGTACAGCTCGGTTTTCCCGATAGTTTCGCAGCCAGTACCGGAACTGCTTTCTGAACCATCAGGATCAGCAACGAAGCCGCAACGATGACCGCCAGGGCTTCCAGCAAAGCCTCGGAGGTAATTGAAGACAGTGCGTCCTTGATACCGAAATCGCCCATAACCGTTTCTCCTAGAAGCTGTCCACCGGATACCCTTTGGATTGCAGATACCGCCGGACGGCCGGATACGCCAATGCCTGCACCCGAAAGATGCCTTCCTGCTCATCCCCCCCGGTCACTACATCGGCTCGTTCCAGCCGGGACAGCGCTATCCGCAATTCCTCGCCAGGCAACCCCCCCGACGTCAGCTCCAGCTGCCCCCCCAGGCTCAGGCCGCCATGCATCAACAACGCATGCAGCAGGTAGCCGGACCGCCGGGCTGAACTCTGGGGGGGCACGGCAGGCAAACTCAGCTGATCCAGTGGCGCCACCCAGCACTGGCGGCCCTCTTGATGTGCATCCCCCCCTTCCCCCCCTTGCTGCTGCGCCTCATCCTCGGGCCGTGCCCGAAGAGTTCGGCGCCAGATAGCCAGGGCAACCCCCCCCGGATTTCCCCCCCGAGCCAAAGTGGCCAGATCCCGGGTAAACAGGCTGTATTTTCGCTCGTCGTCCCCCCCGGTTGGCGCCGGCAGTACATACAGGCCATCCTGGGTCATTCTCGCCGTCAGTGGTCCTTGCGAGCGATCCCCCCCCGCCAGATGTCCAAGCCAGTTGGTAAGACGATCCCCCCCCGACAAAGCGCTGGGGGGGGTCAATGGGGGGGCCAGGTGGAGCTCTGGCAGGTACTGAGTCCAGAACTGCCAACACCAGCTGGAACAGCCAATGATGCCCTCACCCACTTTATCCCGCGCCAGGCGCGCGAATAATTCACGCAACAAGCCAAGACCGGACCGGTGTCGCAGCCAGAAATCTGCCAGTTCCGGTATTACCCAGTCATCGTCCTGAAGCTGGTGATCCCACCAGCCGGTAATGTCTCTTTCAGGCATTAACAGATTGTCCGGCGGGGGGGCGATCACCCGCCGACCCGAGGCCCCCCCCAAAGCTTCGGCAATACCTGAGAATGGTGGTGCCACCAGAAAACTGGCCTTGCGTGACTGCCCGCCTGACCGGCGCAACTGTTCCAGCTCGTTCAATAAAGCCCGGGCAAGTTCTTCACGATCCGGTACCGGGGGGGCATAGTCCTGAATCTGGCGTTCCGACAGGGTAGCAAATCATCCAGACTTCTGAACGCCTGTTCGTCAGGATGAATGCCCGCTTTTAACTGATCCAGAATATCCCGGAGACCACTGCGAATGGTTCTGCGGACGGAGGTCTCCGGAACCCGCCATTGCTCCAGAGGAATCAGCCGCCAGGCAGGCATGGGTGATCAGCTTGGTTGTTGTCAGTCAAAGGCGATACTCCGGGCCTATTCAGGCACCAGCCAATCCATGGAAGGCGACAGACCGAGCCGATCGGGCCGGTCAGATCCGACATCATGGCCGCAAAACGTTCATCGAACCCCCCCCAGGGCGGGTTCACAATCAGCATGCCGGAACCCACCATGCCCCCCCGTTCGGGCGGCTGATCCAGCATAACCTCGCACTGAAGAATCTTGCGCACCGAACCGGACGCCCTCAGCGAATCCATCAGCTTTTGTTCCAGGCCACTGGTTAACAGGGGGGGATACCAGATAAGATAGACGCCATGGCGGCATTTTTTTCCACGCGTCCATCAATGTCCGGGCTACGGCCTCATAATCGGTTTTGATTTCGTAAGAAGGATCAATCAGCGCCAACAGTCGTGGCTGTGCCGGCGGCAAGCATTTCAGGAGCCCTTTCAGGCCATCCTCATGGCGCACCTTCACCCCCCCCACTTCATCAGCCCACTGAGCCAGCTGACGCTCTTCCGAAGGGTGCAGCTCGAAAGCGGTGACGGAATCACCCGGACGGCAAAATTCCGCAAACCATGCCGGCGAGCCCGGATACGTCCGTAGCGGCCCATTGCCTGGGTTGTACCGCGCCAATACCTCCAGAACCGGCTGCCAGTCGCCGGTGGCCAGTTGCTCCCGGATCCGCCACAAGGCCTGAACACCAGTATCAGCTTCGCCGGTTTTTCTTGCCCGCTCGCTGCCCAAATCGTAACGGGCGCTGCCCGCGTGGGTGTCAAAACAGGCTATGGCAGATTTCTTGGATTGCATCATGGCCAGCACCAGTGACAGTGCAGCATGCTTCTGAACATCGGCAAAGTTGCCGGCGTGGAAGGCGTGAAGATAACTCAGCATAAAAGGCTCCCGGAATCAGGAGCCATTAAGCCGCAGTCACCTCAGCCAAGCAAGTGGCCTCAGAAATCCAGACCGAGCGTGAGCCACAATTGCCGGCCGGGCTCAATGCCCGAATCGCCTTCAGACACCGTGTACACACGGTCGTTCAATACATTCTTCACTTCAGCGCCGGTCACCAGAACGCTGTCGCCAACCAGCGGGATGCGGTAATCGATACCCAGATCGAACAGAAGGGTGGCTTTTCGCTCCTCGTCCTCATAGACCGTCAGGCTTTCGCGGACAACTTCACCACCGTTATCGATCAGCTCACCTTCAACCTGACGACCGGTTCGTTTTATCTGGTCGTAGGCGCCACGATAGCGGGCATTGGCCGAGGCACTGAGCTGCTCTGAGAAGCGGTGGGCGACACCCACATTCACGACAATCGGTCGATTGAAATCGCTGCGAAGGATGTCCAGCTCGCCATAAGGCAAGCGTTTGCCCTTATAGGAGATATATTCAGAAGAAGAGGTATTATCAATCGGGTCTCGTAATCGCCATTGTTTGTTTTGGTTTCGGACCAGGTGCCATGCACGCTGATCAGCGTGTTGCCGTAGACAGCATTCCAACCAAGGGAGACGCCCAGGTACTCGCTGCTGCCGTCATTGTTCATGATGTAGTAGCGGTAGCCATCATCCCGGGTCTCTGTTTCGGTGCGGGCAAACTCGTCCTGATTGTCCCGCTTCACCACTTTGAGAGTCATCACGCCGCCCAACAGCGCTTGCTCAAGCCCAACGGTTTGCTCATCGCTGTAAGGTGTTGCCACATCGTCAAAGACATAACGGTAATCGCCCTGCCCGGACTCACGCTGCCAGTCTGTAACAATGTTCTGCTCGGTGCTTCGGTATTCACGATAGAAAGGCGCCCGGGCCTCCCGCAGTTTATAGGTCAGCAGGGCCGCCCCCCCGTAGTAACGGTTATAGCCGGCAATCAGTCGAGTACCATCATTACCAAAGACATCCAGGGTTACCCGGGACCGGAACGCTAAGTCGTGGTTCTTGAGGAAGTCATTGTAGTCATAGCGCACCCCCCCCAGGGTGCCGCTCAGCCGTTGCCAGGCAGAGTGCTCTCCGCGTAGAGTGCAGCCTCGTTCAGGCGCACCGTCACATCGTCGGCTTCATACACCCGCCGGCCGGAAAAGTACTGCTCTTCCTGCATGCAGTCGTCGACCATACCCCCCCGGCACTGCACGTCGCTATTGATGACCGCAGTGTCGTAAACGAAGAGCGTTTCATCCCTCTGGTAACGGTAGCTGCTCTGGCTGATTTCACTACCGGCCTCATGACGAAATTCAACGCCCCCCCCAACTGTGACGGGCAAGGCTTTCAAACGATAGGCCAGAGTGGCTGATTCCTGAACCATATCCAGGTCGCCGTAGCCCCCCCCTTCCCGCTGAGGCCGACATCTGCCTCACGCCCCCCCCACTGAAGGCTTCGGGTGTTTTCCCAATTGTAGAAGCCATTGGGGGGGGCTTCCCGGTTGTTCACACTCCGGGTCCAGCCCAGGTCAATTTCATGCTCAACCGCCTCACCGAGATAGTCGTACCCTGCCTTGAGGCTGTAGCCGCCGCCTTCCACAGAATAATCGCTGCCCTTCACATCGGTGAGAAAACTTTCGCTTTCAAACGGAGCGTAGGTGGCAGAGATATCCAGCACGCCACTGGCCCCCCCCAGTTCCGACGTCAGCTTGACCAGGACATTCTGGTTACGCTGAACCCGGTTGCGGGTTTCACCCAGAGTGACGTCCGGGGGGGTCTCGGAATAGGCCTGGCTGACACTGGTCAGGATCCCGACAGAGTCCGTCATCGGTGTTGAGTAATGGAAGCTGGCCCGGTAACGCTCAAACTCAGGCTCCGAAGGCGGCATGGGGGGGGCAGCGCCTGGGATTCCGGGTCCCAGTCTCGAGTAAAGGTCCTGAACTGGGTCCACTGGCTGCGGCTGCCACTGACACTAAGCTTGCCTTCCGCCTCATTCCCGGCCCTGCGGGTAGTCGCATCCACAACCCCCCCGCCGGTAAAACCTCCGTATGCCGCCGGCACGTTGCTGTCATAGACTTTCAGCTCGCCGATCAGGTCCGCATCCAGAAACAGTGCCTGCTCATGACCGCCGATGTCATCAATGCCAAAGCCGTCGCTGTCGGAGGCCGGATCGAGGCGATTGCTGTTACCCAATCCGTCTACGACAAACTGGTTCTCATAGAATCGGCCACCGGATATCGAGATGGATTCGGGCTTCAGATCCGTCAGCCCATCCACACCCTCGCTGTCCTCGCCAAACTGGATACCCGGAACCAGTTTCAGAACGCCTTCAAGGCCGCCATCCACGGCACCAAACTGTTCAATATAGTCCCGCTCGAATACGTATTCACCAGCGCCGGTTTCACCCACACCACCCGGGTTGGCAACGGGCGCGGTTATAACGAGTTCAGGGAGTTGCTTCGCGGCGGAATGATCAGTGCTGTCTTGTGCCACCACACCGTGACTGATCACCGACAAGGTGACCAGTAACGGGCTTGATGACCAGCGCCGTGGTGGAATACGACAGAGGCGCTGGCCGGTTCCTACAAGCTTCACAGTTCACAAACAGAACAATAGGGTGTTGCATCCGATGCATTGGCGATACCGTCTCCATCGATATCATCATCCAGGGAAACCGCGAGGGCGTCGCGCTCCTGCTGGGTGCTTGCCGGGCTGAAGAAGTCCGGCAGGCCGTCTTTGTCAAAGTCGAATCGGACAGTTTCAGACTCGGGATAGTCGTCGTAACTGGTCAGAGCACGCGCAACCAACGCAAGCGCCTTGTTTCGATCGGGCGCCAGCTCATACGTCCGAGCGATGGTTTCTGCCTCATCGAAATAGCGAGCTTGCGAAAGCTTATAGACCCCCCCGCTGTTAAGCTGATCTCTCCGCTCTTCCGGATCATTCAGCTGATCAATGGCAGCCAGAGTACCCGGCCAACCTGATGATCCATCGTTATCAAGCCACAGCGTTGCTAACGCGTTGCGAGCAGCTACAGCATCTGCGGGCTGGCTCGCCTGGGCGATGCCTTGCTGTGCTATGCGGGACCGCACGATATCGGCTATAAAAAGATAGGCCTGGCTGAGAGTCTGGGCACGCTCGATGGCTGCCAAAAGATCTGCCTGAGAGCTTTCGAGAGTGCCGATTGAGGCCAGGTCTGCCCGGGCAGAATCCATCGTGATCAAAGCTTCTGACAGGTCACCATTACCGGCGTAAAGCAAAGCAATCACTTGTTTCTCGTAGGCGCGCTTGCTGGATCACTGTAGACACCCACCAGATCCGCCGCAGTCCGAAGAAGTTCACGACTTTTTTCGTTGTTACCGATCCACTGGTAACCCGCCGCAAGCAACTCATGGGCTTCGGCTTTTTCGGCAGTCGATGCATTGCTGCCAGCAAAAAGATCGATTGCCCGCGATTCACATCTTGCCATGCGTTGCCGGCATGCTCCGGATAACCCAACCAGTTATAGAGAACCGCAATTTTCCGACAACCCTGTCCAAGGAACTGGCTGGGGGGGAGGGTCGCATTGTCGTTCAGATCGGCCAGTGAAGCTTCGGCTTCGGCCAGATATTCATCACTAAGCACAGTGTCCATGACATGGTCTGAAATAAGCTTTGCCCGCTCAGCAAATCCGGACTCCGCAAGCAACACAGACAGCCCGATCTTGCTCCCATCAAGCCCCCCCTCACCCGTGCCAATGAACGACAAGGAATTGACCTGATTCATCAGTGAATCCTGGCTCTGTGTGATCGCCTGAATAGCAGCGTTCATATCGCCGTCTATAGCCAAATCTCGAGCAACATAAAGCGCAACCTCAGAACGCGCTTTATTCGCTGCAGACAAGCCACCATCCATAGGCTCGACGATTTCTACCAGTACACGCTCCAGTCGATCCAACAACTTCAAACGACCATAGATCGGCGCGAAGTCGTCCACCATGTTCCTGGCCCACGTTCTGTTACATTCGACCTGTAAGAGACGTTCGTATTCATCCAGCATTCTTCTGGCATCATCATCACGGCCGAGCTGCGCATAATAGAGTGCCGCACTCTCCAGGTTCATGGTGCGAAAGTTGTAACAGTAGCCCGCCATCGGGGGGGCGCCACTGCGGTAAAATTGGCCAGCGCCAAAAACGACCTTCTCCAGCAACTGTGCCGCTGAGAGCGCCTCAGACTCAGATCCGTTCTCAAAGCGGAAAGCATAAACAAGCTCACCAGCCTTACTCTCTATTTCTCCCATCAATACCCGGTAAGCGGTTGTGAGTTCGCCATTGGGATCTGCCTCAGCATCCAGAAAGGCCTGCATGGTGGCAAAAGCTTCATCGGCAAGATCGCTCCGGCCAACAGCACGGAAGTTGCCACTCAAGCTACTGAGAAAGGTGCCATCCTCAGCTGACAGGTTTGAGAGTCCTTTCGCGTCGATATAGACGAGGAAGTCCGCGAGAGCTTTCTGCCAGAGCGTTATGGCATCGTCCACATCGCCTCGCGCCTGAAGCTGCTCCCCCCCGACCCGCCGGTAGGCATTAAACCTCTCAACTTTCTGGAAAATTGAGGATTCTGCGGTTAGCTTCGCCTGCTCAACCAGACCGGCTGCAGCCTGACCAACAGCGATATCAGCATAAACAGTCCATAACCTGATCATCCATCACCCCCCATCAAACAGCCGTGCAGCCCGATAGTACGGAGACAAATCAGAACGGAAGAAGTACTCCACCCGTGCCGCGTTGTCGTCGCCAAGCTCTTCCCCCCCCACCGCAAGCGGCAGCGTGCTGTCGACCACCTCGGTGTCAGCCAGCAAGGACAGGAGGTTTTCCGGGTCAATGGGCTGGGGGGGCACGGTGAAATCTGCCGCAGCAATGGCCTCGGCACTCAGGGCATTGATCACCACCACATAGCGGGCAATGTTCAGTAAGGCGGCGCTGTCGGCAGGCAGGCCCCCCCGCTGGTTCAGGGCCTCAAAAATGGCATCGGCCAGGGCATTGAGGTTGGCCTGTTCGCTGTCACTGGCCGGTTGGAAATCAAGGTTGTTGCTAAGGTAGTCAGCGACACCCGTGCGGATGTTGAGCCGGTTCAGCTCGTGAACCATGGCCTCTGCGTTGGCCGGCGCTTCCGCCAGGCTATCCAGCGCAGTGATTCTGCTTTGTACGGCCCGCAGTCGAGAGACCACTGCGGCCGGCAGACCAGCATCGGCTACCAGAAGGTCTGCGGTATCACGGAGATTGCCGTTGGCCATTTGCAGTTTACCCAGCAGGCTACTGGTACTGTCGGCTGCACCTTTCATGGCCACCATCAACTCAGTCAACAGCATGCTGGCGCGCTGGGATACAGACGAATTGGCCGGATCGGATTCCAGATCCTGTTCGGTCAGGCCCAGCATACTTGCAAAACCTGCCAAGGTTCCGCCCTCGCGCTCGTAGGCCAGCGCCAGTGTTGTCAGCGGGGGGGTGACCATGATTTCTGAGCCCGTGCGCAAACGGGCCTCCAGAGTTATTCCCTGAAGATCCTGGCCTGTTTCCACGTCCCTCCCACCAACGGCCACCACGCGGGCCCCCCCCGCCAAATCGACAGAAGAAGACAACTGGAACGAAAACTGTCCTGTTTGGTCCGTTATCTGAATCCGGGTTAGAGCGTCGCCTGAGCATCAACCAGCCGAACCGCCGCTCCCTCTATGGCGGGGGGGTCCGTCACGGTGCCAACTACACTGGCTGTGGTGCTCGCCCCCCTCCCCCCCCATCCGAACTACTACCCGAGGAACCGCCACAAGCGGACATTACAAGTGCGGATAAAAACACCAGGCCAACCCGCAACGATCGGAACACAGAAGGCAACAAGCGCCAACGACTCATGAGAGCAACTCCTAACTGTCGGTTGATTCGTTTTTGATATATGTAAATTATGCCGACTTGAATTCGTAATGCAAATCATTATTATTTGTTTAACGATATCAGGAAGACCTATGCCGATTTTTTCTTGTTTACGCACACCGCAGCTCATTCCCTTTGCCCTGACTCTCCTGCTGGCCGGTACTCAGGCTTCCGGAGCAAACTCAAGCCGCCCGAAAAATGTGACGAGCACGGATTGCGAGGCCTCCATTTCTCAACTGAGACGATGCTACGAGCAACCCCCCCCGGCACTCTGGCCAAAACCCACCATTGACGAGGGCATTGACTATCAGGAATTGGGGGGGTTAATCCCGCCACCAGCAAAACCTGATGCCAGGGAACAGAAACTGAGGATTTTGGGCGGAAGGCTGTTTTTCGACCCGATACTGTCCGCATCGGAGCAGCTCACCTGCGCCAGTTGCCACCATCCAGATCAAAGGTTTGCCGATGGCCGCCGCACCTCGAACGGGCACAGGTTTCAGGAGGGCACCCGGAACAGCCCCCCCAGCTTGTTAAACACCGGCCTACGTGACACCTGGTTCTGGGATGGACGCGCATCCTCTCTGGCTGAACAGGCCATTGAGCCCATGCTTAACCCGATTGAGATGGCAGGAACCCGGGAAGGCATAGAATCAAGGCTCAACAATTCCGAGCACTACCGAGCGGAATTTCAGGAAATCTTCGGAGACCATGCCATAACCCTTGAGCATGCTGGGGGGGAGGCATTGGAAACCTGGCAGGGTACGTTACGCTCACGATCTGCGCCGTTTGATCGATTTCTGCGAGGCAATAGAGACGCATTAAGTGACCAGGCACTGCTGGGACTGCATCTTTTTCGCACCCGGCTCGGTGCGCCAATTGCCATATGGGACCGTTATTGTCCGATAAAAAATTCCACAATATCGGGCTGACCTACTACGGCCGGAAACTGGAAGATCTTGGGCGTTATAACGTGACGAAAAAGCCGGCCGATGTGGGCCGTTTTCGTACACCATCGTTACGGGATATCGCCGCAACAGGGCCTTATATGCACACCGGTAATTTTCCGCATCTCCGTGGGATTCTGGCCATGTATAACGCCGGGGGGGCGCCAAGACCCAAACCCAAAGAACACCAGCTGACTGACCCTCTATTTCCACAAACATCCGTCCTGCTCAAGCCATTGAATCTTGAAAAGCATGAGCTTGACGCCCTGGAAAGCTTCCTGCTGAGCCTGACCTCCGGAACGGCCAACCGAAGGGTGGTCGGTATTGAAAGCAAAAACTGAGTCTCGGGCTTGCCCGATATCAAAAACCCCCCCTTGCTATGTAGGTTTCCAAACCCATAATCTGAACGCTAATATTTCTTATTTACAAAAAGACCTCATCAACATGGAGTTTGAAATGAAAAACCTGTTTCGCCCAGCCCCCCCATTGGCACTGACCATTGCCACAGCCCTTACCGCGGGCTGCGCAAACGCGCCCTGGTCCGCCGAGCAAAGTGCGCCGGCCACCAAAGCATCGGTGGTAACTCATTACGCCGATCTGGCCCATGCCACCTACGAGGATGCCCTGATTACTGCGCGTGCGCTGGACGAGGCTACTGACCGCCTGATTGCCAACCCCCCCACCGAAGCCAACCTCAAAGCGGCAAAAGAAGCCTGGCTGGCCTCACGGGTTCCTTACCAGCAGTCAGAAGTTTTCCGCTTCGGCAATGCCATCGTGGATGACTGGGAAGGCCAATTGAACGCCTGGCCACTGGACGAAGGCTGATCGACTACGTCAAAGCCGACGACTACCAGCACGAACTCGGCAATGCCGGTGCAACCGCCAACATCGTCGCCAGCAACAGCATTAACGTCGGCGGGGGGGAAACTCTGGATGTGGCAACACTCACCCCCCCTGAACTACTGGCCGACCTGAACGAAGTCGGCGGTTCCGAAGCCAACGTAGCCACCGGTTACCATGCGGTCGAATTCCTGCTGTGGGGGGGCCAGGATCTGCACGGTTTTGAAGGTGGCGCAGGCGAGCGCCCGGTTACTGACTACGCCAAAGGCAACGACTGCACCAACGGCAACTGTGAGCGCCGTGCCCAGTATCTGGATGCCGTGACTGATCTGCTGGTCGATGATCTGGAGTGGATGGTTGCCCAGTGGGCCCCCCCGGGCACCTCAGACAACTACCGTTCCCAGCTGACGTCCGCAAACGCCGACGAGGGCATCCAGAAAATGCTGTTCGGTATGGGTTCCCTGTCCCTCGGCGAGCTGGCCGGTGAGCGCATGAAAGTTGCCTTGGAAGCCAACTCCTATGAAGACGAACACGACTGCTTCAGCGATAACACCCACAACTCGCACTACTACAACGGCCAGGGCATCCAGAACGTGTATACCGGCACCTATCGTCGCGTAGATGGCTCTGTGGTTTCAGGCCCGTCCCTGTCTGACCTGGTTGAGCAGACCAACCCGGAGCTGGATGCTCGCCTGAACCGTCAGCTGGACGCGTCAATGGAACCTTGGCGCTCATGAAAGCCCGCGCCGAGAGCAGCCAGAACCCGATGGCCTTTGACACCATGATCGCCCCCCCGGGCAACGCGGAAGGCACCCGCATTGTCAACGGTGCTATCATGGCGCTGGTTGAGCAGACCGGCTCTATCGAGCAGGCTGCACGGCAACTGGGCATTCAAGCCCTGTCCCCCCCGGACGACGCCGGCCATTCATTCTGATTGATCCGGTTGCAGTAAAAGGATACCGGGAGATAGAAACTCCCGGTATCCTGCTAACAAGAACAAGCCATGGAAAACCCTCCTTTATGCCCGAAGGTCGATTTTCCATGGCTTCTTCCATTCTGAAACGCGAGTAGTTATGAAACGAGCACTCATCTTCTGTCTGTTGCCGCTGGCCTTCAGCACTCAACCCCCCCTGATTGCAGAGACTCACGCTGGTTACCCGATACAAACTACACCGGCCACAGGCGGTGAAGGCACGGTCAATCAGGCCGACACCAACGCCTACTCGCTGCCCCCCCAGGGCAACCTGTCCATGACCAAACGCCTGGATTTCAGCGTTGGCAACAGTTTCTTCCGCAATCCCTGGGTGGAAGCACCGGCCAGCACCGATGCCCGGGACGGCCTGGGCCCCCCCCTGTTCAATACCAACTCCTGCCAGGGTTGTCACATCAAGGATGGCCGTGGACACCCGCCCGGCGTTGATGAACCGCCTGTCTCCCTGTTCCTGCGGCTGGCAGTACCCGCCGATCCGGTCAAGGATGCAGAACTCCTGCGCAAGCACGGTTTCAAACCCGCACCGGTCTACGGCAGTCAATTGCAGACTGCGGCCCTGCCGGCCGCAAAACCGGAAGCGGATCTGGTGATTGACTGGGAGCCAGTTCAGGAAATACTTGGGGGGGATGGAACGGTGGTTGAACTGCGCAAACCGGAATATCGCATCGAGAACCCCCCCAACTATGGTCCTATGCCGGCAAATTTGCTGGTCTCTCCCCCCCGGGTGGCACCACAAATGATCGGCATGGGACTGCTGGAAGCCATCCCTATTGCCGATCTTGAGGCATTGGCCGATCCGGAAGATACCGACAACAACGGGATTTCCGGCAAGCTTAATCAGGTGTGGGATGTCGCCAGCCAGCAAACGCTGCCGGGCCGGTTTGGCTGGAAAGCCGCGGAACCGGATGTGCACCAGCAAAGCATGGGCGCCTTCGCCGGCGATATGGGCCTGACATCGTCCATCAAACCCACCACCGACTGCACCCCCCCGGAACAACAGTGCGAACGGTTTACTCACGGTGGTGAGCCCGAAGTGAGCGACAAGGTCGCCGACTTTGTCACCTTCTACGCCAAGAGTCTGGCGGTACCTGCCCGTCGGGATCTGGGCGCTGAATCCGTGCAGAAAGGCGCCAGGCTGTTCAATGAAACCGGCTGTGCCGGTTGCCACACCCCCCCGAAATACCAGACCGGAGAAGTGGCCGACCGCCCGGATCTGAGCAACCAGACCATCTGGCCCTACACCGACCTGTTACTGCACGACATGGGCCCGGCCCTGGCAGACGGCCGGGACGAGTTCCTCGCTGACGGCAACGAGTGGCGCACGCCACCGCTTTGGGGGGGCATCGGCCTGGCCCAGGTGGTTAACCCACAGTCCGGTTTTCTGCATGACGGCCGCGCCCGCACGCTGGAAGAAGCCATTCTCTGGCACGGTGGCGAAGCCCGGCCGGCAGCTGACCGCTATCGTCAGATGGCCGAGTCGGAGCGCAGCGCCCTGATCGATTTTCTGAATTCACTCTGAGGATCCACTATGCAACCGATCACCAGACTGTTCTTCGCCTCCGCCCTGCTTGTCTGCACTACGGCGGCACTCGGGGGGGCCAACGCCGATACCCAGGCCCGCGAACAGTGGCATGGCGCAATTCAAAACGGCTACGAATCGCTGGCAACCAAAACCGAACAACTGGCATCGGCGGCGGTCGGCTACTGCAACGCACCGACGTCCGACAGCGACCGGCCTGAACGATGCCTGGCTCGATGCCTTCCTGGCCTGGCAGCGGGTCCGCTTTGTTGACTTCGGCCCGGTGGAGAACAACAACCTGTCCTGGCAATTCCAGTTCTGGCCGGACCCGAAAAACCTGGTCGCTCGCAAGGCCCGGTATCTGCTTGGCACCGAAGCTCCCGTTAACGCCGAGGTGATCAACCAATCCGGGGGGGTAGCGGTTCAGGCTTTCCCATGGCCGAATACCTGCTATTCGATGAGCAACTCAACAGTGGAGAAAACGCCCTGCCCGCAGCCAAAAACTGTGAGGTGCTCTCGGCGGTCACCCGACATATGGCACGTAATGCCCGGGGGGGTCTCGCAGACAGCTGGGCCAGCTTCAAACAACACTATCTGGACACCGGGCCATACCGCGACACCACCATCAAAGCCGGTATGACGGCGCTTGAAATACTGGAAGAGCGACGACTGGCGCAGCCCATGGGGGGGCTAAGGGGGGGCAATGGCAAACGCAACCCTTACATCACCGATGCCTGGCGCAGTGGCCAGAGTCTGATGGCGGTGGAAGCAACAGTGGCAGGGCTCGAGAAATTCTACCTTCCCGGACTGATCACTTTGCTGAAAACCGACGGCGAGGCCAGACTGGCAGAGCGCATTCAGAGGCAGTTTGAGGAAGTGGCTGACAACTTTCCGGAAGCCCATGCTGCCATGGCAACGCTCATGGAGAGTGATGAGCGGTTCCGCATTCTGCAAGGGCTCTTTGTGGATGTTTCCCAGCTTTCAACGCTGGTCAATGACGAAGCCGCCGTGGCGCTTGGCGTAGTGCGTGGCTTCAACTCAAGTGACGGCGACTGAACAGGTATACCCATGCTCATCTATCGCAGAACCCTGATCAAAGCCACCGTCGCCGGAGCTATGGCCGCCACCCTCACCGGGTGCTCGTTGCTCCCCCCCCGCAAAACCGGCCCACAGCCCGAACGCTATGCTGGCGCGGTTGGCCTGCCGGATCGACGCTTTGGCGTGAGTGCCTTTG
>JDSH01000084.1_pt1 | contig 33986 bp, 53 predicted proteins | sample 199451 | NCBI WGS metagenome assembly JDSH01 (sample SAMN02584198, study PRJNA231836) | bioreactor metagenome | isolation source: continuous culture bioreactor electron acceptor NO2- transfer2 day 38 after... | place: Germany: Bremen | reverse complement strand
GACGGACTACTCCAATGTCTCGGGCACCTACAACCGCTTTCGGAGCGAAGTGCAGCGGTTTTTGAACTACCTATGGGTTGTGGTCGGCCGGACGCTCGATCAGGTGGATGCCGAGGTTGTTTCCAGCTACTTCAAGTTCCTAAAGAATCCGCCAGCCGCCTGGGTGGCTCCCAGTATTCATTCGGGGGGGTTCCTGGATGAACAGGGGGGGCGGCGGATAATTAATCCCCCCCGCTGGCGTCCCTTCACCAGTCAGCGCTCCAAAGGCGAGCGTTACACCGCCAGCTCCGCCAGCCTGAAATCATCACGGACTGCCCTCGCCTCGTACTTTCGGTTTCTGCGCCAGCGCAAAATAATGGCAGAAGACCCGTTTTTGGAGGTTCGTCGTCGGGACACAAAGGCAAAATCCAATGCCTTGCTGGAGCGCCAGGAGGCGTCGGTGCGCCGGTATACGGACTGGCAGTGGTCATTCATTCGGGAGGCCATCGAGCAGGCGGCCGACCAGGACCCGGAGTATGAACGTCACCTATTCATCATCGTCACCATGAAATCCCTGTTTTTGCGGGTCAGCGAGTTGGCGGTTCGGAATGTCGATGGTGAACCTCGGATTCCGGCGTTCTCGGACTTCCAGAAGCAGGTGGCTGGTGGTGGAGCCTTCTGGACGTACTACGTCTTTGGCAAGGGCGACAAGGGGGGGCGCACCATTACCTGTCCTGATGCGTACCTTCCCTACCTCAAGCGCTGGCGGGCATACCTGGAATGCGATTCTCCCCCCCTACCCTTGCCCAATGAATCCCGCCCCCCCATCCTACCGTCTGCCAGAGGTGGTGGCCTGGGTGCCCGACAAATTCAGCGAATTTGCGAAGAAGGCCTGACGCTGGCAGTCCAGAAGATGAAGGATGAGGGTTTTGTCGACGAGGCGGCCCAATTGGAAGCCATTGCCTCTGAAACCCATTATCTGCGCCATACCGGGGGGGCCAGTCAGGCCATCGAGGCCGGCGCGGATATCCGACATATTTCCGAAGAGCTTGGCCACGCCAGTGCGGCGTTCACCGAGCAAATTTACGTCAATGCAGACCAGGCTCGCCGTCGTGCGGCCGGTCGTAACCGTTCAATTTGAGCAGAAGGTAGTTCATTTATGGCAATGGGCATTCTAGGAGTTCTATTTATTGCAGTTGTCTATTTTTTTTGAATGAGTGGTGGGATAACAAGAATATTGATAAGTCGCCTCGGATGCTCACCGGTCATTCGGGCGAGCGCGATGCAAACCGGGCCACGGACGAAAGGCGTGCAAAAAAAGCGAGCTAAGCTGGATGCCAAGGTTAGCCAGCTCAACAAGGATAATCCAAATAAGTTATTTTATAGGGATGGCCCCCCCTATGTTAAGGAATATTCTCCCGAGCAGATCAAGTTGATTCGTGAGTGTGAGCGATTGAATGCTCAGTTTGCGCAGGGCTATCACCAATACGAGATTAAAGATGGCCAGATAGAGCATATGGCATGGGCTGTCCGAAAGTGGAAGTATCAGGAAAGGTGCCGAGAAATAAACCGTGATGGCACTGGCACCCAGTGTGAGTTTGACTTTAGGAATGTGAGACTCATCAATCGGCTGACGGGCGAGGAAATTCCGTTTGACCCGGAGAGCTACGAGCTTCCTTCCTCCTACTACAGCGCTGGGTAGCATGCCCTTGTCTTATAGCGGGAAACCGCTGACTCGTAATTGACTCCCTACTCCGTTTGTCACAAAGGATTTCCTATGTCACTCAACAAGAAAGCCATTCTCGCCCGACTGGACGAGCTTTCACCGCAGGAGCTCAAGCGGTATCTGGTGCAGGAGCTAACCCACAAGAGGCTCGGGCTGACCTGGGAGGCAGACCTGATCGAGCGCGATAAAGCGCTGAATTCGGACTTGGTGTTCCCAAGGGTTGATCCCGAGCTGTCGCATTGGCCGGAACAGTCCGCCAGCAATAACCTGATCATCGAGGGGGGGGATAACTTTGATTCGCTGAGATTGCTGAGGTCAACCCATCGAGGCGGATTCGTGTTGTGATGATTGACCCTCCTTACAATACCGGGAATGGGTCTGATTGGGTTTATAACGATTCCTTTGTAAAGAAAGATGATCGGTGGAGGCATAGTAAGTGGTTGGAGTTTATGTATCAGCGACTTTTAATCGCCCGGGACCTGCTAACCCCCCCGGACGGGGGGGTGATCATGGTGTGCATCAATGATGAAAACCGCTCCAAACTTGAACTGATGATGGATGAAGTGATGCCAGGATTGCGAGTTGGTTCGTTTGTCTGGCGCGTTCGGTCTGGTGGGAACGACACCAAGGGAGCCCTTCTTTCCATGAATCATGAGCATGTTTTGGTGTATGGGAACCCAGCTTTCTCGTTCAAAGGCGATGAGCGCGACCAGTCCAGCTACACTAATCCTGACGACGATCCTCGAGGCGCTTGGCAAAACGACAATCTTGTGAAGGCTCATAACGCCAAGCAGCGCCCGGAAGCCTACTACCACATACGCAACCCGGAAACGGACATTTGGTATCCCTGTGATCCCGACAGCGTGTGGCGATTTGCCTCTACCACTCGGCCCACGAAAAAGGCTCTCCAAGCAGACCCTATCGAGGTGGTGATAGAGGAACGGCGTGTGCTCTGGCCCACCCAGGATGCTTACGTTCAATACGATTCTCTTGGCGATTTGAAAAAGGCGATCAAGGATGGTGATGCTCCAAAGCAGCTAAAAATCTATAACTCACTGAAAAACTTGGAGCGCCAATCTGCCTCTGATGCCCGTATTAAGCGTTTGCTTGATTATATCGAACCTCTTGAGTTTTGGGTTGGCAAGAAAATTGGTACCCGAAAACCTCGGTACAAACGATTCCAAAAAGACCTTAAACGTGACATTCGTCCGGTGTCATCATGGTTGCAGGCGTCTGCGCTAGCTGATGAGTCAGCAACTGATGAATCCTTGGATTCATTAACTGTCATTACGGTCGGTGCTACGGGCGAGGGAACCAATAATTATAAGCAAATCCTCAATAACAAGGATTTCCCCCCCTACCCCCCCAAGCTCCTTCATTGATGCGCGAATTGTTACGTCAAGCCATGCGCCCTGATGATATCGCTCTCGATTTCTTTGCCGGCAGTGGGACGACCGGGCAAGCTGTTCTGGAGTTGAATGCCGAGGATGACGGAAACCGCCGTTTTATTTTGTGTTCAAACGCAGAAGCTTCAAACAAAGCTCCTGACCGGAATATTTGTCGTGACGTCTGCGCCGAGCGTGTGCGCAGGGTAATGTCCGGCTACGGCGATACCCCCCCAGGCCTCGGCGGTGACTTCACCTACGTCACGCTGGATAAGGTCGAAGAGGCTGACCTGATGTTTGAAGCCGAGCCCCCCCGCCACGCTTTCGGCTTGCTCAGTCTCCGCGAAACGGGGTTACCTCTCCGAGCCGCCAGTTGATCAGCCCGTGTGGGTTGTCGCTCAAACCGCCAGCAGCGCGATAGTCTTGTGTCCGAGGCTGTCCGATGAGGCGATTGCAGCCCTTGAAGCCCTGCCGGTGAGCCAGTTGATCGTCTACACCGACCGTCCGGACTCCCTTCAGGAAGCCCTGGCCGGCGACAAGTCGGTTACCTGTTATTCCATCGAGAGCGCCCTTCGGTACGCCCAGGGTGGTAATCAGGCCTCGGCATCCACGGCGTCTGTCGGAGACCCTGAGCCGGAACAGGAGGTGTCCCAATGACCTCGCTTACCCTGAATGTCTCGACCCCCCCTCAACACAATGTCGCGATCCCTGAACCATTCCAGACAACGCTGATCACAAATCTTACCGAGCGTCTGACTCGTGAGAACAGCCCCCCCCTTGCCTTCTGCGAGCACCCACCGGTTCGGGCAAAACCTTTGTACTGGCCAAAACGCTATCCAATGTCACCGCCCAGAAAAAGGTGGTCTGGTTCTGGTTTGTCCCGTTCACCAATCTGGTTAACCAAACCCTGGATGATCTGGTGACCAACGCCACCGACCTGACACCGGTTCAGTTTACCCAGGGCATTAACCAGGAACCGCAAGCCGGTCAGGTGTTGATTTCCACCGTGCAGGGGGGGGTTTCCCGGCGAGCGTGGAGGCTGGCGGACTATGACGCCGGCGGTGGTGAACAGCTACGCACGCCGGCCGATTTTATCGCGCTGGTGAAGTCTCAGGAGCTTGAAGTAGGCGTCGTTGTGGATGAGGCCCACATTGCGCTGGATGAGGCAACCGAATTTGGCGCGTTCGTGCGCTGGCTGAATCCGTCGTGCCTGGCGCTGGCCACAGCTACCCCCCCAAAGAGTGCCCGGATTAACAACTTTCTTGCCAGTGCCGGACTGAGCTCTTTTGAAGGGTTCAATGTCGCCCGGGATGATGTGGTGCAGGCACGCCTGAACAAGAAGTACATTGAGGCCGTGGTGTATCAGCTCAAGGATACCACGCAGCGGTGGCCGACCTGAACCGTACCGTCTTGAGGCAGGCTTGGTTGCGCAATCACTACCTCGCAACCCAGCTTCAGGGGGGGCTGGGCATTGATCTGACGCCCCCCCTGCTGCTGGTGCAGGTGGACAATGGTAAAGACACCATTGAAGACGCTGAGCGCGCCTTGATTGATCTGGGGGGGATTCCCATGCCGGCGATCGGCAAGCATTCATCGGATGAGCCGAACCCGGAACTGATGGATGCCATCGCCAATGATTCATCCAAAAAGGTGCTGATCTTCAAGCAATCGGCCGGTACCGGCTTTAACGCCCCCCCCGGGCCTTTGTGCTGGCTTCCCTGAAATCGGTCACCGACACCGACTTTGCCATGCAATTCATCGGACGGGTCATGCGCGTCCCTCGGCAGATTCGTAACCAGTACACCCAGGCGGACGCCATACCGGCTGACTTGAATACCGCCTATGTGTACCTCGCCAATGCCGATGCCCAGAAAGGCTATCAAAGCGCCGTCGAGATCACCGGGCAGGTTCGCAGTGCGCTGGAAGGCGAATCCGAAAAGCTGTACCGGCGAAAAACCCAATCGGGCGCTCCAGTGTTCACCAACCGGCCGGTGTCAACGCCGGAGCTTGACCCACGAACCCCCCCCTTTCCCGGTACCGAACAGTCAGACACCGATGAGCTGGACACGGCAACCACCGGTACGAATGGCGGAATAGTGGGTGGCCCTGGCGCGCCCCCCCTGCCACCAATGCCTCACCCTGTAAATGACGAGTCCACAACCGGGGGGGAAACCGGCAGTCTCTTTGATGATCTCGACGAGGTGGACGAGGAATCCGCTGATGAAGAACCGAAAAAGCCTGACCCGCAGACCGCCGCCAGCATGGAGGAATGGCAAGCGATCATGGCGGAGCGTGGCATTCGGGTGTATCCCGTTAACCACGATGCGCGGGAAGTGCCGGTGGCCCTGGAGCGCGAGGTTCGCCCCCCCACCGGCCTGAATATGGGTGAAATTGCCGAGCGAGTGGCTACCCGGGTGATCATTACCGACCGCCAGAAGCGGGAAGCCGCGCTGGCGGCCGAAACCGGCTTCGGGAAAAAGAGCGGCATACCGAGCTGACCACCGGGGGGGTTGTCAAAAGCGTTCAGGATGCCTTTATCGTGGTTGACCGGAACGTAGTAGCCAGGGAGGCCCGTGCCGCTCTTGATCGGCTTCCCCCCCAGATCGAGCCGGCCGATCATAAGGTCATCGTGCAAACCCTCGCCAAGCGCGTTGAGGGTACGCTGAATGAGCAGATCATGGATGCCGGTGAATCTGTTGCCCCCCCGAATGAGCTGACTCGAATGAGTCGCACCGCAGCGTACTGGCTTGTCCGCCAGCTTACGGGTGACCTTGAGGAAGCCTTGTATGCCGAGATTGCCAAGGAAGCCGTGACCGAGCCGGCCGGGCCATTACCCGCCGCCATGTTGTTCCCATCGAGCATTGCGTTGGAGCCCAGTCATAAGAACCTGTATCGGGTGCTTCCGCCGTCAACCGACGATCTGGCGACCGTTGAGCAAACGTTGGTGATCGAAGACCGGGAGCTTTTGCGGGATACCCAGTGGCAGGTTGGCAATGAGCGGTTTATGACCGGCCGGTTTGATTCAACCTTCTCGCTGAACAGCGACGAACGAGCGTTTGCCGATGCGTTGGATCAGGCCAGCTTTGTCGCCTGGTGGTTCCGCAATCCAGATCGGAAGTCCTATTCCGTTCAACTGGTTCGCGGGGGGGAGCATCGAAATTACTTCTTCCCAGACTTCGTGGTGTGTGTGGAGCATGTGGACGGCCAGACGCCCATGGCCCGACTGATCGAAACAAAGCATGACGTGAAGGATGCCCGACGAAAGGCCAAGCACATTCCCCCCCAACATTACGGAAAGGTGTTGTTCCTGACGCGAGATAGCGGAAAGCTGCATGTGGTCAACGATGACGGTGGCCTGGGGGGGCCAGAGGTGGATTTGGGCGACCTGGAGACCTTGCGGTCTGAATTACAGAAAACGGCGCTTGATTGTTATAAACGCTAAGTGAGGCCTGATGGCCGGCAACGGCCGCTCGACCTTATCGCTGCATAGGAGGTTTGCATGATGTTCCATAATCTCTTGTTGTGAGGTGACCTATGTACGAAAAATTCAGAGCGCTCCTTGACCTCAAGCCAGTTGACCCGCTGGCTCACTATTATGATGAGACGCAGCCACCTGGACCCTTTGACGGTTTGTCTGGATCTGAGCGGAAGGCCCATGAAATTGCCCATAGTCTTTTGAGTGTGCCTGTTCGTCGGATTTTCGTGGTGACCGGCGCCAATGGTTTTTCAGCATTGATTGCCGAGGCAAACGGAGATCCCGAGCCTCCACGAGACGGTTGCCTTGACGGCTTTCGGCTTTTGATTGAGCTGACGGACGCTACAGGTAATAGCTTTTTGGATTGGGCCGTTTCACAGCCGGGCTTGGTTACGTTCGATCAGCGTAACGGCCGATTGCGGCGAGCGGTCATTGATCTTTCCCACTATCGCAGTCCTGAAAGCGTATAGAGGCCCGATTACCCATGCCAAAGGCGCCTAATGAGAAACTGAGGGACTACTGGAGTATTTTCAGGGATGCCCGTTTCACTCCGGCTGACCTTTGGCGATGGTTTCGGGGGGGCGCCTATTACCATGCTGGCGGGCAAGACAGCTGGCCACGGGATGACTTTCTCCACTGGCTGGCCCTGGATCGAAAGTCGTGGATTGAACCGGCCCCCCCCGGTCCTCGCGGTGGTCAAGGCTGGCGGATTGCGGCTGATGCGGTTGATGTTTGTCTTGCCGAAGAGGCCTTTATCGAGCGTACCCGGAAGGAAGCTTTTGAGGCTATTTCGGTTGTATCGGTTCGTATTGGCTTTCTGGATGTCGAGCAACGATTAGCTCACCCCCCCCGATTTTGGGAAATCGTTTGGTGTTTTGAGCCGCCGATACCAATTCAAGGCTCAAACGTAAATGGGGGGGTTCCTCGGCACAATACGACTGCCCCCCCATTCTCATTTCGTGTGCCCTCCACGGTTGGTCAATCCGACCTGCAGAAACAGGTGGTTTGCGCCCAGGAGCACGTATCGGGCTTGATCGTTGAAGCAATCGACAGCCACAAACAGTGTATTCACCAACTATCCGGATTACTGAACAATGCCGAGCAATGAGAATAATCGCAAAGAGATGCAGGACCGAATGGCAGCCAGGCTCGCAGCTCAGAGAATGTTTATAGAAACCGAGCTGCCAGTGATCCGCCAGCGGGGGGGCCAGGCCGCCCTATTTCGCCTGCTTCCGGTGGCCCTCAGTGATACGGGCCAGTCTTCGGTGGTCGCGCGCTTCCTGCTCGGCCTGTATAACGGCAAGCGTTTTCCGATGGATATAACCGAGCTGCGGAGGCTCGATCGCGCGTTGCTGGTGGATTGCTTGGCGGTATTGGAGATGGATCACCAACCTGAAATGGAGATTCACCTGTATGTCGAAAATGGCGGAACTCTATTTGAAGAACTGGCTGACAGGTTTCAATAATGGATCATCCATTTAATCGAGACCTGCAGAACGTTCTGGATGCCGATGAAGCTACGATTTTCTACCGGAGGGTTCCTGGCTTTCCGGTGGATGCGGTTTGCTGGCGGAAAGCCTGCACAGACTGATTTCTGGTTCTGAGATCTATCTCGTGGGTCGACTGGACCAGGGCATTCCTGATCATGTGGTTGTCCGGCTCGTGTATGGGAATGAGGCCATCTATCTGGACTACTCGGGGGGGGTACAGACCGAGCGCGAGTTAATTGCCACATGGCAAGCGGAGCTTCCGGGCGTACCAGTTCGGCTTTGTTCGCTTTCGGATGCGCTTGCCGCAGGGCTGGATACAGGTGAGGTATTGCACCAACAAAGGTTGGTTGCGCCTTTTTGCCGTTACCTGGTCAATGAACTTGGTGTGGTCGATGCCGAGCGGTGCAATCCAGATTGGGAAGAAGATTACGAGGAATGCGGGCCATCGCCCTGTTAACTTGCGCTTAGTGCCGTCGCCACGAGCTACTTAACCCCCCCGGCAAAGGATATTTGCCATTCTTAACAGGGGGGGCCAAACATGGAAAGTGTGTCTTCATCGTTCTGATGGTCTAACCATTCCTCGATGATGCTGAGATCATCAAATAACCGGCCGTTAAGTATGGGGGGGTCACCCTCATACGCGCTGGCATAGCGTTCCATTAGGTGGGTTGGATCGCTGAAGAACTCTTCAAGCTGCGCTACCAGTTCCGGGGGGGGAGATCTGCTGAATACCGACTCGCAATGAATGCCATGTCATGCAGATCGCGAGCCGTTGTTCGGTAAGGCATGGCTGGGTCTTCCCGTGCCGCCAATAGCTTCAGGTGCGCGATTTGGCTGATGGAGTACATCTGTATGCCGTTGATCACGCATATACTGGCTGGGTCAGGCGTGGTCCGCGAAGAAATCTCAATTTTGATGGGGGGGATCGGTGGTTCACCCTCGCCGGTTGCGAACATTGGCCGGCAGCGGTGGGTTGTTCCAGTTTTCTTGGGCTCATTGAAACTTGAGAGGCTAACCTTGATTCCCTTTCCGGCCAGCTTTTTGATGGCGCTGTTGCAGATCCTCTCTATGTTTAGGTGCCCCCCCTGCAATGAAGTTGTAAGGTCGAAATCCAGATCTTCGCTGAACCGTTGCAAATCGTATCCCAGAAGTAATGCAGTGCCCCCCCCTTTCAAAACCAAGGGTTTGCCTTCGTCATGGATGATCTCGCAGATCGCCTGCATGATTTGTCGATGGGTTTGTTGTTGTTTTGTCAGGTGCACTGGTGACCTCCATTTAGCCAATCCTCAATGCCCTCTCGGGCTGTGTCTGCCAGGAAGGGCTCACATTGCGCTACCCATTCTCTCACTTGTTCCAGGTTAACCACATCATCAATATCGGTAACCTGCACATTAGGTACTCTGCACTGGCGGATTTCGCAGCTGTCTATCAGCAGGTCGAATACCGCGCGTTCCGGATTGGCCGCCCAGATACACGGCGCAACCACGCCGTACTGTGCAATCGTTGCAGTGGCATTCCATAAGCCCGTCACACCGAGTAGTGCGCCTGTATGTGCTGTGTGCTTCCCGGCAATCCGCCAGCTTGAAGGATTGCTCAAGCTGCTTGTGTACCAGAGTGCTGGCGGTCGACCATCAGCCGGTGGTAGACATAGTGCTGTCATGCCAGACAAATAGTATTTCGGTGTCCCAAGGGCTTCATCGCTGGTATCACGGCCAAAAACGTCGAACATCCATTCAAGGCCCAGCTCGCAGGCAACGGTTTTGTATCTTCCCAAGGCTACCGCTCCGTCGCCTTGCTCAATTTTGACAATCGTGCGGAGTGATAGCCCGGTTGCTTCTGCGAGCTTTTCGCCAGACAGTCCTGCAGCCTTCCTCGCGTAACGAATGGCGAGGCCGATGGGTGCCCCCCCAGGTTCTTGTGATGGTCTATGGGTCATTGGTGCGTCAATTGCCAGCATTGTGGGTTGTCCTCCTGGTGCCCACTTTCGTTTCATTGTGCATTATACTGCACAGTGCACCTTAATACACTGAGGCGTATATCCATTGCAATGCTGATCTTTGCTTTATCTCAGTCACATAAAAGCCGAATACGTTGGGTTCTACAGAGAAGTGGTGCGCTAACGCTTGCTTATCAAGGGCAACTGCAATGATTCAGCTTTTCTACAATGCTACGGGCGAATTGGGGGGGGCCGCATGACCTTACTCAAAAAGAACCCTCCTGAAATTGGTGCTGATACCGCCGTTAGTCATGTGCCTACTGATTACGAGGGGGGGCCTTGTGCCGTCGTCCAGTCGCAGCCCTCTGCAAATGTTATTGCGGTGCTGCCCTCTGTTATGGAGGCAAACCGCGTGGCCAGATATGCCATATCGCCATCTGGCGGGTATGGATCTGTTTATGTTGAGCCTACAGACCTTGCTGTAACCTGCTTAGCACTTGAGGAATGGCTCTGAGGGTCGATGCGACAGTGCGAGAAAAAAAGCTTCCTATAGCCGCTGGGCGCTTGGCGGCAGTGCCGCTGGCGGGCCTTTGGCCCTTTCCTGATTTCGGGGGGGCGGGCGCCTGCCCTTCCCTCAAATGCCTGGTCGCCGCCGGGCGGCTTCCATGCTTCAGCTGCTCTCATTTCGATATTCTTCTTGGCTAAATGCTTCGGTTTTTGCCATGTTATACGCCCGCACTTAGATTTATAGGAACTCCGAGCGCTTCATGAAATCCCGTCCGTCCCAACACAAAGGTTATGGTGGTCCAAATAATCGGGATCCGCTGCTCGACACTGGTGTTCCCGGTGTAATCGTGTCCAGGGCGATTAAGAAAGGCCAAAAGCGCGTTGTGGTGTCTGCAGCGTTTCAGGTGGGGGGGCAACCCGGTGGAAAGCCGAAGCCGGTCATGCGCTATGTTGGCAGTCTGTTTGAGGGTGCGCTGGCGGATGATCCTCTTGATGCTTGTCGACGATTCTCCGGCTTTTTGCGCAAGGCCATGGCGATACGCCGCTACGCTGAGAGCTTTTACGAGCGCGGGGGGGAGTATCCAGCTTCACGATTACATTTTGACGATGTGCCCGGCTCTATTGTTGAGATGGTTCCCGAGCCGCCAATTATGGACTTGAGGGCCATCATGGATTCCTTTGAGCCTGGTCATGCATCTGGTGAATCTGAGGCGGATCTGAATGGGCTCGCATTGACCTGAAAGGGTATACGCTGGAGCGCCGAAGGCCTCCGATCGTTTTCAATGGTCACCGCCTGACCTTTCACTCACTGATGGCTGAGGGCGTCAGAGTTTTTGTCCCAGAGCAGATGGGGGGGCGCGGTCGGATCATTGGTGGTTAACCGTTGATACTGAGGATGGGCAAATCCTTGAAGAAATCTACGATGGTGACCATGGTGGGGGGGGTAGCCAAACCTCTCTTCGAGAGGCGTGGCTTTATCTGGTTTCTCTCCTGCGAGCGCATCGGGCTCGCTAGAGGTGGTTAACCTCGACTACACCCATCCAGAAGATAGTAATCGTAGACGAAGCCCCCCCAGATAACCTGCCGGCTGCGTTTAGGGGGGGCTGCCGACCGACCGCGGCTATCGCGCCAAACTTTCACAAGAACAGGTTTGGTTCGATTCGGGTGAAAGATGATCAGGCTGCGATCACGCTCTCGGATTGCTTCGTACCCCCCCTCGTGGGGGGGGTCAATGTCGACGGGTAAACCGTTGTGATAGATCCATACTTCATTCATAGAATTTTCCTTCTGGTTAATTATTGAGCCCGAAAAATCATCTCCGGGTATCTTATTTATGCCGAAGGATTGGTTACTCTCGCTGCCTCGCCTAAGTAGTTATACGTACCCCCCCATCGTTCACCTCGTTGTTGGGCGCCCTTTTGTGCCTTCCTCCAATATTCCCATGAATTGGGTGCCGGCCTGCTCAGCGGGTTCGATTCCTTGAGAAACACTCGCTCAAAATGTCACATATCAGCTTATAACCTGTATTGCACACACTGGGTTCGCGTGATATTGTATGTCACATATCCGGTTATAACCTGATTTGAGCAGCATAGATGCCCATTGAGAGACTGTTTAACGAGAGCGATGTGCAACGCCTCATCGACATGAATTCAGCACCGCCATTCGGAAAGCGCAATGCCGCGTTGATCATGGGGGGGGCGCTTTACTGGGGGGGGCTTACGCCTTCCGAGGCCAGCTTGCTCCGTCTTGAGGATGTGATGGACCAGTCCGGCGATTTCTTCCGGATCTGGACCCTACCGGACAGCACAGCCTATAACGGCGAGGCTCGGGAGCTTCACACTGAAGATCACGTTCTGCCCTTTTTCGAGGCCTACATGGACTGGAGGCTGGGGGGGGAGGAGCTTTGCTTGAGCAATCAGTCTTGGTACCGGGGGGGCTCGGACCCGAAAAGCGCCTTCTTTCTGAATGATCGTGGTGAGCCTTACAAGCTCTCTCCACGCAAGAAAGGATCGACGGACTACCAGCCCAGGGCAATGTCAGCCAAGCTAAAGTCTTTCATTGAGAAGGCGGGCATCGAGGGCGCTACGGTAGCGACTTTCCGTGATTCATGGGTAAAGGCTATGTATGAAGCGGGGGGGTGCCATCACAAGGATCTGATGCGAGTCTCAGGAATCAAGCAGAAAGAGACGATCGACCGGAAGACACGCCCGGCGATCCAAGATCTGGAAAAGGTGTTCAAAGACATTTATAGCCGCGTTCGCGTGGCAGAATAGGAATCCGTATGACTGATGGAATGAAGACTGCACTCACGCTCACCCTCCTGGCCGCCTTATTCATGGCAGGGGGGGCAACGATGATCAACATCACAGGCGTTGCCGAGTGGAGACTGTTTGGCGTGCTGCCCTTTATCTTGATGGGCGTTAGCTCACTGGTATTTAGATGGCCGGCCTACATGCACCGCTATTTCAGCAAGGTCTCTGAACGCGATTCGGAACGGGGGGGCGTTGTGTCGATTCACACCATGGGTGTTGTTGGCCTCGTAGTAGCGCCAGTGGCAGTTTACTTACTGTTTTTGGGGGGGTGATCACAAACATTGGAAATCGAGGACAGGCATGTTTACCAGCAAGCACGAATCGCAACTAGCGCTTGAGAAGGAACGGACAGCGAAGGAGCTTTCACTGGCGATGATCGAAAAGAGCGATCCTTCGACGATTCGAACCGTCACCACTGCGTCGAACGAAAAGGCGGTGGTTCACCTCAGCATTATTAAGAGCGTCATCCAAGAGGAAAAGGGTTGGTATTACAACGATCCTGAGCGAGACACGCTACTGATTCGCTATCTCGATGGCACTTGGGACCGGCTCGAAATGACTGTTGAGGATTTCTCAAGCCAAACTGGCCTTAATTTGTGATTGGAATTCGGTCATGGCACCGAGAGATGAAGATATGAAGCCTTCTTGCGAGCTATCAGGTGAACAAATCGCTTCCCGCCTGGTGGGCCTGATGCGGGGGGGCAGTAGCGGCCCAAATCCGTTCATAGAGCGCTATGCCGACTTCTTAGAAAAAGCGGCAGAGCTTGATGATCTATCGTTTGTGAGAATGGGCCGGGAAGCAGAAGCGTTTGAAGAAGGCTTTAGGCACTTCGTTGCAGAGTTCCCTGGCACACCGGCAGTGACCGTACCGGAAGGCGACCTTTTCGATATGGGTGTCTTCCTGGCCCGTATCGACCCTGAATTGCGCCGGTCGATGTTGAAGCGGTGGGCTGAAATCATCCGCGCTAAAGCGTACCAGTAACAGTATTGGAATCCGGCCATGGCCACCAGAATCACTGACGAATACATCGAAGAAAAGGTTGAGGCCTATAACGTCGCCATCGAGCTCTTCGTGAACACGAGCCGATGTCAGATGGTGACCCGAAGCTGGCGAAGAAGCTTCGGTACCGGTTGGCCGACAAGCTTGATCGCGAAATCAATCGTTGGCTAGCAGAGCACTGCCACTGAAACAGGATTGGAAACCGTGATCATGAATAGTGCGCCCGGAATCTTTCTTACGTCTCTAATTGCCGCATTCGCAATCGGTGCAACATACAACCCGAATGGATCAGTATCTATAAGCGATGCCATTCAGAATAGCCCTGCATGCTCAAATACTGAGCCAGGTTGGTCGAAACCATACAGTTGCCTCCAGGCAATCAAGAAAACGCATGAAAGCACTACAGGGGGGGACGTGTCCAAGTAAACCTGTATTGGAAGTTTGGGGGGGTAAGCAGATGATGCCAATGAAGGGGGGGTTGCTGGCAGCTCTTTTGACGATGCTCGTGGGTTGCGACCAGGTTCAGGAAATCATGGATAACCAGCCGAAGCCGGATGTCATGCTCGGTGCTGGGATCGAAGTTCAAATTGACGACGGCCGAACCGCAAGAGTGTTTGGGCCTGACCTGTGCGAAACCGGATTCGAAGACGATGACCCCCCAGTGATGATGAACCAGGTTGCACTCTCCTAACTGGTAACGACCGAGTTAAGGTAACGCTTCTGGTTGATGACCGAAAGATTCAGGAAACCTGGACCGTTACCAGGGACAACGACCGTTACACCATTGCTCGCCCGAATGGATACCTTATTCGCACAGCCAGGGCTGACAACTAAACAGGATTGGAAAACCATGAAACAAAGCGCCCGAAAGAACTCTCTGATTTTTGTGCATTGGCTGGCCGGGTTGTGCGCGGTGGCAGGTGTAATTGCCAGTTTGCGAGGCCTTTATGGAATGTTCCAAGTGTGGACTGGGGGGGAGATTACTTCTGTCCCAATCATCGGGAACTTGATGTATCCCAACGATACGGACTCCGGAACCGGGTTGCTGATCTCGTTCTTTGAGGTGGGCTTCGGCGGATTGGCTTATCTCTTCATGTGGGTGACACCAGCGGGCATAGCCTTGGTGGTTCTGACTGCCATTGCAGACCGCCTAAAGAGGCCTCGGGCTGATCGGCTTGAGCCATCCAGTAGACATCAGCAACATTGGAAATCGGAGTAGCGCTATGAGAGAAGAAAAAGTTGTAAAGAGAAATCCGGCTGATGTTGTCGCAGCGATACTCTTCGGGATCGGTCTGGCTATGGGACTTCTGCCAATCGCGGTGGCATCTCTTATCGTTAAGCGGAACCTGTTCACTGAATGCTTTTCCCGGATGGACCTTTCTGGCGATCCAGAGGATGGCAATAACTGACATTGGAAAGTTTGGTATGACTGATAAATCCTGTCAAAGCCTTGTGCGTAGTGGCCGCAAGTATGGGGGGGTCAAAGCCCAACGGCCCGAGTCCGATATGCAAGAGCTAATCGGCGGTAAGTTCGCGGCTGGTGAAGGTGTCCTGGTGATAAATCCGGAACTGGATGACGCAGCTATAGCCACCGATATTCGGCGTGCGCTGGAAGCGGCTAAAGGACACACATTTAAGGTTGTCCAAGCGCCAAGCTCAATCAAAGACTGATTGGAATCCGGTTATTCCCAGAAGAGGAAGTAAAGGCATGGCTAATATAGCATCTGCACGACAGAAGTATGCGCGGGGGGGCCCGGTTACTGATCGCGTCCAGGCAAAGCTGGTAAGAATGATGAAAGCATCTGAGGGCATTGAGACGTTGGTAGCTGAGGACATTGTTGAGGCGATGGCCATAGGACGCAATGATCCCGAAGGCTTTCGTGCCGTCGATCAGTTTCTGAGTGAACTGAGCGAAAAATACGACGCCATTGAGAATGGCTGAGTAATGGAAATCCGGAGAGTTTGATATGCAACGCGACCCAAAGAAGTTGGCAGAGGCTAGCTATCGGCGCCTGATAGGCAAGGGGGGGCTCCTTACTCTCCTTGCTGTGCCATTTACCGACTATGCCCTTTTTCTTGCCAGTGGTGGCTATCGAGACCTGTATGGAGCTGGGCACTGGAACCTGGCAATCGCGCTTACGCTCTTCGTAACGGCAGTAATCGTCATGAAACCCGTTTACCGGCTGGAATGGCCTTTTCAGTACCAGCTTGAGCAACGACGCAAAATACAGAAATCGTGATTGGAAGCCGGTGATGCTATGAGCGAGAAATCGAACTCAGAGAGAATAGACGATAACGACGAAGCCATTGATGCGCTCATTGGGGGGGTCGCGAAAAAGCTTCGGCACGAGCTTGCGCTTTGCAGAGAAGCCATGGATATGAAAGGCGGGTTTGATCCGGCTTACTCAGCTGACGCTAGAAACGCAATTATCGAGGCGGACGCTGTGATCAGCGCACTCCGCCCTGAAGACTGATAGTAACGATGGAATCCGGAGCTTAGGTCTATGCAAGAGAAAAACGTCAGCGAAATCCTTGAAGCCTATAAGGATCACCGTCAGCATGCGCAAGGCTTCATTTATGGTGTCCGAGCGATGCGCAAGTTTGGTGCTTTTGGGGGGGTGGTTCCTGAAGGGGGGGCCCGCAAGAATCCTGAAATCGCACGTATTGAAATGGCCCGGTTTCTGATCTCACATCTCCGTCTGTGCGGTGACGACCTGTTCTCAGATGGTGAGCCCCCCCTGAAACAACTTCAGGCCGCGATAGACGCCGAACATCCTGTTGGGAAAGACGCTGACACGCTTTTGAGCTTATGCTACACGGCGTCTACTTTACCTATTAAATAATCCTGCCAACTTGGGCTCTGAGAGCCTTATGAGAATTCGGGAGAGTCAACGATGATCACTGTAGTCGCTCACTTTACCAAAGGGGGGGAAGCAGGTCCATTCCCTGAGCAACTCAACGGTATTGCCGGAGAAGGAAGCGTCCATACGAACGAACAGATCGGACAGGGTGGCGTGATTGTGGTCTCATTTGACACTGATGACGGTAACCTGGTGCGGGAGGCCTTCGAGGATCACCTTCAAGACAACGAAATGTCGGCTTTCGCTATGCAAAGGGTTGGAGACCTTGAGTTCTTCTACTCTAAGACGAAAACGCACATTTTTTTTAGATTGGAAACCGACCTGTACGACGAAGATGAGAAGCAATATTCGAGTGCGGTTGAGCAAGCTGATAAAGCGTTTCGCGCCCAACTCAATTACGGAGGTATTCGCCTCGACGCTACTCAACCATTGAGGCCTGGGGGGGTTAGTCGTCCAATCATGTTTGATTGGCAATCTGGCGATCTCCCTGATGAGATAGGACAAATGCGCCGGCTGGCAACTGCATTTAACAGTCTTGCTGATGCCCTGGAAGATAGGGGGGGGATTGATTGCTCGGAGCGTTTGCCGACAAAAGATGATGCGGATGAGCACGGATTTGTTGAATGGCTTCGAAGCGGTCAATGGCTTCTTGGGCTCTGGCAAGAAAAACCAGTTGATGCAACCCGGTGGCGCTGCATGAGCGCCCGAGTCTGATATGGGAATTGGAGTCTGTTATGCCAGCACGATTGAAGCAAGCTTTGTTCGCCCTGTATGCCCTGGCCTTTGTCGGGATGACCTTAGGAATTTTGCTGTTCGGATCTGCCGGAACCCCCCCTAGCGCTGACGAACATGGATTAATTAAACAGTTGCGCGAGTTTGCGCGGCCATAAGAGAGGGACAACCGAGCATGAATTACATCAGTAAAGAGGAAGCACAGCGCCCACTCTGGGCCCAGATTGCTCAGAACGCACTACTAGCAGTATTCATATTGGCAGCTGCGACTCTTTTGATGGGCATTATGCGGGGGGGTGGCGACACCCTGTATATTGGAGAGCATGTTGTGGACCCTTTACCTTACTTCAGCGGATCGATTGCGATAATGGTTATTGCAGCAGCGTTGATAGTGAAGATTGGACGCCACTGGCCAAGCTTGCCCAATCAACCACGGCCTGAGTAGATATTGATAAATGGGGGGGCCCGATTTCATGAAACAATGGCTCCAGAGCGAACTCCCCCCCGTTGACCCTGGCAGTGAAGATTTTCCGGTTGAGGAAAGAAAAGCAAACAACCTCAATAAACTGAAGTGCAAGGGGGGGGTGATTTTAGTTGCTGGGGGGGAGCAGACACCATGGTGTGCCAAGTGCGACGCGCCAACCCGTTATTGTGGGCCGAAAAACAGATATGTGCGATGCCCAAAATGTAACCTTATCCAATGTCCTTATTTAGCATAATGAGCAGCAGAAAGATAATAATGGCACGAAACAACTACACCAAATCATCGATGTTGGTTTTTGCGCTTTCTTTACCACTAGCGCTGGCAATGATTTACTTCGTGTTCACCATGGTCAAACTACTCATTAAAGGGTATTTAGCCATGGAGAATCAGGGCTACCCAGCTTGGGCGGTCTTTATTGCAGCCCCCCCTATTGTAGTGGGCATCGGGATTTCGATGGCTGGGCTCTTCCTTCGATGGTTGCATGATCGTCTCAGCGGCTCTGGTAACGGAAATCTTAGATCCTTATCCTCAACTACCGGATTCAAATTCATGACAATCACGGCACTGGTTTTGACCGGCCTGATTGGGGGGGCCTATGATTTTGCAACCCAAGGATCTGATAGCCCGCTTGTTTGGGCGTTTGATGGGCGTTTTGCTTCGCTATTTTGGGTAGCAGTGATCGGTATCGTTATCTGGTCACTTTCGCCCCCCCGGGCGGTCGAGAGGGATAACGTAGGTGGGTAGTATTAATTCGGAGACAACCATGAAGCGGAATACTCTGCGTGTACTGAATGCTTTGCTATTCGTTGTGCTTTCATTTTCGGCAGTGTACTTGATTATGGGAGACATACCGATTCGACAAGATCCGAAATTAGCGTTTGATATTTGGTTATTGGGGGGGCCGCTATTGGTGATTGGTGGGCTTCTGAGCTTGATTATGGTTGAGGTTGATCGATTGTTAACGGGGGGGCAGAAGAAGCATTGAACTCCGAACGCGACACTTCCTTCAAGTCGCAGATACTGCCCTGGACGTAGAGCCGAACCGGTGGGACGCCCAGATAGGGAAAGGAGGCGTTCGGAGTGAACAGGAAAGACAGCAAATCGCCCTCATCGGGATACTGCGAGCGCAGGGCTTTGTGGATCAGGACAAACAGCTTAATGCGTTTGAGCACATGGCTGGACAGTCCTTGCGAAGATCCACCCCCCCGATACACCAGCAAGTCCTCACGACTGATTCCCCCCCCTAGCAACCTGCACTGATCGGACTCTTCAATCCCCCCCCACGCACGGGCAATACAGAAAAATGCACGCAGTGCCGCCTTCCCAATTATTTCTCGCTGGGACAGGCTGTTCGCGATATGGGGGGGATTGCGTGCAGTCACCGCTGAGAGCTCCTGATTACCTGGGTATCAGACAGTTCCAGTTGCCGGCCAACTGCGATCGCCTGACGCACGAATGTATTCACGACCCTGGGTAACGCACTGGAATGAACAGCGGTAGCGTGCGAGGCTGCTGAAGCCTCGGGAAAGGTTGCCATCATAACTCCCGAATCATCCACCGCAACCTGCATGGACACGGCATCTGGCCAGCGCCCACGATATCGCACTTCTTTCGATTTTCGATTGATGATCATCATGTATTCCCCCCCAGGCATGGTCGGATCCACATGGACCGTGAACTGCTCAATGCCGAGGCTTTGCAACTCCATTTCAAGATCCGGGGGGGCGACTTGCTGAGGTAGTAACTGCAGCGGGGGGGCGTGAGGCGTGCTGGCGGACTTCACCGACACCGAAGTCTGCCCTGCTGAAATAACGTACCAGGTGAACACCACGCTCAGTATTGAGGCGCACGCAGCACATACGAGAGAAACCAGGACGGGCCTCTTCCAGAAAAGCTCGCTCAGAATCTGCACTTGACACCCACTTCAGTTTTAGGCGAAGCTGTGGCTGAGCCGTTACTGAACGGTCAGGCTCCGCCTGGCCGTGAAGAAAGGCCGGAGGCGCCGCAAGGGCCAAAGGCCCGCACGACGCCCAGTGAATTGCTGGCGGGTATCGTCAGCATCTGTTCCGCCACAAAGCCCCCCCACAGGTTCTCCCCCCCGCTAAAAGCAGAAAAAGGTTAGATGCTCTCACGGAACGTGACGGAGCAGACGGGGGGGTTGTCGTACGCATCTACTTCGAGCGTTGGTCGAATGTGGTACGTCTTGTGTGGTTTGAATGCCCATTGCTGCTGACCGTAAAAAAAGACGATGTCGATCGGCGTCACGATCTGATGAGTAAAGTTTGCATCGCAGGCTGATCATGTGAATACCCGCAGGAAGGACGATCGGAAAGCCAGAATCAACGCCCTGCCCATTGAGAGAGGCGACTTCCACACTCAGTCTCTGGTGAGCAGCATTTGGCACGTCAACGGTGACGTTGGCGCTAGTGTGAAGTGTGGACGTAGGAACTGTGCTCCGGGTGATTGACCTCGAAAGGATATCCGTTGCCAGTAGCGCAGCCGCCGACTACGAGACTGGTCGCCAGACCAAGAGAAAGAACGAGTGGTTTCATCACAGACCTCTACTAAGTGAAGACAGCCGCCAAACGCAGCAAAAGATTATCGTATGATAACGTATATTCCACAGTAGATTGAGCGATGATCACAATGGTCGGGAACCTTGGCAAGTATGCTTCGTACTGGAAATTTGCGTTGGCGGATAGTCAGCTTGGCAAGGGAACCTTCTCCGCAGCCCACATGCGCGCGCTAGAAGGGCGGACCATTGAGCTGGAAGCCCTCAAGCGTCAATCCTTAGTTAGCGAAGAAGCCTGGCTTGCGGGTGAAACACCAAAAAACGCGCTGTCCCTTGATGAAGTTCGGAGGTGGGCCAGAAGTGAAGACACCCCCCCGATTCCTTGGCTCAGAATGGTGGTTTACCCTTTCGTGTACTTGTTGCAAGCCAGCCATCAGCATGGCTACAAGCGAAACTTCTTTATTCCTGAAATGATTGCCCCCCCGGTGTCTTTTACGGTTCTGGTAAACGCGGATGGTCAGATCAAGCTCATGGCCGCCCCCCCGGGATTGCAAGGGAGCTGCTTGAACCAGCTAAGGGCGCTCGATCTATAGTGATTGGTTCTGTCGACACCATGGATGCTTTTTACGATGAGAACCCCCCCTTCCCTGATTACTATGACAACCCGGATGAAGATCGCCTGCCTATTAGCGACGTTTTGGACTACTGCAATCGTTTGCTGGATTGCGTCTGTGAGGTGGAGCTCAGTGCGCCGTCCGGAGTGGATGAAGCCAGGTATACGCTGACTCATCATGCAATGATTCATAAAGCTCGCCAAACCGAAGCTTCTAATCGGCCTCTTATGGAGGTTTACGACGCGATTCTTCGGCAAAAACCTAAATTGACGTTGTTGCCAGGGATTCTCAAAGATAACCGTCAGGAGGTTGAAACGCCTACGCCTCAGGCTCGCACAATGAGTTTGAGATCCGGGAGCATGCATACCTCCATGGAGATGGGCGAAGATCAGCGTCAATCCGTAGGCGCCGCCCTGAGTATTGACACTGGCCAGGCCCTCGCTGTGAATGGCCCTCCCGGTACCGGCAAAACCACCATGATTCAAGCGGTAGTAGCGAGCTTGATAGTCAACGCGGCCAGGGCTCGCAAGGATCCTCCGATCATCGTTGTCGCAAGTACCAATAACCAGGCAGTGACCAATGTGCTTGGCTCTCTGGAATGGGGGGGACAGAGTGATAGTCCACTGTATCAACGATGGATTGACGGCTGGGATAGCTTTGGACTTTATCTGCCCTCGTTCTCAAAGCGAGAGCGCTCAGAGGAACGCGGACTCCCTACTCGAGAGCGCTTCGATCTTTTCGAAAGCCGCGTAAGCATTGACCATGCGAAGATGCGATATGTTGAGCGTGCGGGTGCAGTGTTGGGCAAAACCCCCCCGGAGGATGTCATCGCGGCCGCTGAGGCAGTTCATGACAAGCTTAATCAGGAAGCGAGAATTCTCGGCTTAGTGGAGGAACTTCAGGCTGGATTTGAGAGTGTCCGAAGAATAGGTCAACTCAAGGCACTCCACCAAAAGCTGGTTATCTTTCAAAAAGAGTGTGCAGGGATCATACCGGAATCCGAACTTGGCAGGGTTGTGGGTGAGTTGTCCTCGATGCTGCAGGAGATGGCGAGCCTATTCAAACAGGCGCAGGCGGCAGCAGACGTATTCAAGAAGCAAAATCGAAAACGAAGTGAAGCCCGGCATAGCGTCCATCCACTTCTGAGAAAGTTAAGCCATCTTCCAGTCATAAACGTCTTGTATCTTCGGCAGTATCACGCTGCTCTTGAGCGTGTAGGGCTCCCCCCCAAGCACATTAATCCCGCATCAGCTCAGCGGGGGGGTTTGCAGGTATCCCAGGGTGAGTTTGGCCGAGCGATCAGAGCGATTGGTACCGGGCCACGATGGGACCGGATATTAAGTAAGCTGGATAACCTGATGGACAGGTATGTTCGCCCTCGCCTGTTCGCATGGGCGACCCACTGGTATGAGGCTCAGTGGATTATCGAGGTCGGGGGGGAGACGGTTAGGGCCGGCGACTCCGATAAACGCACCAAAATCAAAGTCGAACGCATGCTGCGGCGTCGCAGTAAGCTTGCACCCTGCATCGTGGCCACCTTTCACACCCTTCCCAAGCACCTCAACTACTGGGAGCACCGCACACAGAGGGAAGTTCCTCTGTTCGAGATCGTCGATTGGCTTATAAACGATGAGGCCGGCCAATGTGCGCCCGAGGTTGCCGGTGCGACGCTCGCATTGGCCAAACGCCTTATTGCGGTAGGCGACTGCTGGCAGATAGAACCAATATGGAACATCGAGCCTCATGTCGATATGGGCAACCTGGTGTCCGCAGAGATCGTTACCGCCGATGAATTGGAACACCAACTGGATGCCTTGGAGTTTACTGGGCGACTTGCCTCGTCAGGCAGCACTATGAAAATGGCACAAGCCGCCACCCGCTTCGGGACGCCGGGGGGGGCTGGCCAGCCCGGGCTGACACTTACCTCTCACAGAAGATGCCTACCCGATATTATCCAGTATTGTAACGAGCTCTGTTATGAGGGTGTATTGAGACCCCCCCTGAGGCAAGACGCGAAGACAACCCCCCCACTCCCGGCAATGGGTTATCTGCACGTTCCTGGCGTAGCGGAGCGTGTTCGTGGTTCACGGAGTAACGCCATTGAAGCGTCCATTATTGCCGGCTGGATCAATGAACATAGTGAAATGCTGCAGGACACTACGAGAGCCGGGCACTTGGGGGATATTGTTGCGATTATCACCCCCCCCTTCAAAGAGCAAGCACGGACGATTCGAGACCGGCTGCAGCTCCGACTCGGTTCGGGTGCGGATGATATAACAGTAGGCACGATTCACGCGTTGCAGGGTGCTGAAAGACCGATTGTAATTTTCTCCCCCCCCACCTATTCAAGTCATCAGTCCGCATCACTGTTTTTTTGACGCAAGCCCGATGATGCTGAATGTTGCAGTATCGAGAGCAAAAGACTCGTTCCTGGTAATTGGTGATCTCGACGTTCTAAAAATGGGCAAAAACCCTCTCGCTTGCTTTACGATCACCTCACCTTCACGGGCGCCCCCGTAGACTGGAACTGGGATCCCACAGATGTAGTTGACGATGCCAGGCATGCATGGGGGGCGAGGATATTATCAAGAGCCTGAAGGGACACGATGAACATCAACAAGCTCTACAAGCGATTCTGAGTCGCGGGGGGGATGTGCGACAGTTAACACTGGTTTCGCCATTGATCAGCATGGATGGTCTTCGACGGTATGCAGATGACTTAGTGAAAGCTGCCCGCGCCGGCCGAAGGGTTCAAATTGTCGTCAGCAAGCGATCAAATACCCATGGCGACCAGGGAGCTATGTTTGGGAAAGCCTGCGAGCTACTGGAGCAGCAGGGCGTCACGATCGTTACTGCAGAGCACCTCACATGGAGCGCCATGTTCGCCGACGATCAAGCCTTCGCTTATGGGCAGGGCAGCTGGCTCGGAGAAAACGGAGACGTGGAACAGGAATGTCGATCATGGTTGATTTATGGCGACGCTTCAGCTTCCGAATGGAAGCGTTGCTTGGGCGCGTCGGGTATCGATCTGGAGTAAAGTGCGAGTAATCGAACAAGCCGGTCGGGGGTTGATAGCACAGGTTGTCGCATTGCATATACTATGCAACAACTATTATGTGAGGATATCCGCCATGACTGTTAGTGTTGTTCGTCAAACTGTAGTTGAAGAGTCTCTGGACATTGACCTTTCTCCCGAGCAGCAAGCTCAGTTCGACAAACTGACCTCGTTGGAGGACAAGGCCGCCTATTTGGATTCATTGCTCGCAGATGATCAGGCGGCGGTTTCGGTTGCCAGTCGGAGCGAAATGAGCGCAGTGACTCAGGTTCAGGACGAGAACAATGTGATGGCACCAGCCGCTCCGGAACATTACACCGAATACCTGAGCCAGAAGCGCAAAGAATCCATGCCGCTCAAGGAGCACAGCGTTCGGTATGTCGGTATCAATGAAGATGGTTCGATGGGCGTCAAATCCCAGAAGATCGAAGCACCGACATACATGGAGGCCATTGTTGAGCTGTTCAAAAACGCGGTTCAGAACGGTGAGATGATCGATCGAGTGATGCCGGCCCCCCCCTCAGGAGAGGTGGTTCCAGCGCTCGTGCAGCTCGATGACCGGGTATTCGATCTGACGCCAATGGCGGACGAACAGGGCGCGACCTTGATGGTGGGTGCGATTGCCATGAACCTGAAGCGGATGGGTAACGATATTTCGCTGTCCGTGGAACACCAACACAGTGGCGAAGAGCTGGATTGCCTGACTATCAGTGACGAAGACTACCTGAAAGGCCTAGAGCCAGAGAGCGGCCCGCGGCTCAGCTGATTAATCCACGCCACCTGTCATAACGATCAACCGGCCATGAACAGCACAGAATTCTGCGATGGCCGGTAATTGATCCAAAATATCCGCAACGTGTGGGACGCTTCGACTCGGCGCCCCCCCTGCAATCCTCCCCCCCCAGACGATCAGAGCTTCAGGAGGGACGCCCTGAGCCAGTAACACCCCCCCACATACACTGTACCAGTCGGATGCCTCGGGGGGGAGTTGAGAAATAACGTGTGCGACCGACACGAATTCATGGATCCCAGGGTAAGGGCTAAATGCTGGATGACAATGTGCGACGTGCGAAAGGCTGTCGCTGATATCCGCCCGCCCCCCCAAGAGTTCACCAGGCGCATTACAGCAAGCCTTAATGGCTAACCAAACCCATGGGTGAACATCACCAGGATTGAGCTTTGGCTCTCCTGCCTGTTCGACAATTCGTCGGAATTCCGCTTCAAACAATTCCCGAGTGATGGTAGCCGCACTTCCCAGCAATTCTAGGGTTTCATGCATGGATTGAATGGCTCGCACGCGACCCTCAATGGAGCCCAGATCAACCGTTCGCAGGAGCCCATTTATCCAGTAACTCATTAAAGGCTCGGAGGCAGATCATGCCAACCATCTGAGGTGACCCCCCCACTCCGGATCATTTCATCGGGATCCTGATCCGCGGGCAATCTTTGAATGAGGAACTGGTCACCATCTTTGTAGTGCGACAGCAGCATGCGGGCTGTCCGCAGCGCTGCAGTTTCGCCAGCACGATCGCCATCAAAGCAAAACACGATGCTGCCATCGCTGGTTCGCTGGCGGAGCTGCTGTAAATGCGACTCTGTAAATGAAGTGCCCATGGCGGCCACGGCCCAAATGCCGAGGGTCGAGAGGGCAATGACATCGGTGTAGCTTCAACCACGATCGCGGTACCGGATCTGGCACGCAGCGCCCACTCCGCAGCATGTTTTTATCAAGGCCACAGAACGCCTGCATTCCGTAAAGCAGTTGGGATTTGTTGAAATAGGGAGTTTCAGGTGAATTCAGGTACTTTGGCCCGGGATCTTCATCATTCACTTTCCTACCAGCAAAGCCAACGATGTTGCCGGCCCGGTCGGCGACAGGAAACATGATTCGGTTCCGAAAGAAAGGCGCTCCGACGCTTTTCTTCCAGAGCCCTACCCGCTCCAGGCTGTTCAAAAGCTCCGGACTCTCAGGGCGGCATTGGACCGCTTCGGCGAGATACTTGAGAAACGCGGCTGAATCGTTTGGAGCGTATCCGAGAAGAAATGCCGACTGAGAAGTAGTTGTGATATGGCGTGACGCGACAAACTGAGCAAATTCCTTGCTGCATCTCCCCCCCTGCTCGATGAAAAAGCTGGCCGCATGGACGAGCAGGGATTTCTCGTGGTCCGCATTCAGCGTTTTCTGCTGGCGGCTCTTGGGGGGGCCCTGCGCTCTTTGAGCAGCAGTCCTGGGCGCTGAGGCAAGTCGACGCCTACGTGTCTTGCCAGCCATTTGATCGCGTCACCGTCCGATGTTCCTTGCATCCTGGCGACGAAGCGAATGATGTCGCCCCCCCCTGGCGTGCATCCGGCCCGGCACAGGTAGACCCCCCCCTTGACGGGGGGGTTGATATAGAACGACGGACTTTTTTTCATCGTGGAAAGGGCATAGGCAAACATATTCGGTGCCAGCCTTCCGCAAGGTTAGCCCGAATACATCGCGAGCGATGTGCAGGAAGTTTGCTCGCTCTTTAATGGACTCAATAGCGCGTTTCCGGTCACCTGAATGTTCGGACAATCGAACTTTCCTCTGCTTACTTTAATTACCACATAGACTATCATTATTTGAACGTCATTATGGCCATTGAACGAGCGTTATGAGCGAGAAGAAACCCGTAGTCCTTACCCCCCCAGATCAATACAAGGTTGCCACTCATATCGACGGGCCGCTTATCGTTCTGGCTGGCGCCGGAAGTGGTAAGACAGCCACAATGGTTGAGAGAACCGACCACCTGATACAACAGAACATCCCTCCTACAACGATTCTTCTCGTTACATTCTCCCGGAAGGCAGCTACGGAACTTGGTAACCGTATTTCTGCACGCTCGGGGGGGTGGGAAGGCGAAGGCGTAGTTGTCGATACCTTCCACAGCTTTGGTTATCGGTTTCTGCGGAACAATAAGGAGCTATTCGGACTCAGTGAGGACCAGCATTGGGCAATCCTGGGAGAGAATGATCAGCGCCGCATGCTCAATGAACTGGCGAAACCGTTACTGGATGAGCAGAACATTGACGCGCGGAAGTTCCGGAAATACCTGTTACAGAAGTTCAGCGACTGGTCACTATTGAAACAGGATGGGAAGCGCCCCCCCGGTAATCGGCATGACACCATGAAGGCGCTGGCGGAGGTTCACCAAAAGAAGACCGGTGATCATCAAATTAAGCTTCAACCGTGGGATCACATCGTCGCGGAGGTGCTTCAGGCGTACGAACAGGAGAAGCACAAAGGCGCCTACCTCGATTACGACGATCTGCTATTGCATACACTGCAAGCATTGGTGAAGTATCCGGCCGTTGCCGAATCCTTGGCCCAGCAATTCCGATACATCATGGTCGATGAGTCGCAGGATACCAACCTTGTGCAGTACATGATTATTCGGCAAATCGGTAAGCACCATAAAAACGTTGTGATGGTCGGTGATGATGACCAATCTATCTATCGTTGGCGGGGGGGTGCCCGGGTTGCCAATTTGCGGCGATTCATAAAGGACTTCGGTGCGAGGACAACCCGCCTCGAAGAGAACTTCCGATCCTATTCCGGGATTGTTGAGGGGGGGGCGAAGCGCCTGATCGCGCATAATCAGGCGCGACTCCCGAAGAATCCCTATTCAAAAATCGCAACCGGAGACCGCCCGGAATTGCGTGCGTTCTACACTGATCGAGAAATGGCCAATGACATTGTGGAACAGGTCAAGCGAAAGCATGACGCGGGTGTGCCACTGAAGGACATGGCAGTTCTCTATCGCACAAACCGAATGACGCAAATCCTGGAGCCCGCGCTCAAGCGTGCTGGTATCCCCCCCTACTCTGTTGTTGGTGGCATGAGCTTCTACGAGCGGGCCGAGATTCAGGCAGTCCAAGCGTGCGCCAGAATTGCCTGGAAGCATGATGACTGGCAAGCATTGAAAAATCTTGAACCCTACATCGATGGAGTTGGCAAGAAGGGGGGGCTGAGCGATGCTATTGAAAAACTGAAAGACGATGGGATGAATCTCCTGGAATTCATGCTTCATGAATCCCCCCCGCAACAATATGGTAAAGCCGGCATCCGCCTGAGAGAGTTTGTCGAAGGCGTGATCTTGAACAGCCTCGCAAAATACGGGCTTGAGGGATTCACCCAGGCGGATATTGCTGAGCATCTGATCCAGTGGATGAAGGATGGTCCGATGAAGATTCTGGATCGGGAGAAAGATGACGTGCTTCGGGAGCGAAGGGAGCAGAATCTGGAGCAGTTACTGCATGAGATCGCTCAAGCCAAGCCGGAGAATTTCTTTCTCTACATGATGGAAGCCCCCCCACTCTCTGATTACGTCGCATCAAAGGATGATCAGGACCACCTGACACTCTCAACCATTCATCGAAGCAAAGGTCTTGAGTGGCCGCATGTCCTGATTGCAGGGTTTTCGGACGGACTCATGCCGTTTGAGCCTGAAAAACTGCGCTCCGGCGTACCAGGGTCATCCACACAGGCCGAGGATGACTCGGAAGATGGTGGCGCCCGGAAGAAGAGCGGAGCCTGTGCTACGTGGCGATGACCAGGGCAATGGAGAACGTCTCTTTTTATCACGCAAACTACTACAGCTTTCCTGGCTCCGAGCCCGCAGCACTGGAACTCTCTCGTTACAGTGATGAAATAGGTCTGGATATTTCACCCCCCCAGGCCGCAGAAGTATTGAGTGCGTACGATGAACCAGCGGACGACGCGAGTGTGTCAACGTCCCTTTTTGGCAGACTTGGTATGGCATAATTTGGGCATCTTTGTTTCATATCGTATAACCGATGTGATCATTAGGGGGGGATGCATGAATGCTTTTCAAAAATGTCCGCGTCTATACGCTTAAACCCGAGTTCTCGCTCTCGCTTAGCGATCTCGAAGAAGCGGTGAGCAAGAAGCCGGCCCGGGAGTGTCAGAATCTTGAGATGGAGTATCTCGGGTTCGACTACGTTTTCACCGGATCTCGTCTGCGAGTGCTTTCGGTTGAAAACGAGCGGGTATTCTATCTTCGGCTGTGTCTTACTCAGCGGATATGCCCTAATTCGGTCATTAACAAGGAGCTTGGAAAGCGAATCCGGAAGATTGAGAAAGATCGTGGAGAGCCGGTAAGAAAGAAGGAAAAGAAGGAGCTCAAAGAACAGGTAAAAGCGGAATTGATCGTCAAGGCCTACCAGAAGGAGTCATTCCTGCAGGTGATCATCGATTTTGACCGACACCAGGTATGGGTCGACCAAACATCCAATAAGAAAGCCGAAGCGCCGCTTTCCCTACTACGCAAGGTTCTGGCTCCTTCCCGGTAACGCCACTATCGGCCGATGGTTCACTTGCACCGTTTATGAAATCCTGGGTGCTTGATGCAGGAACGCTCCCTGACAATTGGGCCCTTGGCACTGATGCGAAGCTGGTTGACGAAGCTGAAGAGAAGGCCTCCGTTACGGTTAAATTTGAAGACCTCACCGACCAGGACATTCTCGCACTCCTGGCGCATCGCTCTGTTGTCGAGCTGGCCTTGTGCAACAACGGGGGGGCCGTGGGCTTTAAGCTCCACGAAGACGCTACAATCAAGAGCATTAAGCCGCTCGTTAAGCCCGAACCGACCGACTCGAATAACCGAGCAGATCTGTTTGATGCGGAGCTCTACTACACATTAGCCGAGCTCAGACAAATCATTGGAAAGATCGCCCCCCCCTATTGAGCGCTGAAGACGATACGCAATCGTCCGGCGCCTGACTTTTTGAAGAAAAGGAATCCCAGTGAGCACTACGCGATTTGTAGACAGAGTCGTCGATAATCTGGACGCGATTCTCGCCTATGCCCATGGCGCCGTATTCAAAACTAACCCCCCCAAGGAAATGCTGGACCTGTTTACTACGGATGACGATCACACGTTCGTCACCAAGGATGGTTCATTGATTTCGGTTATCCGCGTGCGGGGGGGCATTACATCAACTATGTATGCCGAAGAATTGCAATCTGCGATCACAGAGATTTCTGAAGTTATGGGCAAAGGCATGCTGACCGGGGGGGGAACACTCGATCAATATCTCTTTCGAGTTTGACCCGGATGCTGCCTACGACTACGCCAAGAGAGCCCTGGGTCCAACCCGAAAAACCGCCCATCGGTTACGCCTTGGCAGCCTCATGGACGCGGTGTTTGAAGAAAAAGCACAGAAAATGGCGGAATACTGTCAGGTTGAGAATTGCTACCTGGCGCTGATTACTACCCCCCCGGCCGGCATTCACAAAAGCGACCGCAAGAGTGAGGTTAAGGCCCGATCAGAAGCCATGCGAACCTGGCCTGAAACCGCAGAAGCGATGCTGAATGATTTTGCCTATCCCATGTTGCGGACGAAGCACCGAACCATGTGCATACCTTCATTAGCTCCATGAAACGGCTCACCTCCCTGAAGGATGTGGGACTGTTGATGGAGCTGATTTCTGTCAAAGCATACCTGAGAGAAGTTAAGCGGGCAGTTGAACCGGAAACCCATCCTCAGTGGGAGCCCAGAATTGCAGCAGACGTCTTCCAGGACATTCGGGTACCCGTAAGCCCTAAGGAACAAAAGCCGCACCTGTTTGATTCAGTAATGCCGCCGGCTCTCGGGGGGGATCAGATCTTCAGTCGGACCCCCCCTCAAACCGTAGGGCTGCGGTATGCCATCCTGGGTAATCGGGTGTACTATCCGGTAGCCCTTTCAATTGGCCCAAAGGATCCGGAAACGTTTGACCGTCTGATTCAGCAGGCATCGGACCTTCGATTACCCTTCAGGATAAGCTTTGGCTTGAAGGCTGGCGGTACCGCCTTTGGATTTCTCAACAGTATGTTGGCTAAAGTATTCTTCTGGACCAGTAACGCAAACAACCAGATCAAGAATGCGTATAACGGACTGAAAGACTACGAGGACAAAGCGGAAGGGTGTGTGCCAGCGATGTACGTTACTGCATGCACCTGGGCCCCCCCGCTGCGAAGTGCCTACAATCAGAAGAAGAACGAAGTCATCTATGATCTTAATGAGATCAATGACAGGGCATCAAAGCTCAACCGTTCTCTCCAGGCATGGGGGGGCGGTTGTCAAACAACGGACACCTTTAATGCACCTCTTGAGGGCGTAATGGCCACGCAAGCAGCCATGTTTGATCGGCCGCTGGGTGGCGTGATGGCTCCACCGATGGCGCATGCAGTCGGCATGTCTCCCCCCCTCTTCCGTCCAACCACTTCGTGGACACAGTCAGACGGGAATGTACTTCTGCGCTCTGATGACGGTCGGTATATCCACTATCAGCAGACCAGCTCAAAACAGAATGCCTGGGTAACCTTGGTGGTCGGCCCTATGGGCTTTTCTAAATCCACCACGCTTAACACTCTTAACTTGATGTATCTGCTGAATCCCAGCCCGGAGCCCGAAATTCCGTACCTGCGCTGCATGGACATTGGCCCGTCGTCGCGTTCGATTGTCGATCTCGTCCAAGCCTCGTTGCGCCCGGGCGAAGAGTATATTGCGCAATACATCCGGATCCAGAATGCCAGGGATTACCAGGTCAATGTATTCGATACGCAGCTCGGGTGCGAGTTCCCCCCCTTACCGAACCACGCAAACTTTCTGGTGAATTTCATTTCCACCATTTGCTATTCCATGGAAGCAGACGCCAGCACCGCAGCGCGCCTGCCCGGGCTCGTCTCCGTGTTGGTCAAAAAGCTTTACAAGGATTATGCATCCAGAGCGAACGGTGGTGACCGTGCCCGCCTTTACTACGTGGGCGGCAACAGCCTCGTCGACCAGAAAATCGATCAACACGGTATCGAATTTGACGAGCTGACAAGCTGGCATGAAATCCGAGACGCATTATTTGATGCCGGCGAAATGCGGGCGGCGCTTATTGCTCACCGTAAGGCGATGCCTGTACTTGGGGGGGATCTTATCGGGGGGGTGGCAGCGACAGATGAGATCCGTAGTGACTACCCGGATATGGTTAACGGGGGGGTGTCGTTGATCGACCTGTTTATCCGATCCATTCGGGAGGCTATGGAGCTTTATCCCATTATGCAGGGTGAAACTCGCTTTGAGCTTGGCGAAGCCCGGGTGATTGCCCTGGACATGGAAGATCTTGTGCCCCCCCGGGAACAAACCGATCGCGCTTTTTGGCAAGCATCAATCGCCTTTTTCATCGGCTACGATATGCTTACCAAGGACTTCTTCTTCCATCGTGATTATCTGAAATACATCCCGAAGCGGTTTTACAAATATCACGCTCGGCGGGTCAAGAACCTGGAAACGGCGCGCAAACGATTCTCGATGGATGAGCGTCAGCGATTTGCGAACATTCGTGCTGCACAGCAGCAGGTAGACTCGCTGATCGCTGAAGGCCGGAAGAACTTCATTGACATCCAGGTGGCCAGCCAGCTGTTTGAACACCACACTGAACAAAGCATCAAACTGGCGACGACCATCGTGATGCTGGGCGCCGGTAACATGGATGAAGCCGAGATCAAAATGGTGAAGACGCGGTTCTCTCTGACGGATACCCAGATGGGTGTTCTGAACAAGATCCGGCCGCCAACACAGAAAGGCGCCGAAGCCTTGTTTGTGTTCCGGACGCGAGAAGGTAATCAGGTGCATCACGTTCTTCTGACGGAAGGTCCTATTTACCTCTGGCTGATTGCAACAGAAGCGGTAGACCGTTCCATTCGAGCAATCATGTACGATCGTTTCCCGAAAGGAGAAGCGTTAATGCGCCTCGCGAAACGATTCCCCCCCGGAGGCAGCATTAAGAAGGAGTTGGAAGCCATTCAAGCGGATGAGCTGGACCGGGATGATGACGCTAGCGAAGACCTCATCAAAGCCTTCGCCGATGAATGTAGTGAACAGGCGTTCACCCTTTGAGCGGAAAATCATCCTTTTAACAAGTTGTAATTCGCAAAAGATTGCAAAATAATGCGATTCGTGTCGCAAGATCAACAAAAAATTGGCGGAGAATGGAGTATATTGGCGCCATTAAAAATATGCCATACACGAATCATCCTGATGGGCGTATAGAGCAAAGGAAGTTGACTGGAGCGTTCGGCACGCTTTACCCAAAAAATAGCAGCATGAAGACTGCGCTGTTCTGGAGTATAAAACCGCATGTTGATTGTGGATTGTGTAATAGGAACAAAACTCGCTGCGAACCGAGACAGTAATCGCATTGAGGACATTATTTTTAACGTTCAGCCTCTAACGGAGCCTGACGAACAGCTGGCGGAAGCGTGCTTTGTAGGCAGCCAACTGAAAAAGGGAACCGTAGAGATCGTTCTGGCGTCTGAATCGGGTGAAGAGTTCGCACTGACGCTGAAGCTTGCGACCCCCCCAGAGGAAGAGCAAATGCTCCGTGACTATCTGGCCAACTGCAATAATGTCAAGGTTTGCTACCTTGAGGGTGACAAGCTCGCCAGCGGCTATCCTGAGCGATTCGATGTTCCGCTCACCTTTTTCGAGACGGAGAAGGATATGATGGCCGCGGCAATGGAAATGCGGGCGTGATTCAGGACGAGACTATTAGAAAGAGAGCCATCTATGACCCCCCCCAATGATTCCTCCGAGAGGGATATTTTGAGAAGCTGGCTGCAGAAGGTTATGTACTCAGCATTCATGGCCCAAAGTCTGGTGCGGTATCCATTACCAATGATGGGACCGCTAACCTGGTCGAGCAGTATGGGCTCTCCCAAAGCGCGATTGATTCGGCACTGAATAATGGCGCATCCGATCGCCGGCTCTCGCTGGCGGAGGTGCTGCGCAACTATCAGAGCGCATCTGGCGGCCCCCCCCGAGAGCTGCTGAGCCAGGCCCGGGATCACCTCGCGGTGATTGATGGCCAGATGCAAGTCACGGAGGATGATAAGCCAC
>JDSH01000083.1_pt1 | contig 34029 bp, 49 predicted proteins | sample 199451 | NCBI WGS metagenome assembly JDSH01 (sample SAMN02584198, study PRJNA231836) | bioreactor metagenome | isolation source: continuous culture bioreactor electron acceptor NO2- transfer2 day 38 after... | place: Germany: Bremen | reverse complement strand
AGCGGTTCAACATCCACCTGCCGGCCTGACTACCTTTCCCCCCCCTGTGGTCACTTTTGCCACAGGGGGGGGAAAACCTTACTCACGGCTCTTCCAAGAGGCGTGGTATCCTTGGCCCATTGATCCGCCCTTCCTCAAGGCAGCGTCCATGGCCAAGACCTTTCGCATCGCGACCTATAACTCGAGAACCTGTTCGACCGGTTCGACGACCCCCCCTATTCGGGCGGCGATGATCCCTGGGGGGGCCGCTTCGGCACCTCCGCAAAACCCCCCCGCACCAAGATCTATGACATGGCCTATCGCATTCGCCAAAGCCGCGCGGATATCATCGGCCTGCAGGAGGTCGAAAACTTCGGCGCGCTGGTCGATTTCGTGCAGGCCTCGGTCGGCCCCCCCGGTTACAAGACCACCAAGGGCATCGTCAGCCAGCAATCCAACGACCCGCGCGGCATCGACCTGGGGGGGCTTTTGTCGTCCTTGCCACTGGGCCGGATCATTTCGCACCGGTTCAATGAATTTCGAACACCCGGAGGCAACAAGTACCGGTTCGGGCGTGACTGTTTGCAGGTCGAAGTGCTGTCGAAGGACCGGGCGCAGGTCCTGCTGACCGCCTTTGTCTGCCATTTCAAATCGAAATACTCGAAATACGACCCTGTCGACGAACCCGTACAATATGCCGCCGATCAGGCCCGATCCGCCGACAAGCGGCAGGCCGAGGCCGAGGAGGTCGTGCGCATCATCCGCGCCCAGCTGAACCCGGCCACGGACCGGTTCGTGGTCATGGGCGACTTGAACGACACGCCCGACAGCGCCGCGCTGGCGCCGCTCTGCACGCCCTTGAACGCGCTCGGGCTGATCAACGCCACATCACATATCCCACAAGCGGATGAGAGCCCGGAAAGTGAGACCCGCCGTCCACGCGACACACATCTGTGGAACCGGTTCGACCGCGCCGAAGGCCGACGCAAGAAAAGCTGGGCGCAGCTTGACCACCTGCTCTGCTCCCCCCCAGCCCTCTGGGCACTGTCGACCGGCGAAGTGGAGGTCATCAACGCGCCCCCCCAGACCCAGGGATCGGACCACTACATTACCTGGGCAGAGTTCAACGCGCCGGATGGGGGGGTGAGCGTCTAACCCTCGCCGACGTTGCCAGGCGGAGTGCCTTCGGCACGCAGGATTGGTGCCCGGCGCTGACGTGGCGCTACCCCCCCTCGGCCTTCTCCGCCAGTTCCAGCCATTCCTCTTCCGAGGCGGCCAGTTTCTGTTGCCTCTCCACCAGCCCTTCGGAGGCCTTCTGGAACTTCACTGGTTCCTTGGTGAAAAGCTCCGGATCGGCCAGAAATTGTTCCAGTTTGGCAATCTCGGCCTCAAGCCGCTCCATTTCGGCAGGCAGTGCTCCAACCGGTGCTGTTCGACATAGGACAGGCCCGCTTTCTGCACCTTGGGTGCGGCAGGTTTTGGGTCTTTCTTCGCCGGTTTGGCGGGTTTTGGGGGGGCCTTCGCCGGGCTGTCTTGCCCCCCCCTTTGCGTCTGGTAATCGGACCAGCCGCCCGCGTAGATCGTCGCGCGGCCATCCCCCCCTTCCATGGCGATGGTGGTCGCCGCCACGCGGTCCAGGAAGTCGCGGTCGTGGCTGACCAGAATGACCGTGCCGTCATAGTCCCCCCCCAGAAGCTCTTGCAGCAGGTCCAGGGTTTCGACGTCCAGATCATTGGTCGGTTCGTCCAGCACCAGCAGGTTGGACGACCGCGCCATGATCTTGGCGAGGATCAGGCGGGCTTTCTCACCGCCCGACAGGCTGCGCACGGGCGCGCGGGCCTGAGCTTCGTCAAACAGGAATTCCTTCAGATACCCGACAACATGTTTCGGATTGCCGCGCACCATGACCTGGTCCGAACGGCCCGAGATGCGCATGGTCGGGTCGTGGGTCAGGTTCTCCCACAGGCTGGCGTCATCATCCAGGGTCGCGCGGTTCTGGTCAAAAACCGCCATCTCGATCCCCCCCGTGCCCAGGGTGACCGTGCCCGTGTCCGGTGCCTCCTGCCCGATGAGCATCTTCAAGAGCGTCGTCTTGCCTGCACCATTGGGGGGGCCGACCAGCGCAACGCGGTCGCCACGCATGATGCGCAAATCGAAGGGACGCAAGATGAGCTTGTCACCGTAAGCCTTTGAAATCCCCCCCTTGACCTCGATCACACGGCGACCGGATTTTGGCCCGGCATCCAAGGCCATTTCGGCGCTGCCCTGACGCTTGATCTGGGCGGCCCGGTCGGCCTTCATCGCATGCAGCGCGCGCAGGCGACCCTGGTTACGCTTGCGCCGCGCACTGATGCCTTCGACCGCCCAGCGGGCCTCGGATTTGATCTTGCGGTCGAGCTTGTGGCGCTGCTGATCCTCCTCGTTCCAGGTCTTGTCGCGCCAGGCTTCGAAGGCCTCGAAGCCCTTCTCCTGCCGACGCACCTGCCCCCCCGGTCGATCCACAGGGTGGCGCGGGTCAACGCCCGCAGAAAGGCCCGGTCGTGGGAGATCAACACGAACCCCCCCGCGCGCGTGGTGGACAGTTCGCGTTCCAGCCAGGTGATCGCTTCGATATCCAGGTGGTTGGTCGGCTCGTCGAGCAACATCAACTCGGGTGCTTCGGCCAGAAGTTTCGCCAGGGCCGCGCGGCGGCGTTCCCCCCCGCCCGAGGCGGTGGCCGTATCGGTGTCAGGCTTGAACTTCAGCCCCCCCTCGGCGACCCGTTCCACCAGGTATTCGCTGCCCGGCTCCAGATCGGAGGCGGCGAAATCGCCCAAGGTGGCAAAGCCCGTCAGGTCCGGGTGCTGCTGCATGTAGCCGGTGGTCACACCGGGCGGCAGGATGCGTTCACCCCCCCGGTCCGGTTCGACCAGGCCCGCCATGACTTTCATCAGAGTGGACTTGCCCGACCCGTTGCGCCCGACCAGCGCGACGCGGTCGCCGGGTTGCACGACCAGATCGAGCCCGTCGAACACGGGATCGCCGCCAAAGGTCAGGGAAATGTCGGTGAGCTGCAAAAGGGGGGGTATACGTGCCATGGGGGGGGCGAGGTAGGCTGTTGCGGCCCGCGCGTCAACGCCTCAAGCCGTCTACCCGGCCACCGCCCGCAACAGGCGCGCCCGCGCGGGGGGGGCACGGCGGCGATCTCAAGCCCGGTAAAGACATGCAGCGTGTTCAGGTCGCAATCCACCACCGCATGATCGCTGACCCAGCCGCCCATCATCAGATAGGTGCGCAGAAGCGGTGGCATGGTCAGCATCGCGCGTTTCGCGTCCGGCGCGCGCCGCAGTTTCTGGGCAAACCGAAACACCCGCGGAGCCTTGACCCGTGGCAGCCAGCGGCTGGGAGCCAGATGACGGTGCTTGAGCATTGCGAAAGCGTCCAGATAGGCGGCCTCATCCGTGCCCTTGAAGCTGGAACAGCCAAACAGCATCTCGATCTGCTGCTCGTCCACGAACCGGGTCATCGCCCCCCCCAAGCGACCCGCAGAATGTCGGGATCACGCCTGTCGGGTGCGATGCAAAAGCGGCCCATCTCGACCATGCGACCCGCAAAACCGCCCAAAGCATCCAGGTGGTAGAACTGGGCCGAATAGCTGTCGCCGATGGCGGCCCCCCCGCTGTCCAGCGGCATGAGGCGGAAGCAGCAGACCAGATCGCCGGTGCTGCGGTCCTCGACCAATACATGCGCGCAGATCGCATCGAACGTGTCGGCATCCAGCCCGCCGGCCTCCGGGTCCACGAAACACCGATATCTGAGCGCCTGTGCCGCCTCGACGTCGGCCCTGGTTTCCGCCAGACGGGCGCGATAGCGCCCCCCCTTGCTCAGTGTCGACATCGTGATCTCCTGGCCCTGCACGCCCCCCCCTTGGCGCTGTTGGGCCGCCCGCCTAAATATGTCTGCGCGCCCTTGTACACGCAAGGTATGACAGGGGGGCGTGTCACGCGATTTGAACGGAAAGGGAGACGGAATGAGCGACAAGGTGACAAAGACCACCGACGAATGGCGCAAGCAGTTGGACGATCTGACCTACCGCGTCACCCGTGAGGCAGCAACGGAGCGCCCATTCTCGCATCCGGCTTTGCCGAGGGGGGGCCGGGCGCGTTTACCTGCACCTGCTGCGGGGGGGCCCCCCCCTGTTCACCAAGGATGAGAAGTTTGAAAGCGGCTGCGGCTGGCCGTCGTTCACGGCCCCCCCGGCCCAGGCGCGGGCATAGACGAACACCGCGACACCAGCCACGGCATGGTGCGCACAGAGGTCACCTGTTCGCGCTGCGACGCCCATTTGGGCCATGTCTTTCCCGACGGCCCGCCCGACCGGGGGGGCGGCATGCGATATTGCATCAATGGAGTGGCGCTGGATTTCACGCCGGACGACCAGAAAGACGGGTGAGACCTGTCGGCAGACGGGCGCGATCCGGCGCCCCCCCGACACCCCCCCAAAGCGATTAAAGCAGGTCTTCGGCGTTCAAGCGGCCAATCGAACCCAGCAGCTGACGGATAAAGCTCACGCCCTTGATGTTGCTGTCAGTCACACGGCGCGACAGAACCACGACACGACCGTCTTCCAGCCCGAATCGCTCGATGTTCTCGACCACGCCGTCTTCGTCGAAGCTGACCGCCAGAACTTCGCGCTCAACCTCTTCCGGCTTGCGCGGTCCGGTATGCTTGAACCGGCTCTGCACATAGTACCAGCCGCCTTCGGTCAGCAGGCCGGAGGTGCCCGGCTTGCCAATGGCACTGGCCACGGTATCGCGTGTATCCACGCCAACGGCCACGAAAGACAGCTCTTCTTCCGTGGGCACATAGCCGTGGTTGCGATAAGTGGCGGAACAGGCGGTCAGGGCCGCGACAACGGCCAATCCGGCCAATCCTTTGACAATGCTGCGCTGAATGGACATCCCGCCCCCCCCTTGCGAAGTAATCCCTGTATCCCTATCCGCTTACCCAAGGATCATGCAAGCCGCAAGGAACGAAAAACAAGATGAGCCAGTCTCAGCCCCCCCCTCTGCCCCCCCGCAGCCCGCACCGCTGTCCCACCCGATCCGCCCTGCCGAGCTGCCGCAGGGTCGCGTGGTCGAGATCGAGCTTGTGCCCGACACCCGCACCCTTGCCGCCATTGCCTCCGAGCTGGGGGGGCTGGATGGGCTGCGCAAAATGCGTCTGACCGGCAAGCTCGCGCCCCCCCTGGGCAAGCGCGACTGGCGCTTTACCGGTCATCTGGGCGCGACCGTGACGCAGCCCTGCGTGGTCACGCTGGAGCCGGTGAACACGCGGATCGAAGAGGATATCGCCCGCAGCTGGCGCGCGGAGCTTGAGGCGGAAACCGCATCCGAGGCGGAGATGCCCGAGGATGCGGACGAGGAACCGCTGGGCGATGTGATCGACCTGGGTGCGGTGGCGCTGGAGGCACTTGCGCTGGCGGTGCCGCTCTATCCGCAGGTGGACGGGGGGCGACGCTGGCCCAAAAGGACTTCACCGAACCCGGCAAGCAGGCGATGAGCGATGACGACGCCAAACCCTTCGCAGGGTTGGCCGCGCTCAAGGATGCGCTGGATTCGGGCGGTGATTCCGGTAACGGCGGCGGCGACCCCCCCGACTGACGGGCCCGGCAAACCGCCTGTGCCCGGCAATACCGCGGGCCTTTGCCCCCCCATAAATCACTTGCCAAACCGGCAATTCGCTGTATTTTCGCGGCCTTCACGAACAAACCGGGTTGCGGCGCGCCACAGGATGGGCGTATACGCGCCGGAAACCGACGAGACACACGAAATAACCGGGCCAAAGGGCCCCCCCCGAACGAATGGGTTGAGACATGGCTGTCCAACAGAACAAAGTATCCAAGTCGCGCCGCAACAACCGTCGCTCGCATCACGCCCTGGAAGGCGCGAACCCGAACGAGTGTTCGAACTGCGGCGAGCTGAAGCGCCCCCCCCACCACGTGTGCCCCCCCTCCTGCGGCCACTATGACGACAAGGAAGTCGTTGCCATGGTGGACGAGGCCGAGTTCGACGACGAGGACGCGGCGTAAGCGCCCCCCCCTTGTCGCGCCGGTCCCGGCGTGTCAGTACAGAACCTGAACTGGGGGGGAACACCCCCCCGCAGGCCAAGGTATGACCGTGACCGGCACGAGCAGCAAACGCACCATCATTTCGGTTGACGCCATGGGCGGCGACCGCGGACCGGCGGCAGTTGTCGCCGGTCTTGCCTTGTCGGCGGACAAGAACCCGGACATCGGGTTCATCCTGCATGGCGACAAACCCACCCTTGAAAAACTTCTGGCCAAGCGCGCCGACCTCGCCGAGGTCTGCGAGATCCGACATTGCGACGAGGTCGTGACTATGGATGCCAAACCCAGCCAGGTGATGCGCAAGGGGGGGCAGAAGACCTCGATGTGGTCGACCGTGGATGCGGTGAAACAGGGGGGGGATGCGGACGTGGCCGTGTCCTGCGGCAACACCGGGGGGGCGCTGATGGCCCTGTCCATGGTCCGCCTGCGCAAGCTGCCCGGCGTGAACCGACCGGCCATCGCCTGCCTCTGGCCCTCGCGCAATCCCGGCGGGTTCAACATCATGCTGGACGTGGGCGCGGATGTGCGCGCCGATGAGACCGACCTTCTGCAATATGCGCTGATGGGCGCGTCTTATGCCCGCAACGGGCTGGGGGGCTGGCCCATCCCCCCCGCATCGGCCTGCTGAACGTCGGCACCGAGGAACACAAGGGTCGCCCCCCCGAATTGAAGGCCGCCCATGAAATGATCACCGAGGCCGCCCCCCCCGGTGCCAATTTCGACTTTGTCGGCTTCGTTGAAGGCGGTGACATTCCGGGCGCAAACGTGGATGTGATCGTCACCGACGGGTTTACCGGCAATGTGGCGCTGAAAACCGGCGAAGGCACGGCCACACTGGTGGGCGACCTGCTGCGCGAGGCCTTCAAGGCCACGCCGCTGTCGCGAATCGCTGCGCTTCTGGCCATGACGTCGCTACGCCGCCTGTCCAAACGCATCGACCCGCGCCGGGTGAATGGCGGCGTCTTCCTGGGCCTCAATGGCACGGTGGTGAAAAGCCACGGATCGGCGGACGCGACCGGCGTGTCGGCGGCGGTGAAACTGGCCTTTCGCCTGGCCGAGGGCGGCTTCACGCAGAAACTTGCTGCACGGGTTGCATCCGCCTCAACGCCGCGTCAGGATGCCGTGACGCTGGGGGGGCAAGAGACCTCGCGGGGGGGACAACAAAGCCCGGAAGGGCAAGAGGGTAAGCAGGCGGAATGACACTACGCGCCGTTGTGACCGGGGGGGTTGGGCACTATCTGCCCGAACGGGTGGTTCCGAACTCCCATTTCGAGGAGCTCGTGGACACATCGGATGAATGGATCCGCACGCGGTCGGGCATTGAACGGCGCCATTTCGCGGCGGAAGGCGAAATGACCTCGCACATGGGCACCTCGGCCGCCAAGGCGGCGCTGAAGGACGCGGGGGGGTTGGAGCCTGACGACATCGACCTGGTGGTTGTCGCCACCTCGACCCCCCCGGACCTGACGTTCCCATCTGTGGCCACGATGATCCAGAACCAGCTGGGCATGACCCGCGGCTTCGGTTTCGACGTTCAGGCGGTCTGTGCCGGGTTCGTCTTTGCCCTGACCAACGCCAACGCTCTGGTCACCTCCGGTCAGGCCAAACGCGCCTTGGTGATCGGGGGGGCCGAGACCTTCTCGCGCATCCTGGACATGGAAGACCGCGCCACCTGCGTGTTGTTCGGCGACGGCGCGGGTGCCATCGTGATCGAGGCACAGGAGGGCACGGGCGAGAACTCCGATCGCGGCATCCTGTCCGCCGACCTGAATTCCGACGGCCGGTACCGCGAGATGCTGTATGTCGACGGTGGCGTCTCGACCAACCAGAAGTCGGGCTATCTGCGCATGCAGGGCAATCTGCTGTTCCGTCAGGCCGTGGGCAAGCTGACCGAAACCGCCGAGACCGCGCTGGAAAAGGCCGGGCTGGGCGATGATGATGTCGACTGGATCGTGCCCCCCCACCAGGCCAATATCCGCATCATCCAGGGCACCGCCAAGAAGATGGGCGTGCCGATGGATCGGGTCATCGTCACCGTGCAAGATCATGGCAACACTTCTGCCGCATCGATTCCCCCCCTGGCCCTGTCCGTGGGCAAGGCCGAAGGCAAGATCAAACCCGGCGATCTGCTGGTGACAGAGGCCATTGGCGGCGGTCTGGCATGGGGGGGTGCGGTGGTTCTGCGCTGGTAATTCAGGCTCAACCCCCCCGCTCAATCCGCGCATGAACGGGGGGGTTTCCCAACCCGTTGATATTGACTCGGAAAACCGATCCCCCCCGCATTCTTCCCTGCAACAAGCCAACAGGGATTTCCGGGGGGGGATAGAATGACCAAAACATTGACACGCATGGATCTGAGCGAAGCCGTTTTCCGCGAAGTCGGCCTGTCGCGCAACGAAAGCGCGCAACTGGTGGAAAGCGTGCTGAACCACATGTCCGATGCGCTGGCGGATGGCCATAGCGTCAAGATCAGCTCCTTCGGGACCTTCTCGGTCCGGGACAAGGCCGCCCGCGTGGGCCGCAACCCCCCCAAGACCGGCCAGGAAGTTCCGATCCTGCCCCCCCGCCGGTTCTGACCTTCCGCCCCCCCTCGCACCTGATGAAGGACCGCGTGGCGGACGGCAACAAGGCTGATGCGGCCCCCCCGGGGGGGGCCCGCCCCCCCCGAACGCATCACATAAAGAACGAGCAGCACCAGAGATACGGTCAAGACCATGGAAAAGAAGTCTCCTGACGCCTTTCGGACCATCAGCGAGGTGGCCGAATGGCTTGGCGTGCCGACCCACGTGCTGCGCTTCTGGGAAAGCCGTTTTGCCCAGGTAAAGCCCGTGAAACGGGCCGGTGGGCGGCGGTACTATCGCCCAGCGGACATGGAGCTGTTGGGTGGCATTCGCAAGCTTTTGCACGATGACGGGATGACCATTCGTGGGGGGGTGCAGAAACTGCTGCGCGAAGAGGGGGGGATCAAACATGTTGCCGCCATGTCGCCCTCGCTGGACGACAGCAGCATGAAAGATGTGACACCATCCAATGTGGTCGAACTGCGTGGCAAATCCGCGGCTGGCGACGCTCCGGCGGCCATCGAAGAGGCCGTGGAGGTATCGACCGAAGAGGTTTCGACAGGCCCGGCGGCCCCCCCGGTCAGCGCGGAGCCGACCAGCCCTGCCCCCCCTACCGAAGCAGAGGTCGTGCCCCCCCCACAGGAGCCCACACCGACGGCCCCCCCGCCGCCCCCCCTTTCGGAACAGGTCGCGGAACCGGCCCCCCCAACAGCCAGCCCCCCCATGACCGAGCCATCTTCGGACCCGGACGCGCGCTCTACACCTCCCCCCCTTCCGTCAGAAACGCCCCCCCCGACGGTTGCCCCCCCGGCGGCAGAAATGCCCCCCCCGGCGTCAACCCCCCCCAGGACATGCCGTCGCCCGACCCCCCCGAACCGGAGGTTACAACGGCTGGCGAGGTGGTCGTGCCGCCTGCCGACGCGCCCTCCCCCCCCACGGCACCGTCTCAATCGGGGGGGTTCGACTTCGGGAACCTCGCCGCACCCGAGGATGCCTCCCAGGACGATGTGGTAGAGCCTCCGGAAACCGTTGAATTCCATGCCCATGGCGCTGACTTCACCCCCCCTCCTCCCGCCGTCGAACCTCCGGCGTCCAACGAAGCTCCTGCCGACGCGGCCCCCCCGGACCCCCCCGACCCGGTGCCCGTCGCACCCCCCCAGGATGGGGGGGCGGAGGGTTACGAAGATCCCGACGACCTGCCGCGCCTTGGCGCACGGGACCTGCCCCCCCTGACCACCCGTAAACCTGAGCAGCCCGGTGACACAATTGCCACCGACCCCCCCCGCGCAGTTGAGCCTTCCGCACCGACCATCGAAACGGCCTCAGAGCCGCTCGCGCCTGTGGCCGCGGATCTGTCCGGGCAATCGGATCCGCAGACGCCGGTGCCAGAGGCAGGTGCCACAACCGAACCGGCCCCCCCGCCAACGCCTGCGTTCGCTCCGCCGGCACCCGAAGACGCGATGAAGCTCTGCCGCCGCAGGGTGACGAAGGGCTGCGCAGCGAGATAGCCGACATGACACCCGCCGCCGCGCCGACCGAGCAGGCACTTGAGACGCCCGAGGCCCCCCCTTCCGAGGATGCGCCCCCCCCTGTGGCTGCACCAACGACGGATGTGCCAGAGATTGCGGCTTCCGCGCTGGACCCGGCCCCCCCCGAGGCACCAACGGCCCCCCCACCCCCCCCAATGGACATCTCGTACATCCCGGCGGATCCGGCGGAAGACGATATCTCGCCTGCGGGCCCTTCTCTGGCCGCTCGGATGCGTCGGCTGGCCGCCCGCGGTCCACAGGGATCGCCCGCCCAGATGCGCGCGCTTGGCGACCGCTTGCAGGAGCTGTCAGGCCGCATGAAACGCGACGCGCCACGTCGCGGGATGCAATAGGCGAAAAGGTGAAAAACTTGCGTTTTGCCGCTTGCCCTGCCCGCGAAAAACGCTATGAAGAGCCTCACGTCGGGCTATGGCGCAGCCTGGTAGCGCGTCCGTCTGGGGGGGGACGGAAGGTCGCAGGTTCGAGTCCTGCTAGCCCGACCAACAAAACCGCCCGCCGGGTTCTCCGGCGGGTGTTTTTGTATCCGCAGGAGGGACAGAAATGGGTGCCACGTTGAAGACGGGCGTGCTGGCCGATCACCAGATCCGGCAGATGATCACCGAAGGCGCGATTGCCGCCTCTTCTCCGATCCTGAACGAACAGATTCAGCCCGCCAGTCTGGACTTGCGCCTGGGCGAAAAGGCCTATCGCGTGCGCGCCTCCTTCCTGCCTGGCAAGACATCGACGGTGACCGATCGGCTGGACGAGCTGACCATGCACGAGATCACCCTGACGGGCGGCGCGGTGTTGGAAAAGGGCTGCGTCTACGTGGTACCGCTGATGGAACGTCTGCGCCTGCCCCCCAGGGCATGACGGCGGCTGCGTCGGCGAAATCCTCGATTGGCCGGGTTGACCTGATGACCCGTGTGATCACCGACAGCGGGATCGAGTTCGACCGGGTACAGGAGGGTTATGACGGCCCGCTTTATGCCGAGATCTGCCCGCAAAGCTTTTCTGTGGTGGCCCAGCCCGGCCAGTTGCTCAATCAGGTGATTTTCCGCCAGGGCAAGACGATCCTGACCGACCCCCCCGAACTGCACGAGGTACACGCGCGCAGCCCCCCCATCGTGTCAGGCGATCCCGTGATCTCGGACGGCCTGGGCTTTTCGGTCGATCTGAAACCCGCCGACGGTGATCTGGTCGGCTACCGCGCCAAGCGCCACACGGGCGTCGTCGATCTGTCGAAACTGGCCCATTACGATCCGGCGGAATATTGGGAAGAGGTGCGCACCAGTGACGGGCGCATCATCCTCGACCCCCCCGGTGCCTTCTATATCCTCGTCTCGCGTGAGGCGATTGCCATCCCCCCCCGACTGCGCCGCAGAAATGGCCCCCCCCTATCTGGCATGGTGGGCGAATTCCGCGTGCATTACGCAGGCTTTTTCGATCCGGGTTTCGGCTATGACGCGGCGGGCGGCGCGGGCTCGCGCGGGGGGGTGCTTGAAGTGCGCTGTCACGAAGCGCCCTTCGTGCTGGAACACGGCCAGGTGGTCGGCCGCCTGGTCTATGAACGCATGAGCGAGGTTCCAACCGCGCTCTATGGTCAAGACATAAAGTCGAACTACCAGGGCCAGGGGGGGCTGAAACTGTCCAAACATTTCCGCATGTGATGGCAGACATCTGCGGCGCTTGACGGATGTCATTGACCCCCCCGGCGCACGGCGGCCTCATCTTAGTCAAGATGACCGCCCCCCCATCCCGGAGTGCCAAATTGATCCGCCTGTCCACCCCCCCCTTGGTCCTTGCCTTGCGCAGCCTTCTGGCTGCCTTGGCCCTGTGCCTGGTGCTGGTCGACCAAGCCCCCCCGGCCGCATCGGAAGGCCATTGCGCCGGGCCAGATTGTGAAATGGCGGGGGGGCACGGCATGCCTGGAAATGCGGCTGACACACCCTGCCCCCCCTGCGACATGGCGGGCGGCTGCAGCCTGGTCGGTGTCGGTTTGCCGGTCGAGATGGCAGGCACCTTACCCGCCCCCCCCAGCGGCGGCCCGTCCGGACCACGATGCCATCCGCACAAGCGGGCCAAGCGGCCTCGACCACCCCCCCCACCTCGCCCCCCCCTGTCTGACCTATCCACCGCGCCTCCGGCGCAGGACACTCAGACAGGAGAAATATTATGGAATTCAATGAACTGGTACCCTACCCGATGGGTATCTGGGGGGGGAGCTTGCGATGAAGTTGCCCACATTCGCAGCGGCTGGTCTTGCCGGTGTCGCCGGACTCGGAATGGTGCTCTGGCTGGGCCGGGACGATGGATTGGCGTCGCCCGACGGCCAAACCCTGGTTTTGGGCGCGCGGCTCTATGCCGACACCTGCGCCAGCTGTCACGGGGGGGCCGAACTGGAAGGGCAGCCCAATTGGCGCGATCCCGGCCAGGACGGCATCCTGCCCGCCCCCCCGCCACATGACGAGACCGGTCATACCTGGCACCATGGCGACGACCTGCTCTTTGCCTACACGAAACACGGCGGCGCAGCGACACTGGCCGCCCGCGGGGGGGTCAGCGGCTTTGCCAGCGGCATGCCCGGATTCGGCGACCACCTGACGGATGCGAGATTCGCGCCGTGCTGGGTTTCATCAAATCCACCTGGCCCGAAGATATCCGCGCCTTGCAAGCCGAACGCACAAATGCAGAGCGCGCCGGGTCATGACGCCCGCCTTGCACAAGAAAACAAACCGCTTGGGGGGGCCCGCCCCCCCCGAACATCGAAAGGACATCACATGATCACCCCCCCAACCCGCCGCCAGATGCTGGCCACCTTCGCCGCTTTCACCGCCACCGCCGCCCTTCCTGCCCGCGCAGGCACCGCGCCCTTCATTGAGGTCACAAAAGACCCAGGCTGCGGCTGCTGCGGTGCCTGGGTGGATATCCTGGAGCGCGAAGGCTTTGTGACCGAAACCATCGAAGCCTCCTGGCGAACGCTGGCGCAATTGAAACGTGACAGCGGCATTTCAGACGCGATGGCCTCCTGCCACACCGCGCGGATCGACGGCTACGTGATCGAAGGTCACGTGCCTGCAGCCGACATTCGCCGCCTGCTGCAAGAGCGCCCCCCCGATGCGATCGGCCTCGCCGTGCCCGGCATGCCCTGGGGGGGCAGCCCCCCCGGCATGGGGGGGCCTGAAAGCGAACGCGACGCGTATACGGTCTTTTTGATTGGCAAGGATGGCAGGTGACGCCCTTCACCCAGTACGACGCGGCCTGAAACCAACGGACCACGGGGGGGCATGGATGTTTCCCGTGGTCTTCCCTCAGCGGATGCGCCGCGCCAGCTTGGCAGCGCGTTTGGCCTTGCGCGCGGTTTCCTTCGCGGCCTGGGCGCGCTTGCGTTCCTCGGGTGTCATGTCGTCGTCCCCCCCGCCCCCCCGCGCGCGCCTCCCGCCCGCAGCCATGTCGATACCCTTGTCGACGCTTCTGTTGATCACCTGCCGCATCACCCGGCGCAGGATCATGTTGACGATCTGGTTGAGGTTCATGATGCCTCTCCTCACACTGCTCTGGGTTTCCTTATAGCACGAAATGGGCATTTTCGCGGCACCGGCCAAACACCGCTCCTCAATTCTGACGAAACGCCGGGTCAGCAAAGCGCCCCCCCCTCTTCATCTTTCCCGAAATATCCTGGGGGGGGAGGCCGAAGGCCGGGGGGGGCAAAGCCCCCCCTTACCGCGCGCAGCGCGGCCACCAGCGCCCCCCCGAAAATTATGTTATAATTTTGATGGATGAGCGGGATCAATCCTCGAACAGTTCGGACTGGCCCTCTGTGGCCTCGTCGTCCTCCTCGTCCGTTTCCGGTCCGGGCATCAACCTGGCGGCGGACGGCTTTCCAACAGGCCGGCCGAGCGCAGTTCCTTCAACCCCCCCGGCAGGTCGCGGGCGCTTTCCAGGCCGAAATGGTCCAGGAAGTCCGGCGTGACCACGAAGGTCACCGGGCGGCCAGGCGTCATACGGCGACGACCAAAGCGGATCCATTCCATCTCGATCAACTGATCAATGGTGCCACGCGACACGGACACACCGCGAATTTCCTCGATCTCGGCGCGCGTCACCGGTTGGTGATAGGCGATGATCGCCAAAGTCTCGATCGCCGCGCGGCTGAGCTTGCGCGTCTCGACCGTTTCCTTCTGCATCAGGTAACCCAGGTCGGGCGAGGTGCGCATGGCCCAGGCGTCCCCCCCCACGCGGACCAGGTTCACGCCGCGCCCTTCATAACGTTTGCGCAGGTGCACCAGTGCCTCGGCGGGGGGGTCCGATCCATGCGGCATGCGCGCCTCCATGTCGGCCACGCTGACCGGCTCGGTCGAGGCAAACAGGATCGCCTCCACCATGCGTTCCTGCTCGCCCATCGGCGGGGGGGCTTCGAACAGGCTTTCTTCCTGTTCCGTTTCCAGATCCGTCTCGCTCATTCGGGTTTCCTGCGGATTTCAATGGGAGCAAAGGTTTCGCCCTGCCGGATTTCGATCGCGCCCGCCTTGACCAGTTCCAGCGAGGCGGCAAAGCTGGCGGCGGTGGCCGAGCGGCGCCTTTTCGGGTCCATCTCCCAGCCCTCGGGCAGATACGACGTCAGGTCGGTCCAGTCCCCCCCCGCATAGCCGATCAGCCCGCGCATGCGCTCCAGCGCCTGTTCCATAGTCAGGATCGCCTCGCGGTCCATCACGAAGGGGGGGCGAAACTCATCCTTGGTGCGAATGCGCGCATAGCCCTGCATCAGGTCCAGCAGGGTTGCGGTATAGGTCACACGGCGCACCCGGGTCACGTCCTCGGGAACGCCTCGGGCAAAGAAATCGCGTCCCAGCTGGTCGCGCGCCATCAGCTTGGCAGCGGAGTCGCGCATCGCCTGAAGACGTTCCAGCTGGAAGGCCAGGTGGGCGGCCAGTTCCTCGCCCGAGGGGGGGCCCTCTTCGGACGGGTCCGGCGGCAGCAGCAGGCGCGACTTCAGGAAGGCGAGCCAGGCCGCCATCACCAGGTAATCGGCGGCCAGCTCCAGCCGCAGTTTACGGGCGCGTTCGACGAATTCCAGATACTGTTCCGCCAGTTGCAGGACCGAGATCTTGCGCAGATCGACCTTCTGCGTGCGCGACAGGGTCAGAAGCAGGTCAAGCGGCCCCCCTCGAACCCGTCCACATCGACGATCAGCGCCTCGGCCGCCATGCGTTCCGATACACTCAATACATCCGGTTCAAATGTGTCCTGCTGTTCTTCTTCAGCCATCCAGAGCCCGACCACCCATCATCAGGCTCTGAAATTCGGCCTCTGCGGCGGCAATGTCAATGGGGGGGTCGGGGGGGTCACGGCGCCAGGTCAGGGCCTTGTCGGCACGCGCCAAGCTTCGCCTTCAAGCCAGCCGGAAGCGTCGACCACCTCGGCCATCTGGTCCATTTCGCCGTTGCAATGCAGAACCAGGTCGCAGCCTGCACGCAGCGCCGCACGCGACCTCAGCGCCAGCGGGCCTTCAAGCGCCTGCATAGAGATATCGTCCGACATGAGGCAGCCGGTAAAGCCGATCCGGGTGCGTATCACGTCCATCATCGCCGGGCTGACCGTCGCGCAATGGTCCGGGTCAATCGCCTCGAACACCACATGGGCGGTCATACCAAGCGGCAGCCAGTTCAGAGGCTCGAACGCCATGAAATCGGACCACTTCAGCTCCCGCGCCGGCGTCTTGACCTGCGGCAGTTCCAGGTGGCTGTCTGTCACCGCACGCCCATGGCCGGGGGGGATGTGTTTCATCACTGGCAGCACGCCACCGTCCACCAGACCCTGGGCCACCGAGGCCGCAACCTCGGCCACCTTGACCACATCCTCACCGTAGCAGCGATTGCGCAGGATCGGATGGGTGTCCGGGTTGGCAATATCGGCCAGCGGCGCGCAGTTGCCGTCAATGCCCACCGCGCGCAGTTCCTCGGCGATGAGGCGATAGCGCAGGTACATCGAGCGCACCGCACCACGTTTGTTCTGTTGCACCTGATCCAGCGCGGGCAGCCATTCGCGCCAATAGGGCGCGCGCATGCGGGCCACGCGGCCACCCTCCTGGTCGATGAAGATCGGCACATTGCGCCCGACCGCACCGCGCAGCTCGGCGGTCAGCGCCTTCAACTGGTCAGGGTCGGCCACGTTGCGGGCAAAGAGGATGAAGCCCCCCCAGGGCTGCACCCGTTCAAAGAAATCGCGTTCCTCGCGCGACAGCTCCAGCCCCCCGCGCAGCCCAGGATATAGGCACCAACCTGGGACATTTTACCGGGTCACGACCGGGATGCAGGCGGCTTTTTCGGCCATCAGGCCGAGCAGAAGCGACGCGCGTCCGACAGATCCGCGAAGCCGTGGGCACGCAGGCGATAGAAGGTCTTGCCGCCTGATTTCGCCTCTTCGATGACGCGGGTCTTGCCGCCCATGTAATCGTCGAACCGACCGGCCAGCTTGACCCACTCGGAGCGTGCGACCTCAGGGCTGTCAAAGGCCCCCCCCAGCTGGACCAGACGGGTGCCCACGGGCAGGCTGGTCGGGTCGATCTCATTGGTTTCGGCGGCAGCCGCCACAGGGGGGGCGGTGGCCGGGTTGGCATCCGCGCGGGCGGACACCGAGACCGACGCGGCGATGGCCAGTTCGGCGGGGGGGCGGCGGGCCGGGCGCGGCGAGCGTTTCACGCCGGGCACATCAGCCGCGATGCGATCGCTTTGCACTTCGGGTTCCGGGGGGGTTGGGGGGGCTACAGTCGGGGGGGCAGCCTCGGGAGCCACGGCGACGGCTTCGGTGGGCGCGGGCGCAGGCGTGGCTTCGCTCAACGGTTCCACACCTTCCGCCACCGCATCGGCAAGCGCCAGGGCCGCGGCCACCGGATCGTCGGTTTCCAAGGCGGCCAGAACGGCCAGATCGCTGGCTTCGGCCAGGGCCTCGGGCGCGGCCTCGGGTGCGGTCATGGCGGCGGCGGCCACGGCGGCAGCGGCACCAGGATCGGCAGGCGCATCTTCGGCGGCAAGTTCCGCAGGTTGAGGCGCAAGGGTCAAAGTGTCGGCCGGGCGCGCAGCCCCCCCGCCTTCGGCGGCCACGGCGTTCACCGCCAGGCCCTGGTGTTCAGCGGACAGCCCGCCGGGATCTTCCGGCTGCACCCGCATCGGACCTTCCAACGCGCGCACCACCGGCACGCCTGTCACGTCGCGCATGGCCAGCTCGTATCCCCCCCAGACCCCCCCGACACCAGCCACCAGACCCAGCGACAGCAGAGCACCGGCAAGCGTTGTCATTGACACGCCCCCCCCTGCCCTGTAGCCAAGCTTGCGGTTGCGTCCTGATGATACATCTGCTCGTCCGGGTGCATGTCACCCGGCTGCATCTGTGCGTTCCAATCGACCTGTGCCATGCCTGCCTCACATCCGGCGCTGGATGCACGCATCCCGCCGGTTCACTGCTTTGCCTCTGCTCATCCCCCCCGAGGCCGCAGCGCTTGTTTGGTCAGCGCATTTCTTCGGCCGGGGGGGTTACGCCAAGAATACCAAGACCGGCGGAAATGACAACGGCAACGGCGCGCGGCAGCGCGATTTTCGCCGCTGTTGCAACAGGATCACCCTCTTGCACGAACTTCAGCCCCCCCGGCTGATCCTTGCCTTTGTGGTAAAGGCCGTGGAATTCCGACGCCAGATCGTAGAGGTAGAAGGCGATGCGATGCGGCTCATGGGTGCGCGCCGCAATCTCGACCAGACGCGGCCATTCGGCGAGCTTCTTGGCCACCGAAAACTCGGCCTCATCCGCCAGAGCAGGCGTATCGGTCAGCGCGATATCACCCGCCTTACGCAGCGCAGATTTCACCCGCGCATGGGCGTATTGCACGTAATAGACCGGGTTGTCGCGGCTTTGTTCCAGCACCTTGTCAAAGTCGAAATCCAGCGTGGCGTCGTTCTTGCGCGTCAGCATGTGGAACCGGGTCACGTCCTTGCCCACCGCGTCCACAACGTCGCGCAGGGTGACGAAGTTACCGGCCCGCTTGGACATTTTGAAAGGCTCACCGTTCTTGAACAGCTTCACCAGCTGGGTCAGCTTGATGTCCAAAGGCGTCTTGCCATCGCTCAGCGCCGACACGGCGGCCTTCATGCGTTTGACATAACCACCATGGTCGGCACCGAAAATGTCGATCAGCGCATCAAATCCACGTTCCACCTTGTCGAAGTGATAGGCAATGTCCGGTGCGAAATAGGTCCAGGCCCCCCCGTCCGACTTCTTGACGGGCCGGTCCACGTCATCGCCGTGTTCGGTCGATTTGAACAGGGTCTGCTCGCGCGGTTCCCAATCTTCGGGCTTCTTGCCCTTGGGCGGCTCCAGCACGCTTCGTAGATCAGCCCCCCCTTGGCGTCCAATGCGGCCAGAGCGGCCTCGATCCGGCCCGTGCCGTAGAGCGATTTTTCGCTGAAGAACACGTCCATTTCGACGCCAAGCTGCTTCAGGTCGGCGCGGATCAGGTCCATCATCGCCTCGGTGGCGAACTCGCGGATATCGACCAGCCAGACCTCTTCGCCCTTGCCGATATAAGCGTCGCCGACCTTGGCCTTCAACGCCTCGCCGACCGGCACCAGATAGTCGCCGGGATAGGTGCCTTCGGGAAACTCCACCGCCTCGCCATGGGCTTCCAGGTAACGCAGGTAGACCGAGCGCGCCAGCACATCGACCTGAGCGCCGCCATCGTTGATGTAATATTCCCGAGTGACCGCGTGGCCTGCATATTCCAGCAGGCTCGCCAACGCATCGCCAAAGACCGCGCCACGGGTGTGTCCCACATGCAGCGGCCCGGTCGGGTTGGCCGAGACATATTCAACATTGACCTTTTGTCCCTGCCCCCCCATGGCGGATCGCCCGTAATCCTTCGTGGTCAGAACGGAGGTGACCAGATCGGTCCAGACCGACGGTTCCAGAGACAGGTTCAGAAAGCCAGGACCTGCCACTTCGGCGCGGGTGATGCGCGCGTCAGCAGCCAGTTTGGCAGCCAACCCATCCGCAATATCGCGCGGCTTCATCTTGGCCGGTTTCGCCAGGACCATCGCCGCGTTGGTCGCCATGTCGCCGTGGGCTGCGTCGCGCGGCGGTTCGACCGCGACATTGTCAAGGCTCAGCCCCCCCTCGGGCAGCGCCCCCCCTTCGGCGGCCATATCAGCCAGGCTGTCCAGCACCAGCGCACGGATATCGGTAAACAGGTTCATCTCGGGCATCCTTAATCGTTGCGCGCGGTTTATCACGGGGGGGGCCGAGAGGTCAACGCCCGCGCGCCATCTGTTGCAAAACCGCCGCGCCTGGGGGGGAGAGGCCTGTACGCCTGTTTGACTCGCCGCAGGCCACCGCCTAACGTCGTTTCGCACCTCGAATGAGGTGTCTGAGCAATAGAACAGTCAAGGATTGCCAAAATGAAGAAATTCGCCGCCGCGGCCCTGATCGCCGCCACCGCCGCCACCGCCGCCAATGCCGGTGCGCTGGTTGACCCGATCGTCGAACCGGTCGTCATCGTCGAAGAGGCCACCAGTTCCTCCTCGGCCGGCATCCTGATCCCGCTGATGCTGATCCTGTTGCTGGGCGTTGCCCTGTCGGGTGGCAGCTCCGGGTCGAGCACCTGACGCCTTCCGTGGTGTAAACTGAATGAGGGTCGCCGCGAACCATGCGGCGACCCATTCTTTTTAACCGAAAGACGCCCCCCCATTTCTGGCTCCTTAGTCCGGCGACCGTTGCTCCTGGCCATGCTTGCGCCCGATCTACACACCGCCGAGCCGCATTGCTTTGACAGACAGATATCTCTTGTCTAGCGTGCGAACAGATGGCGGGGGGGCGTTTCCCGCCGCAAACGAGGGAAATAACATGAAGAAATTCGCTGCTGCGGCCCTGATTGCCGCCACTGCCGCCACCACCGCCAACGCTGGTGCCCTGGTCGACCCGATCGTCGAGCCGGTTGTCATCGTCGAAGAGGCCACCACCTCTTCCTCCGCGGGCATCCTGATCCCGCTGATGCTGATCCTGTTGCTGGGCGTTGCCCTGTCGGGTGGCAGCAGCAGCTCGGGCTCGTCGGTCTAAGCCGGCAATCTTGCCTGAATTTGCCCTTACGGGCGAAATTGGGTGAGCGTTTTACAACGCTCACCCTTTTTTTTGTTGCGTTTTTTTTGACAAGCCTTCGGGAACTGCGTAGCATTTCGACTATGGGCATTTACGCCCAGGTAAAATGAGGGACTTACCATGAAGAAATTTGCCGCTGCGGTGCTGATTGCCGCAACCGCCTCCACCGCCGCGAACGCTGGTGCGCTGGTTGACCCGATTGTCGAGCCGGTCGTCATCGTGGAAGAGGCCACCACCTCCTCGTCCGCAGGCATCCTGATCCCGCTGATGCTGATCCTGTTGCTGGGTGTCGCCCTGGCTGGTGGTAGCAGCTCGAGCTCGATTCCCGACTAATCTGGCCTAGGCAAGCGAAACCGCTGTGACTTGCTTGCATCGCGGCGGTTTGGTGGCGCAAGCCCCCCCACCTTCAGGCGCGCGCAGTCAGGCGGTCGTGTGTCTGCAAGGCGAAACGGTCTGTCATCCCGGCAATGTAATCCGCCACAAGACGCGCCATCGCGATGTCATCTCCTCGCGCCCGTTCCAGATCCGCACGCCAATCCGCCGGCATAAGCTCGGGCTGGGCAAGGAACAGTGGAAACAGGTCCTCAACCACCGCCGTCACCCGCTTGCGCATCTCGACCACCGAGGGCGCGCGGTACATGCGGGTGAACAGGAACTTGCGGATCAGCTTCAGATCAGCCCAAAGCGTATCCGAGAACTGAACAACAGGCCGACCAAGCGCACGAATATCCTCGACCGAGCCGGGGGGGTTCGCCTCCTGAATCAACCGCTTGGACGTGACCAGCACATCCGAGACCATCACGCCGAACACCCGCCGCAACGCTTCGTGACGGCGGCGTTTGGGGGGGTCCAGGCCGGGGGGGTATTTCGCATCCACTTCACCAAAGGCCGCGCCGATGATCGGCAGGGCGCAGATATCTTCGACGGTGAACAGCCCCCCCGCGCGTAATCCGTCATCAAGATCGTGGTTGTTATAGCAATGTCATCAGCCAACGCCGCCACTTGCGCTTCAGCACCCGCATGGGTGCCCAGTTCCAACGAATGGCGCGCGTCATACTCGGCCAGAGCATAGGGCAGCGGGCCCGTCACCGGGCCGTTGTGTTTGGCAATGCCCTCAAGGGTTTCCCAGGACAGGTTCAGCCCGTCCCATTCGGCATAATGCCGTTCCAGCGAGGTCACGATCTTCAACGCCTGCGCGTTGTGATCGAACCCGCCATAGGGGGGGGCCATCAATGCGTCCAGAGCGTCCTCACCGGTATGGCCGAATGGCGTGTGTCCCAGATCATGGGCCAGCGCCACGGCCTCGGTGAGGTGCGAGTTCAACCCCCCCAGCGCGCCGGAGATCGTGCGCGCGACCTGCGCTACTTCGATCGAATGGGTCAGGCGCGTGCGGAAATAATCACCCTCATGTTCGACAAAGACCTGTGTCTTGTGCTTCAACCGCCGAAACGCGCTGGAGTGAATGATCCGGTCGCGATCCCGTTGAAAGGGTTCACGAAAGGCGCTTTCGTCTTCGCCGTACAGCCGTCCGCGTGTGCGCGTCGGATCACTGGCATAAGTGGCAAGCATCTCTGCCTCATCTTGCTGACCTGTCCCAGCCCCCCCCTATATTCGGTTTTGCGAACAGAGCAAACAACTTGGACCCGACATGGAACTCACCCTGCCCCCCCCAAAGTCACCCCCCCCGCGCCTTCGAGAGGCTGGCCGAGATCGGCGCTTCCGACCAGGGCAAGGCCCTGCGCGTGGCCGTCGAAGGGGGGGGCGGCTGTTCGGGGGGGTTCCAGTATGAAATCGCGCTGGATGACCCGGCCGAAGGCGACCTGGTGCTGGAAGGCGCGGGCGAAAAGGTGGTGGTGGACGAGGTGTCGCTGCCCTTCCTGGCCAATGCCACGATTGATTTCAGCGAAGAGCTGATCGGCGCGCGCTTCGTAATCGACAACCCGAACGCCAGCGCATCCTGCGGCTGCGGCACGTCCTTTTCAATGTAACCCCCCCTTGCCGCCCGAGGCAATCTGATCCAGACCGGCCCCCCCATGGAAATCTGGGACACGATCATCATTGGCGCAGGGGGGGCTGCGGGGGGGCTGTTCTGTGCGGGGGGGCAAGCCGCCGCAACCGGCAAGCGCACCCTTTTGATTGATCATGCCAAACGGCCCGGTGAAAAGATCCGCATCGCGGGCGGCGGGCGCTGCAATTTCACCAACATGTATGCCGAGCCCGGCAACTTCATCGGCCGGAACCCGCATTTTCACAAGTCCGCCCTGGCGCGCTACACGCAATGGGATTTCATTGCCCTGGTGGATGTCTATGGCATCGCTTGGCATGAAAAGACCCTGGGGGGGCAGCTTTTCTGCGATCAGAAAGCGACGCAGATCGTGGACATGTTGTTGACGGAGTTGGAGAAATCCGGTGCCGAGCTGCGGCTGAACACCACTGTCACAGATATTGGCCATGGCCCGGACGGATTTCGCCTGACCCTGCCCACCGGCCCTGTACAGGCCCGCAATCTGGTCATGGCAACGGGCGGCAAATCCATCCCCCCCAAGATGGGGGGGGCCACCGGCTTTGCCTATGACATTGCCCGCCAGTTTTACCATCAGATCACCGAAACCCGTCCGGCCCTGGTCCCCCCCTTGACCTTTCCCGACGGGCGCTTTGCCGCGTTGGCGGGCGTCTCGGCCCCCCCAGCACGCGTCTCGAACGCGCACACCAGCTTTGACGAGGCGCTTCTGTTCACCCATCGCGGGTTATCCGGCCCGTCGATCCTGCAAATCAGCTCCTACTGGCACGAAGGGGGGGAAGCGATCCGCGTGAACCTGGACCCGGAGGCGACCCTGTTCGACGCCCTGCGTAGCCAACGCCAGACCGAAGGGCGGCGTAACCTGACCACGGAGCTGGCGCGCCACCTGCCCGCCCGGCTGGTGGACTTCCTGACGGCGGACCTGGGCCTGACCGGCAACCTCGCCGACCAATCTGACACCCGTCTGCGCGAGATCGTGGACAGGCTCAGCACCTGGGACCTGACGCCGAACGGATCGGAAGGCTACCGCACCGCCGAGGTGACCCTGGGCGGCATCGACACGGATGGGCTGGACAGCAAGACGATGATGTCGAAACACCTGCCCGGCCTTTATTTCATCGGCGAATGCGTGGATGTGACTGGCTGGCTTGGCGGGTTCAACTTTCAATGGGCCTGGAGCAGCGCCCACGCGGCCGCCCGCCATATCGCCGCAAGCTGACTTGTGCCCGCCACCATTTGCCCCCCCTTACATGGGCCAAACAGCGCGCAGGGACGGAAGGACGGGCACCATGAAAATCGCCAGTTACAACATCAACGGGATCAAGGCGCGCCTGCCCGCCCTGACCGCCTGGCTGGAGGAAGCCAAGCCCGACGTGGCCATCCTGCAGGAGATCAAGTCCATCGACGAAGCCTTCCCGCGTGAGCATTTCGAGGACATGGGGGGGTATAGCGTTGAAACTCATGGACAAAAGAGCTTCAACGGCGTCGCGCTCCTGTCGAAATACCCGCTTGAAGACGTAATGTGCGGCCTGCCCGGCGACGAGGAAGACGAACAAGCGCGCTATATCGAGGCGACCGTGGTGGGCGATCAGGCGGTGCGCATCTGCGGGCTCTACCTGCCCAACGGCAACCCGGTGCCGGGGGGGCCGAAGTATGACTACAAACTGGCCTGGATGGAACGTTTAAGAACGCGCGCCAAGGAGCTGCTTTCGAAGGAAGAAATCTTCTTCATGGCGGGGGGGGATTACAATATCATTCCGCAGGCCGAGGACGCCGCGCGGCCCGAGGATTGGACGGAAGACGCCCTTTTCCGCATGGACAGCCGCGACGCCTTCCGCCGGATCGTGAACCTGGGCCTCACCGACGCGTTCCGCGCCCGCAACCAGGCCGCCGAACAGTATACGTTCTGGGACTTCCAGCGTGGGTCCTGGCAGCGCAATGATGGCATTCGCATCGACCATTTCCTGCTGTCCCCCCCTGAATGCGCCGACCTGCTGACGGATGTGGGCATCGACAAGGAAGTCCGCGGGCGCGAGAAACCCTCGGACCACGTGCCGATCTGGATTGAACTCGCCGCATAAAGGCATGACATGAAACGCAAAATCATCATTGACACGGACCCAGGACAGGACGATGCCGTCGCCATCCTGTTGGCGTTCGCCTCGCCGGAACTGGAGGTGTTGGGCATTACCGCCGTGGCGGGGGGGAACGTACCACTTGCCTTGACCCAGAAGAACGCGCGCATTGTCTGTGAGTTGGCGGGCAAGCCGGAGGTGAGGGTGTTCGCCGGTTGCGACAAGCCGCTCGAACGCCCGCTGGTCACCGCCGAATATGTGCATGGCAAAACCGGCTGGATGGGCCGGATCTGCCCGACCCGACCATGGCGCTACAGGATCAACACGCGGTCGATTTCATCATCGACACCCTGCGGGCGGAGGCACCGGGCACGGTGACGCTTTGCCCCCCCTTGGGGGGGCCGCTCACCAACATCGCCACGGCTTTCCAACGCGCGCCCGATATCGTCGAACGTGTGGGCCAGATCGTGCTGATGGGCGGTGCTTATTTTGAGGTTGGAAATGTCACCCCCCCGGCGGCCGAGTTCAACATCTACGTCGATCCGCAAGCCGCTGATATCGTGCTCAAATCCGGATGTGACATTGTCATTATGCCGCTGGATGTCACCCACAAGGCCCTGGTCACCAAATCCCGCAACGACGCCTTCCGCGCGCTGGGGGGGACCCCCCCGGTCGGCGTGGCGGTGGCCGAGATGACCGATTTCTTCGAACGGTTCGACAAAGAAAAATACGGATCGGAAGCGCGCCACTGCATGATCCCTGCGTCACCGCCTATCTGCTGAAGCCCGAGCTTTTCAACGGCCGCCGCGTGAATGTCACGGTCGAAACGCAGTCCGAACTGACCATGGGCATGACCGTCGCCGACTGGTGGGGGGGCGTGACCGACCGCGCGCCCAATGCGCTGTTCATCGGCGATCTGGACGCGGACGGGTTCTTTGCCCTGCTGACGGAAAGGTTGGCCCGGTTATGAGTGCGCTTCGCCTGGCCTCCACCGACGATCTCGACCGGCTGGTCAGCCTGGTCGAACGTTATCACGCCCATGAGGGGGGGATCGAGCAGGACGACGAAACGCGCCGCGCCGCGCTCTATCCGCTGCTCGAAGGGTCCCCCCCCATGGGGGGGCGATCTGGCTGGTCGGTCCGCGTTCGGCCCCCCCGGTTGGCTATATCGCTGTCACCTTCGGCTGGTCGATTGAACTGGGTGGGCTGGACGCCATCGTTGATGAGTTCTTCATTCGCGACAAGGTGCGCGGGCGCGGCATGGGGGGGTCCGAGGCCTTGGCGTCCCTGGCCCGTGCGCTGGCCGGTCAAGGTGTGCGCGCGCTGCATCTGGAGGTCGCCACGGACAATGACGCCGCCAAGCGGCTTTACGGACGGCTGGGCTTTGCCTCGCGCGATCGTTACCACCTGATGACGCGGCTGCTGTAAGCTTTGCCCATGCGTTTCGACAACACATATGCCCGCCTGCCTGGGCGGATGTTCACCCGCCTGAACCCGGAGCCGGTTGCCGACCCGCAGGTCATCACGGTGAACACGGCGCTTGCGGCTGAACTGGGGGGGATAGATCCTGCCGAGCTGACCGCCGAGGTGCTGGCAGGCAATGCCCTGCCCGAGGGGGGGGCCGAGCCGCTGGCCCAGGCCTATGCCGGGCATCAGTTCGGCGGCTGGGTGCCGCAGCTGGGCGACGGGCGGGCGATCCTGCTGGGCGAAGTGGTGGGTGACCACGGACGGCGTGACATCCAGCTCAAGGGCTCTGGCCGCACGCCTTACAGCCGCAACGGCGACGGGCGCGCCTGGCTGGGTCCGGTGCTGCGCGAATACATCCTGTCCGAGGCGATGCATGCGCTTGGCGTGCCGACCACACGTGCGCTGGCGGTGGCGACGACCGGTGAGCGCGTGCAACGCGAACAGGGCTTCCCTGGTGCGGTCCTGACACGCGTGGCGTCAAGCCACATTCGCGTCGGCACCTTCCAGTATTTTGCCGCGCATGGCGATACCGAGGCGCTCCAGGCGCTGACCGACCACGTGATTGCGCGCCATTACCCCCCCGACGCCGATGGTCCGATGGACATCTTGCGCGGCGTGGTTCACGCGCAGGCCAGGCTGGTTGCGAAATGGATGAGTCTGGGCTTCATTCACGGGGGGGTGATGAACACGGACAACACGACCCTGTCGGGCGAGACCATCGACTATGGCCCCCCCTGCGCCTTCATGGATGGCTACCACCCTCGACCGTGTTCAGCTCGATCGACCAATACGGGCGTTATGCCTATCAGAACCAGCCCAATATCGCCGCCTGGAACCTGGCGCAGCTCGCGACCGCTCTGTTGCCGCTGATGGAGGACCGCGAGGCCGCCATCGAGGAGGCAACGGAGATCGTGAACGGCTTTGTGGAGCCCTTCCAGGCCGAATGGATACGGCTCTTCCGCGCCAAGATCGGGCTGGCCAGCGCGGAGGATGGCGACGAGGCGCTGATCACCGGTCTGCTGGGGGGGCGCATGGCGACCTCGAACAGCGATTTTACCAATACCTTCCGCGCGCTGACCCGCGAGGATGCCAGCGCCCACGTCACCGACCCGGGTGCCTGGGAGAGCTGGTTGCCCGACTGGCAGGCGCGGCTGGCGCGCGAGCCTGGCGATCCGCAGGCAACAATGCGCGCGGTGAACCCGGTACTGATCCCGCGCAATCACCGTGTGGAACAGGCGATCCAAGCCGGGCTGACCGGCGATTTCACCCCCCCGTTCCATCGGCTGAACACAGCCCTGGCCGCCCCCCCGCATATCGACACTCCGGAATTTGCCGATCTGACCCAACCACCCGAAAACCACGAGCGCGTTACACGCACCTTCTGCGGCACGTGAAACTTGTGCGCATGGGGGGGTGGAGGCACAGCCCCCCCGACGCGCCCCCCCGCGAAGGGCACCAAAGGTGCCTGCCAAGGGGGGGCGCACCCCCCCCTACTCTTTCGGTGCCTTGCGGAACATGGCACGGTTGCGCCGGACGAACTCAGCGATCATTCCCGATAGCCCCCCCAACGCTCCTGCCCCCCCTTCAAATAGGCAAAGCCCGCAAGCGCCCCCCCGATGGTCGCCCCCCCGATCGTATCCACGATCAGATCCCCCCCCATCGTGTCCATCAGCCCGCTTTTCTGCATGTTCATGCCAAAAAGCGTATCCATCGCGAACTCGAACACTTCCCACAGCGCCCCCCCAATGGCCAGCGCAAAGGAAAAGGCGATGACCGAGATCGCCCAGGCCGGGGGGGCTGCGTATTTGTCGCCTTCAAACAGGGTCAGGGCAAAGATCACGCCCATCAGCCCGAACCCCCCCATCGCGCTGGCACCGTGCATGACCACGTCCCACCAGCTGAAACGTTCATAGAAATCAAAAGCTTCGCCCAGAAACAATGTGCCGAAGGTAAATAACACGATCCAGGCATAGAACCCGACGGGAATGCGGATGTGCAGTCGGTCGGCCACAAAGGCAGGTACAAGCGACACCACCAATGTGCTCAGTGCGATGAACATCAGCGACCATTCACCCTGGTACAGTGCAAATCCGGCCGTTGCCAGCAGCACCGCCCAGACCACGTAGACCACATAGCTTTGTCCGTAGAACACCATGGGAGATATGTAATCTGCGCGTGAGGACGGTTCAATCTCTCTGGCCCCCCCGCGCCTATATAGAAATGAGGATGAAGTTTCTCACCTACAATATCCGCAAGGCCATTGGCCTCGACCGGCGGCGCGATCCGCACCGGGTGATGGAGGTGATCAATCATAGCGGCGCAGATGTGGTGGTGTTGCAAGAGGCCGACCGGCGCCTGGGTCCACGCCCTGCCGCCTTGCCCGCCCGTCTGATCGAGGAAGAAAGCGACTACACCCCCCCCGTGCCGCTGGCCCCCCCCAACGGGGGGGTGAGCCTGGGCAGCCACGGCAATGCGATCCTGGTGCGCAAGGGCACTGACGTGGCCTTGCCGAAACGTATCGAATTGCCAGGGTTCGAGCCGCGCGGCGCTGTCTCGGTCGAGGTCGCTGGCCAGTTGCGTGTGATCGGCACGCATCTGGGGGGGTTGATGCGCCGTCATCGCGTGCGCCAGCTGTCCGCACTGTCCGCCGTGCTGGATGATCACCCGATGCCAACGGCCATGCTGGGGGGGGATTTCAACGAATGGTCCGCCGCCCAGGGGGGGTTCGAGGCGCTGCATGACGATTTTACCCTGCACGCGCCAGGGCGCAGCTTTCACGCCGCCCGCCCCCCCATGGCGGCCCTGGACCGCGTCGCCTTGTCGTCGGCGTTGGAGCTGCGCGATGCAGGCGTGATCGAAACCCAGCTCAGCCGCGTCGCCTCGGATCATCTGCCGGTCTGGGTCGAGGTGGCGGCGCGTTGATCAGCAGGTCCGCAGGGCCTGCCACCGCCGCGCCTGCGAAAATTTTTGGAAAAATTTTGCACCTCCGGGACGGTGGCCGGGGGGGCTGCGCCCCCCGGTGGGCAAGACGCAACCAATGCGCCACCTCTAACGCCGGTTGATCAGGACGATCCCCCCCACCGCCACCAGGCCCAGCGCGCCCATCACCGGCACGGTGACCTGTTCCCCCCCCAGCCAGGCCCAGCCCATGAAAACACCAAAGATCGGGGGGGACAGGAAAGCAAAGCTCGCCACGGAAGACGCCTTGTAGCTTTTCAAAAGCCAGAACCAGACCAGGAACGCCCCCCCCGCTGCCACCAGCACCGCCTGAAACCCGATCCCTGCCCAGTGCATCGGCTGCAGGTCTCGAATGAACGGACCAAAGAACAGGGCCGCGACCAACATCACCGGCACGGATACCGCCAGTTGCCACCACATCTGCATCTCAGGCGTGAGCACGCGCAGCGGTGTCACCCGCGCGCAGAGCGACACGCCCATCCACCCCCCCCAGGCTGCGCCCAAGGCGGCCAGATCGCCCCCCCAGATCGACACCTCGCCCTCCGGTCCGGACCGATCAAGGATCGCCCAGGTCACACCCGCAAAAGCCAGAAGCAGCCCCCCCAGGATCTTCACCGGCGTCAGCCGCTCCCCCCCCGGCAGGTGAAGTGGGCCACCACCGCCATCCAGACCGGCATGGAATAGAAAATCACGCTGACCCGCGTCACCGTGGTCAGGTCCAGCGCCACATAGAGGCAGACGAACTCGGCCGAAAACACCAGACCAGCCAGCACGCCCGCCCCCCCGATGGTGCCCGCGCGGAACTCCAGCGGCACGCGGCGTATCAGCATCCACAGGCTCAACACCGCCACCCCCCCGCCCAGCGAGCGCAGGGCCGCACCAAAGACCGGCTGGAACCCCCCCTGGTTCGTCAGCTTGATCACCACCTGGTTCACCGCCAGAAGCACGAAGACCCCCCCGATCAGAATCGCCGCGCCCCCCCTTCCATCCATGTCCCGTTTCAACTCCATCCGGCGACAGGACCGATCCGGGGGGGGCGTGAAGTCAAGCCATTCCCGACCATGCGGTCGCATGTTAAGAGGGGGGGCCAAATCACATTGACGAGGTCCCCCCCATGAGCTTCCTGCAAATTGCATCGCTTCTCATTGTCCTGGCCGGTGCCTTTGGTGCCATCAACTACCTGTTTCTGAAACTGCCCAGCGCGATTGGCATTCTGGTGGTCTCGCTGGCGGCCTCGATTGTTATCCTTTGCGTGGACCTGCTTGCCCCCCCGGGCCTGGGGGGGATCGCGGATGTGGTGCGCCAAGAGGTCACCGCCATCGACTTCTCGGATGCGCTTCTGGAAGGCATGCTCGGCTGTTGCTGTTCGCAGGTGCCCTGCACGTCAAGATCTCGGACCTGCGCGAACAGTGGCGCGTGGTGCTTCTGATGGCGACCATGGGGGGGGTGGGCCTGTCGACCCTGATCGTCGGCACCGGGTTTTCCTGGCTGACCGGCATGCCCTTCCTCATTGCACTGGTCTTCGGCGCGCTGGTTTCGCCCACCGATCCCGTTGCCGTGCTGGGCGTGTTGCGCCAGGCCAATCTGCAAAAGTCGCTGGAGACCAAGATTGCCGGCGAAAGCTGTTCAATGATGGCGTGGGCTATGTGGTGTTCCTGGTTCTGGTCGGCATCGCCTTCCCGACCGGGCATGGCGCGCACGGCGGCGGCGGGCTGGCGGATGCGGGTCTGCTGTTCGTGCAGGAGGCCGTTGGCGGAGCGTTCTGGGCCTGGTGCTGGGGGGGTGGCTGGTGTTCCGCGTCATGCGGCTGATTGATGATTACTCGTTGGAGGTGCTCATCACGCTGGGCCTTGCCTTCGGCGGCTATGAGCTGGCCGTCGCCCTGCACGTTTCAGCCCCCCCCATCATGGCGGTGTGCGCCGGGCTGTTGATCGGCGATGTGGGCGCAAAGCACGGCATGTCTGAACAGACCCGCGAGTATGTGGACGCCTTCTGGAAACTCATCGACGAGATCCTGAACGCCGTCCTGTTCCTGATGATCGGGTTCGAGGTTTTCGCGGTCGCCTTTACCATGGATGCGGTGGTCGCGGGCGTTCTGGCCATTGCGCTGGCGTTGGTCGCGCGCCTGGCCGCTGTCGCGGTTCCGGTCCTGATCCTGCGCCCGTTCCGATCCTTCAGCCCCCCCGGCGTTATTCCAATCATGACCTGGGGGGGTGGGCTGAAGGGCGGGATCTCGGTCGCGCTGGCGCTGTCGCTGCCTGACAGCGAGTGGAAACCGCTGATCCTGACAGCGACCTATATCATCGTCGTCTTCTCGATCATCGTACAGGGGGGGCTGACCGTGGCCCCCCCGCTGGCGCGAAAACTGGGGGGGCGTGAGCCGGAACTGGTGTGAGTTCCGGTCCCCCCCTGCGCGGATCGGCCCCCCCAAGCAAAAGCGTCGGAAATTCCAACGCACCCGGTTCCGTCCGGCGCAAAGCTGGGGGGGTAGGAACAGGTCAGACGACCGAGGAAGACCATGAGCCAGACGATCCTAGACAAATGCGAAACGAAGGGCCTGCGCATGACCGAACAGCGCCGCGTGATTGCGGGCGTGCTGGAAGGCACCGTGGATCACCCGGATGTCGAAGAGCTTTATACGCGGGTCAGCGCGGTGGATCCGGGCATCTCGATCGCCACGGTCTACCGCACGGTCAAGCTGTTCGAAGAGGCAGGTATCCTGGTCAAGAACGAATTCGGCGACGGGCGCGCCCGATATGAACCTGCCGGGCGCGAGCACCACGATCACCTGATTGACCTGACCACTGGCGAGGTGATCGAATTCGTCGATGAAGAGATCGAGGCGCTGCAGGTCAAGATCGCCGAGAAACTGGGCTATGAGCTGCGCGACCACCGGTTGGAGCTCTACGGCGTCAAAAAAAACGCTGACCTCGGGCTGATCCGCCTGCAGGGGGGGACGGCCCCCCCGCCCGCCGCAGGCGAAAATCATTTCAAATGATTTTGCTCCCCCCCTTCCCACCATCCTTGCGGACTGCGACTGTCGCGCACCTGCGCGATCGCCCGTAAGGGCGCGAGACATCACGCGTGCGCGGCACGCGCACTCCGCTGGGTGCCGCCCCCCCCACGCGACGCATTTTCCATCTGGTCAAATCTGCCCGCCTCCCCCCCCATGGTCGGCGGGTTCTAAATGCGGAGCCCCCCCCATGACATCCCAACGCTCGGACAACCTGCGCGGCATTGCCCTGATGGTGCTGGCCATGGGCTTCTTTGCGCTTGGCGACATGACGATCAAATGGGCCGCGGACGCCATGCCCCCCTGGGCCAGGTGCTGCTGCTTCTGGGCACAGGTGGCGGGCTGGTCTTTGCGACCATGACCCGGCTGCAGCGCCACCGGGTCCTGACGCGCGAGTTCCTGCACCCTGGCGTAATCCTGCGCAATGCAGCCGAGATCGCAGGCACCTTCTGCATCTTCACGGCTCTGGCCAGGACCGACCTGTCCCTGACCGCCGCCATCCTTCAGGCCACGCCGCTGGCCGTGACCCTGGGGGGGGCCGCCGTCTTGCTGCGCGAACAGGTGGGCTGGCGACGCTGGACCGCCACCCTTGTGGGTTTTTCCGGCGTTCTGATCATCATGCGACCGGGCCTCAACGGGTTCGATCCCAACGCGCTTTGGGCCTTTGCCGCGATGATCGGTCTTGCCCTGCGCGACCTGGCCACGCGGCTGGTGCCTGCGGGCATGCCGACCATGCGCATTTCCACCTATGGCATGTCCATGCTGGCCCCCCCGACCGGAGCGGTGGTTCTGCTCTCTGGTCAGACCTGGGTGCCGATGAACAGCGCCAACTGGGGGGGCCTCATGGCGCTGATGGTCACCGTGGGGGGGGTGCTGGGTTATCACGCGATCACCGCTGCCATGCGGGTGGGCGAGGTTTCGGCCGTGTCGCCCTTCCGCTACTCCCGCATGGTCTTCGCCCTGGCCCTGGCGGTGTTTGTGTTTGGCGAGCATCCCGACGCCTGGACCCTGATCGGCACCGCCATTGCCATTGGTGCGGGCCTGTATTCCTTCCTGCGCGAACGTCAACTCTCCCGCCGGGCGGCACGCGACAGCGGGGGGGTCGCTTCCTGACCTTGGGGGGGTCGGAAACGGACAAGCGCGTCCCATCCGCATCATCCAGATGAAGGCACAGCTTCGGAGGCCTCATGAACAACACCCGCGCCATCATCCTCATGGTCGCCGCAATGATCGGCTTCACGATGGAGGATGTCTTCATCAAGTCGATGACCGAAGGCTTGCCGGTGGCGCAGGTGCTGATTTTCATCGGCATCGGCGGCTCCATCGCATTCGCCGCCCTGACCCTAGCGCAGCGCGGCACGCTGGCCCCCCCCTGGTGCATCGCGACATGCGCGGTCGCGCCATGCTGGCGCGCAACGTCTCGGAAGGGGGGGCTTCGACCATCTTCTTCATCTCCGCCTTGGCGCTGGTTCCCTTGTCCACGGTGGCGGCCGTGTTCCAGGCCACACCGCTGGCGGTCACCGCCGGCGCGGCCCTGTTCCTGGGCGAACGCGTTGGTTGGCGGCGCTGGAGCGCCATTTTCGTCGGCTTCATCGGCGTCATGATGATCATTCGTCCGGGCGGTGAAAGCTTTGACATGAACGCGCTTCTGCCCGCCATTACCGTAATCGGCATCGCCGCGCGCGACCTGATCACCCGGCAGCTGAAACCGGATATCCCCCCCTCGACCTCGGTGGCCTTCTACGGCTTTGCCTCTGTGCTGGTGGCCGGTCTGGTGATTTTGCCGCTTTCCCCCCCCGAGCCGATGACCTGGCCCACGCCACACGGCTGGGCCCTGGTGGCCGGTGCGGTCACCTTCGGCGTCGGCGGGTACTATGCCATCGTTCTGGCCATGCGCACGGGCGACGCGGGCGCGGTCATGCCGTTTCGCTACACCCGTCTGGTTTTTTTCGCTGATCCTGGGCATGATCGTCTTTGCCGAACGCCCGGACGTATGGACGCTTGCCGGGGGGGCGAGCCTGATCATTTCCACCGGGCTCTACACCTTCCTGCGCGAGGCGCGGCTGGCGCGAAAGGCCCGCGCCACCGCCTGATATCCACGGATCGCAGAGCGTGTGCGCTAACATCCGCGCCGCCCCCCTTTCCATGTGCCCGTCCCCCCCCGGCTATAGCCCTGAAC